>Ga0302320_10007008_pt1 | contig 24877 bp, 19 predicted proteins | sample Bog_T0_3_FD_202130 | JGI IMG/M metagenome (GOLD analysis project Ga0302320, IMG submission 202130) | Peat permafrost microbial communities from Stordalen Mire near Abisko, Sweden - Bog_T0_3 | ecosystem: Environmental > Terrestrial > Soil > Wetlands > Peat | place: Sweden: Abisko, Stordalen Mire...
AAATTCATTTGGGGTGGGCAGAGGCTCTGCTTTTCCGAAACTTATCTGCGGGGTTTCTGGCGGAATCAGTATTAAGAGAATGTGGTGCTGATTTATTCGGGATAACCCGACAGCCCCACAGGTCGGTTTTGTTTGGGCCGTGTGCTGACTGGCAACAGGAACTCGCGGCCCTGTTCTTCCCAGTTCCGAGACTGCTCGCCGTGAATGTAGTCGGGGGAAGCACATAAATCGAGTATTAGGTAGTAGGAGGTAACTAGCACCATGAACCAAACGTATCGGGAACGTCCTCAGCAGCCGATTTGCACGTGGGACGAGATTCAGTGGGCAGAGCCGAGACAGTGGCAGGATGAAATAGCCGGGTCAATATTGTTCTGCTGGCCGCTGGCTTCCGAAGCCCAGATGTGGGAGCAGGCAAGATGCCGCGAATGCAACCAACCCGCCCGGTGGGTCGGCGTCGGAAGTCCATTTGGCGACGGCGAGCAATACTTCTTAGCCTCCGACGCTTGGTGTTACTGGTGCTTTCCTCGCGAACTTTTCATGGAGGAGGAATTGCGACTTGTGCGTCATGCGGAGTGGGCTCGCAAGCGGACAATCGATGAAATCATCGAAATGATCCGTGACGCACGCTTACAGACCGACGACAACACGGTCGAATCGGCTCTGTCTGACCTAGCCGATCAAATCAGGGGAGCCACGGAGAGTCGGGAAACAAAATTACAGCAACGGGCTGTTTGGGATCGGCTTTGCGGACCAGCGCCGGGCGCGCCGATAAGAGAAAGAGCAGCTAAAGCTAAAACCGGGCCGCGAGACGGAAAGGTAATAACACATGGCAAATGATTGCAGTAACAAGTTGACGGTAGTGGGGCTCCAATGTCCCGAGGAGTTCACAAAGTCGTTGGAACTCGCCATGTATGGAGAGGAAGTCGACGAGGGTGAGTACTATGCTGTCGATTCCTTTGAAGGTCGCCCCGAGCAGTTCCTTTTCAAGACAAAATGGCAACCGCCACTGAATGCCTTGCTAACTCTGTCGAAGCGCCATCCAGCCGCCGTGTTTCTTCTGGATTATCGCTGTTGGGAGTCGGACTTCCGCGGGCAGTTAGTGATCCAGAATGGGAAAATGATCGAGTATATTCAGCGAACCGGCTATTACGGTCCTGCATATTTGTGGTCCGACATAACGCATCCGGTTGTGGACTTGTTTGGGCCGTACGTGGCGCCCAAAACTCTGGCACAACATGCCGCTGAGCGCATTCAGGACGCAATTGCGATCATTAACGGCTTGAAGGAAACTCTCGAAGACGAGCGTTTTACTAATTCGCGTTATCGCGCACTCGTTTATGACAGCCTAGGGAGACTCTGAATAAGTTCTCCGATATCCACGGGTGTTGAGGATAGAGTGGGTGGCGGAGGACAAATAGAAGATGAAACAGCAGACCTTGGCGATGGCAAACGGGTTTGAGCGCTACACGAAGAAGACACGACGGACGTTGTTCTTAGAGGAGATGGAGCAAGTGGTGCCGTGGGCGGAGTTGTGTGCGCTGGTCGAGCCGGTGTATGCCAAGGCGGGGAATGGGCGGCCTCCGGTGGGGGCGGGACGGATGCTGCGGATTTATTTTTTGCAGCAGTGGTTCAACCTGTCGGACCCCGGAGTGGAAGAAGCGTTGTACGATTCGGCGGGGATGCGGCAGTTTGTGGGCATCGATCTGGGCCGGGAGCCGGTGCCGGACGAAACCACGGTGTGCAAGTTCCGCCATCTGCTGGAGCAGCAAGGGTTGGGGGAGCGGCTGTTTGAGCGGGTGGGCGAGCATTTGCAGGCGAAAGGACTACGCCTCAGTACCGGAACGATCGTGGATGCGACGATTCTCAACGCTCCGAGTTCGACCAAGAATGCGCGGCAGGAGCGGGATCCGGAGATGCACCAGACGCGCAAGGGCAAGCAGTGGTACTTCGGGATGAAGGCGCACGTGGGAGTGGACAGCCAGACGAAGCTGATTCACTCGGTGGTGGCGACGGCGGCGAACGTGGCAGATTCGCGCGCTCTGCCGCACCTGCTGCACGGCGAGGAGACGCGGGTATGGGGCGATCAAGCTTATCGTGGACAAACTGAGGTGCTGCGCGAACACGCGCCGCACGCTCAGGACTTTACCCACCAGCGCTATCGCTACAAGGACCGCATCGACGAGATCGAACGGGAGAAGAACCGCACCAAGTCCAGAGTGCGATCCAAGGTGGAACACGTGTTTGGTGTGATGAAACTGAAGTTTGGATTCGTCAAAGTGCGCTATCGCGGACTGGATAAGAATGCGAACCGACTGTTTGTGACTTGCGCGCTGGTGAATCTGTTCCTGGTGCGCAAGCGACTGCTGGGCTCGACGGCGGCGTAGTAGCGCACAAAGCTACCGAATCGCCCTCACGGGGGGCAAGAGCAAACGGCATCCCTCATGGGGAGAACCAAACCACCGGCTACCCCGGTCTCTGCCCTTCGCTTGGGTGTGAAAATTACTTATTCAGAGATTCCCTAGTGAAAAAAGCAACTGCGGATCTGAGCGCAATGGTGAACATGATGATCAGATATGCGGGGGACATCAGCTTCGAGGGAGTTCTTGTGGAAACTGAAGCCCAATGACTGGGAGAAAAAAATGGAAACCGATTCTTTAAAACAACAAGTAGTCGCAACGCCCGAAGAAGTTGCCGCATACCTGTCCGACATGAGTCTAGACGAGTATCGGAAGGCGACTGCGACTGAAAACCGTAAAGCGTGTCCTGATAGCGAAGGTCTCGGCTTCTGGGGCAACCAAAGTTTCACGGTCGGCTACGTAAGCGAAGTGAATGGACCTGATTCGGTCGAAATGCCCGAATTCACGCCGACCCGGTACGAACTTATTCAGCTTGTCAAATATTGGGCAACTATCGTGATCCGTCTTAATTTCTTCTACTTCCTCACTGGGCAGGCTGGAAGCTCCGATCTACGCCGCAGAGCATTCGCGAAGCGCCGTGTCGCACGCGTCGAGGGAATTCTAGGAAAGCACGAAGTTAACAAAGTGATCGACCATGTTCTCATCGAATACGGCAAGAAACAGGACGCGAGGGCATGGGCGATATTCCTGAATGGCACCCCAGAGGAGAAAGAGGCTTTTCAGGATGAGATTCAGCAAAAGATCGGTGAACAAATCGAACATGATGATCGCTCGCCCCTCACCCCAGAGGAGCTTTCGAAGTTCGACGTTGAGATGCTCACGGAAGCAGCTTAGCCCCGAATCAATCGCCGACCCTGAGTTGTTCAGTGTCGAGCTTGCAATAGAACCGACTCTCGGTGGTAGTCGAGAAACTGTTTTTGGCCGTGCCCCCTTTGATCTGGATGGGGTCGGAACATCGATCGGAGGAATACAAATGAGTATCGATAATCTCATCTGGGTGCCTACGTGCGGCCGCAACGACAAGAGCATCGGTTACAGGAAGTACAAATCTTGGTCAGACTCGCCATCATTTCACGCCCTTGTACTCGTGACTACCTTCGCCGCGTGTCCGCTTGCGACGTTTATTCTTGCTGGTAGGTATCCAGCCCGACGCTGGGTTCTCTCGATATTGAGCGTACTCAATCGGCGCAGTGCTGAAGAACCGATGACCTTCCCGCAAGTGCATCTCAGCTTGCGCGTCCGCTACCTTTGCCCACAATTCCTTTTGCCGCGGATGATCGGCGGGCAGCAGGACCACCGTCTTGTGCGCTCTCCACGCGTTTTTCAGGGTACCGCCATACAGGGGCAGACTAGCGACGAACCCGATGCGTTTGCCATTGACTTCCACGAGATAGCATCGGGCGGCACGGTTGAAAGTGTTCGGGTCGTAGTGGAAGCACCTGAAGTGCTCCCATATTGAGTAGTGGCACCTAATGAGCTTCACAATTTCGCAATCTTCTTGACCTGTGCGGGCGTGAGTCCGTTTAGTGCGAGATCATACCGACCCGACGCTGAGGGCACTCCGCTATTGAACGTGCTCGGTGCCAGCCGTACCAGTTTGACCGAAGTCATTTTCTCGAACAGTTGACGCAGGAGTACGGTTTGGGAATTCTCGTTCTTTGCTTCGGACTTGGCGCTTGCTGGTGGTGGTATGTATTCATCAGCCTCAGCCACTTCGCGCGGTACCTCGATTTCGGCAATCGCTTCCGGGAGTGTGCCAGCTTTGGCAGGGGAAATAATTTCCCCTCCGTTGTTCGGGTTGCCGCCGTCGAGCATGTACCGAACCGCCCGTGGTGTCCTGCCCAGCTTCTTTTCGCAGAACTCCTTCTTCGTGGTACAGCCCAGTATTGTCTCGCCTTTGGGAAGCCTCTCAAACTCCTTCCAGAGTGATCGGATGTCATCCTCAAGATCAGCGAGAGCGACGAGCATGACGGAGCACTTCTCCACGATCCGCTGGGCCAGCGCCTCACGCGCTTGAATGCGCGCCTTGTTAGTGCTGCGCCGACCTTGACGGCGCAGGTATGGTCCCGGCATTAGCAGTTTCATCAGTCTTCCCCGGCGGTTGCGTCTATCGCCCAAGATGACGATCAGCATTGCCCCTTATGGGCTACTTTCTCATGGATTCGGAGTTCGCCTTGGAACTTTGGTAACGCGCTACACGGACCCGATGAGAACTGCTCGTCGGAGACGGAACCTCCAGCCGACCGACGCCGTAACCGTTGCGTGTCTGTCGCCCCACCATTGAAAACCAGACCGTGACTCCCACAGAATCGGCCCCGATAGAACGCAGTCGTGATTTTGGCGAGCGTTCATTTTCCCATGGACGGTCTGCCTTGGGTGACCCATTCGGCAAAGCGATTCTGCTGGGATTCGGCCTGGAAGGGGTTCAGGTGGGCTAGGGCGTTTCACAGGTGCTGGCAGCCTTTTGTACCACTATGGCGACCATGTAATGAAGCCCCGCTTGCGCCTTGCGGTCGACACCCCGCGAAAAAAGCCGGGAAGTTATAGTATGAGGCTGCAGTCCCGCAGCCACTGGAGGGATCCGATGGGCGAGATGATTCAGTTCAAGCGACCGGACGGAAAGACCTGCCCTGGCTATCTGTCAGCTCCCAAAGCAGGATCAAGCGCGCCCGGCTTTGTCGTCATCCAGGAATGGTGGGGGCTCAACGATCAGATCAAGAAGACCGCTGATCGGCTCGCCGAAGCTGGTTACCGGGCACTCGTGCCGGATTTCTACCGGGGCGAGGTCACCACGGCTGCCGACGAAGCAAACCACTTGATGACGAACCTCAACTTCCCCGATGCCGCCGGTCAAGACATCCGCGGCGCCGTGCAGTACCTAAAACAATCCTCGAAGAAGGTGGCCGTGGGCGGGTTCTGCATGGGCGGCGCGCTGACTATCCTGGCGGCGGTGCGCGTACCGGAGATGGACGCTGGCGCCTGCTTCTATGGCATTCCGCCCCTCGACGCTTCCGATTTGAAGAAAATCAAAATTCCCCTGGTTTGCCACTTCGCGAACAAGGACGACTGGTGCACACCCGCCAAGGTGAACGACCTGGAGGCCGCGCTCAAGCAGTCGAAATCAGAGTTCGAGATCTATCGCTACGAGGCGCACCACGCGTTCATGAACGAAGCCCGCCCCGAGGTGTACGATCCAGCATGCGCCAAGACGGCGTGGGAGCGAACGCTTCAGTTTTTGAAAAAGGCACTCGCGTAACGGGTCGCCGACCTCTCGCGCCCAAACTGGAACATGCCCCGCGGGGAAACGGCAGAGCGCAGCCTTTTCAGTCTGCAACTATCCTGCACACTCAATAACTTGCAGGTCTCGGACGGCTGCGTAAGTCCTTCCAAAGACGTGCAGGACAGACCTATCGTGGGTTCCGTTGTGGGTTGCCAAGCGCTCGATCATCTACGCACTAGGAGCGGTAAACTAGAATCGTTGAACACCTCATTCAGCAGCTCCTACCCAATCAGCAGGGGGCCAAGCGGGAAGTCGGACGCCGCACGCCTCTGCGAGAACTCCGAAGACTTTGACCATTTTGCGGAAAGAACGACATGAGCGATATGCAGACTGCATTTCGAAAGCCGAAGTGAGCGGAATTTGATCGACCGTTTCGATATAGGCCCGGCCCCCCACCATTTGCGCCGAGACTCTACCTTTTGCATCGCGCGGCTCTTCTGGTCTCGGATGAGATTCTGCCTCGTCCGAAATTCCGCGTTTCCCGCGCAGCGATTCCATTGAACCAAGAAACCAAGCTTCGTATTCGCGTTGTGCTACTACAACCTCACATGGAATGGGATCCGAAGATGCTTTCGCCCAAGTATTTAATTGTGCAGCCAACTCGCCCGGGCAGGGATCGTCATCCCCATCAAGCAGAACGACGATTGCGTCGGGGGCCTTTGTTCGGGCTAGCTGGATCGCCCTATCGAGGGAAGCCGGTTTCACGAGTTCGGAACGATGTTGTCGAATCACTCGAAGGATATTGATGTCCGGATGAGCGGCTTCTTCAATCAAGCGGCGGAGCAAGACAGGAACCGCACCAACCTCTCCGTGTCCCTCAACAATGGGTTGAATCTTCATTCGACCTCAACGAAGAGTTCGGATCTGCGGACATTTTCAAAGAGCTCTGCCGGCTCTAAAGCATTTGACCGCAGTAATTCACCAATACCCATGAGGTGTTTTCGAATCGCACTTCTCGAGGATTCGGTTAGGTCCGAGACGGTGGTCTTGCCCTCCGCCCACGTAACAAACCGAATGCTTTCATCTGTGATCCCCTCGCTATCCAGCACCTCTGGGCTGTGGGTAGTTATGATGACTTGCATTTCGCTCGTTGCGTTACGAAGAACATTCAGTATCGTATTCACTGCTCCCGGATGTAGTGATGCTTCCGGTTCTTCCATCACCAACAGGAATGGTCGCACCCTCTGGTAGACTGCGAGAAGGATTCCCAGAGCGCGTAATGTCCCATGTGACATGTTGAAAGCGTCAAATGTGAGTTCATATTTCCCGCCGCCCCATCGCTGAACAAACTCGAATCCCATTTGCTTGCCATGACCACTCGGCCTGACTTCATCGATTCCGGAAGAGACGCTGGCCAGCACCTCACCAATTCGTCGATAGTCATCTGGGGCTCTGCTTTTGATTTCCGTGAGAACACTGGCAGCGTTGTTGCCATTCGTATGGAGGGTCAACCCGGAATCCGTTTCCTGCATTCCGCTTACCGCTTCCGGATCGATCGAATAGACCTTCATTCCTTTGAGTGCAGCATGTACAAGTGAAAATGGCGATACACTGCCAATAACGGGCATTGCTAGGGACGCTCCAAACCATTTCCCTTTGAATTCTCTTACCCAAGCAACATTCGAACGAATGGACTCCCCTTCGCGATCGAACCAATACGTCCGAGCGTTTGAAAGGTTTATGACGCACTGTTCTCTCACAACTTCTATCTCGCGCCCACCGACTTCTCGAGCCTCAAATGCATAGTGAGCCGTACGCGCTTCCAATTCGTCACCATGGAGATTCGAAAGATCAATACCCAAGCCAACTTTGCGCGAACGCCTATCTGGTGATCGGTGCTGTACTACAGAAACGCCTCCCCGGTGATCGAACACTGTTTGAAGCGGTCGCTCCATTGCATCGGCTAAGAACGAAAAGACATCAGCGAAGTTGCTTTTTCCAGAGCCGTTCGCCCCAACCAGAAAGATCGGATTTGTCATCCGAACCGTTTGAGAAGGAATACTGCGAAAGTGCTCGATTTGAACAGCGTCAATCATCGCAAGCCTTGCCCTTTCAGGTACTTCCACCTTTCTTGCCCGCATTAACCTATTCTGGCTATATTCTGTTTCAAGGTCATTGGCAATTGACTAGATGAATGCACTCTATCAAAGATTGCGAGATCTCGAACCGAAGACATTCGAGGACCTGTGTTTTCAGATCATCAGCGCACGGCATCCGAGTGCCAGCGTCACACGGGTAGGCGATGCAGGGGGCGATAAAGGCATCGATTTTTTTCAGGGTAATCTCGTCGATGGTCCGACAATCTGGCAGTGCAAGTTCTTCAAAAACGGTATCAAGAGTTCTCAAAAGACTCAGATTAAACAGTCTCTGAGGGTGGCGGTCCACAACTTCCACCCAAGGCGATGGGTGCTTTGCGTTCCAATTGACCTAAACGCGAACGCGCATGCTTGGTTTCAGCAGCTGCGCAGGGAATACGAGGGGCGTGTAGACCTTGGGCTCTTCCAAGCGTCACAGATTGTTAGCGAACTTCTTCACCGCCAGGCTCTAAGAAATATGTTTTTCCCGGGTGCAGTGCTCGAAACGGATGAACTCCGTTCGATACTAGCCGGAACCGGAGACTATACCGATCGAGAGCTTGAGAAATTGACTCTCGAAAACGTTCAACAGTACCTACAACGACTCCGCAATCGAGACGCACGATTTGATTATCGAGTGATCTTTGTGCCTCATCCTGCAGAACGCTTTTCGAGGAGCCCCCTGCCGGGTCTCATCGCTACAGTGACAGATAACGATAAGCAGATCGACGTTTTTGCGCGTGATATAGAGGCATTACGACTCGATCCACCGAAGGTCCATTTCACAGTCAGAGGAGAGGGGATCAAAAAGCTGAACGAGGCGCTCACACATGGAACGAGAGTGGAATTAAATGCTGACGAATTTTCAAACATTCACTCGAGTTTCGACTTTCTCCTGTCGAGCAAACTTGACCCTAAACACAACAAGCTAACGATTCACCCTTTACGCGTGATCCAACCTGGCCGATCGGACTTCAAAGTGACTCTAGGGACTGGGCATTCGGCCGTTTCTTACGATCGTATTCCGTTCATTAGGAGAGCGCGTTCAAATGACGTAGGGGGTCGGGTGGAGCTTGCCACCGCTGATGAAGAACTGCCGTTCAGGATGTCCATAGGTTTTCCAGTTCCGGAATCGAGCACTCCTGCTGAAGCAGATATTGCATTTGCAGCTCGCTTTAGTGGCAAAGAGGTTCACGAAGTTCGCAAGTTTGCTCACGCGATGAAGGCTCTCAGGGAAAGCGGCGACATCGAGATATGGGATGTGCGACACGGGACGCCCTTCTTTAAGTCGAAAATGTCGTTCGAAGAGTTTCCGGAGGCTAACGCTTCGCTCTTGTCCTTATTGAATGATGTGTGTGATATCGCTGATGTGTTCAACGCGCAGATCAGATTTCCCGATTCGATTACTCAGGAAGATACAGACAACATCACCTTGCTCTTAGCCCTCGCGAAAACGGGGGCTGCCGGAGCTGAAGTGTCGGGCATTTCCTGCACTCTAACAAAGAGTACAGAGCATGAACGAGCTTTTCTCGACAGCCTGGGGCGAGAGATGGCCTTTCAATTCCATGTTGACCGCATGTCTCCTCCGCCCAGCATTTTCGGAACACCGATCGACACAGGTCCCTGCATCATCGTCGCGGAGCACGCAGTTATTGCAGACCAGAACCGCGTCCAGAACGAATATATCTCCGCAAAAGAAGGCGATGGCGTGGTTCTCAGGTTCAAGCTGCTGACTCCGGCTCGCGTCCTCCGCAACATTCACAACTCCCAATAGGTTGACTAACGTCGCTGGTCGCCGCATTTACGGCAGCTATCGCTCTGGAGGATCTCCTTGCGGCTGGTGAGATGCGACTCTTAACCGCAGAACGTCGCGAAGTCTTGGACTTCTTCATTCTTGACCTTTCTGTTGGCACTGGACGGGCGCGTCGTCAGACTGATGGGGCTCTCGATGAGGTCTGTTTCCACTTGCTAAGTTTGTTTTGGCGAACCCTTCCAAGCGTCTTAAACGATCTCTCATTGGAAGCCCATCGCCCCATTGCCCGCCAAGATGTTTACACCGCCATACGGCCATGGCTTGGAATAGAGCGTTGTGTACGGCCAAGATGACTGTGGAGACCAAAGGTCGCTTCAGGAATCATGGGAGGAGGGGTATAACCAACAGCGGTCTCGGTCTGACAACAACACTCCGAGGCTCTGGGCAACACTCTAAGTGTCTCCTTGAGAGAATAAGACTGCGCGGCTTCCTTCAATAAAGTGAGAGTGTGGACAGGCTGGCGAAAACGGTGGCCCTCTTTTTCTACCAACGATTGCCAAAACGCGTTTACTGCGTAAGCGATTACCTGTTCATCGGCAGTAGATCGACACTTGCAGTCTTCAGTACAGGCTCGTACTTACTCAAGCGTCTTAGGCGCCGCCGCCGAAATACGGTTTCAGACTCGACCGCTTACTGCACCACGGTCACGTGCTCAAGTGCGGCCCGCGAAGCTGGCGCACCAAAACCGACTTGCCACCACAGGAGGCGGCAGGGTAGAACATTCTCAGTCCCCGATGGCCAATCCCGTTGGCCGGTTTTGAAGTGATAATCGTTGGCCGCTTTTGAAGTGATCACTGAGGCTTAAGGGTGAAGAAGGACGGACAAGGATACTAATCGCGGAGGAGATCGAATTGCCGGCAGATATCGACCGGTTGGAACTGAGAAATGCCGTTTTCGTATCGGCGGGGGCGTAAAGGGAGATACGGACGCCTTCGCAAGTGACCTTCTTGGAGGAAGTCTTCGAGCGGAATCGTGGCGCGTGAAGTTTAGGACCGGGTGCCCTAGTCTAGCGGTCCAGAACTTGTTGCTGGGAAACTTTCATCATCGCCTCGACGAGGGTAGCGACAGGCTTTACCGAGGGACCTCTGAGAATGACACCGCACTCCATCGAAAAATCTCGCGACCAACGCGTCATGTTTGCAGATCCGACATAGGCCTTGTCGCTGTCGGCGAGCAGGATCTTGGCGTGAAACGTCTCAATCGCGGGACTTCTGAATGCAGGGTCGTGCGATATTGCATAGGTGAGAATGTCTACTCCCCAGGCGGCAAGCTGTGAATCATGCGTCCTGATCGCATCAGCCTCGGTTTGATCACGGCCACGCACGATCATTGTCCGTTTAATTGATTTTTTCGCGGTAGCCTCAAAAAGCTGCCCGATCCACTCAATCCCTTCCCTGTCCAAAAACGGACTGATGATGACAAGGCGTCGTTCCGCCTGACTCGCCAGCTCAATGAGGCTGTCTTTCGTGTCGTAAAGGCGAGTCCATGAGAACCCTTGCTTCGGGAGCATTTCCATCAATCGGGAGGGATGTGCCGGCGGGCTCAGAGTGATTTCGACCTGGTTGGCGTCCCGCTGGCGATACCGTGCGTAGGCTACGCCTCGCAGCACTGCCGCGTGTCTCAGCGCATCGTTCTTGGGGACGGTGAGGGCTATGCCGTGTCTCACCTGGGACAGCAATCCCGCTTCGAGCAGCGCTTCGAGGACCGTTTCAAGCTGTTGCGATGTAATATTCTGCTCCCGAGCAATGTCATCGAGTAGCGCGGCCCGAATTGACAGAGAGTCTCGGTTTGCCAAATGAACCAATAACGTGGCCGCCACGAGAGGGTCCGAAATAACGGCGTCAACTATTGCTTCCTCCGGAATCGATGCGTTCATAAAATCGCCGCCTCATCTGATCCGAGCCGGAAAAATCCGGCGAGGGCTGTTCGGTCGGCATCCCATCCCGGCGGTACTCCTCCGCCGAGAGCGGCGCGGCTGAGCAGATTGTTGCCGGCAATGCAGGCCACTTCGGGGGCCATGATGCAAGCCGGGCATGCGCCGCCGCGCTGATCGCAGAGACTTCCGCCATCGCACTTGAGGGCGCGATCGGAGAGAAGCTGCTCAAGCACCGTCAGGCCGTGGTTGCGCCACATGGCGGACAGATTGCCCAGGTCAGGGGTCATGCCCCGGCGGTATACGAGGAACGCGAGGTCAGCGGGAAAAAGATATTCGCCGATTGACCCGTGCTCAAGGCCGGAGTATTCAACGACCGCGTGAGCAAAATGATGAGCCATCGTGTGAAGCAGGAGATAGACGTAGTTGGACAACGAGCGCGGAGTAGGGGGCGTGGCGCGTTCGCGATAGTCCTCCAGAAAACGGCCGAAATCTGCGTACTCTTCAATCAAGAGACCGCCGATTCGCATCCCGTCACGGGGCGGAAGTTGTTCACCGAGGCCGTTTTTACTCAACCATTCGATGACGCGCTTTTCGTTGAGCCGGATGTAGAAACCTTCGTTTTTCTGTTCAAGGAGATAGACCGGCCGTTTTTGCTTCTCCACGTAATCGAAGGCGCACAGCCTTACGGGCATCTCTCTGTCCTTGACCATGGTGGAAGGTGTGGAACTGACGCGCGTATACCCGAAGCTGAATTCGCAGATGTCCAGTCCACGCAGGAGGACGAGTTCATCAATTCCGAGCTGCCTCACATGATGTCCAACGCTTGATGTGTATGATTTTCGTTCTTTATCGTCTGCGGCATCGATGTCGCAGACTTCGGGATTGAGAACCGATATTGCTGGCAGACTCGGGTCTGTACCTTGCCTGTCTATGACCTCGGACCGAAAGGAGGAATGTTCTACGGCGAGCCGTATTGGATTGTAGCGCCGTGCCCAGTCCTGGTTGGCTTCGACCTGAGCGGAAAGAGCAGGCGACTGTTGGTGCTGCTTTGCGATGAGCCCTTGGGTTTCGTAGGCCGCACGTTTCTCGCTCAACTGCCGTTCCATAGTTTCTTTCATGGCGGGAACCGGCATTACTTTCAGGATATCCAGAAGATCCTTGTAGTTCTTCGCCTCGTCGCCGCGACCATTTTCCTTGAGCTGCCTCATGACCTCGTCGTGCGTCAGCGGGGTACCCGGAAAATTGTAGAGTTTCATGATTCTGGAAATGAGATCAGAGCGGCGTGCCGCCGTGAGCAGAGTTGTGACTTCAGCATCCCGGAACAGGATAAAGCTGTCGGTCTGGGCGTAAAAGACCGAGGAAGCCCTGTACGAGACGGGGAGCATGTTCCATTCCTTGGGAAGGTTGCCATGCCCGGCGTCCATCCTGGGCTTGAGGAGTTCCAGCGTTTCACGATCGGCCTGGACCACCTCTTTCGTCGCGAGGCATTGGACACACTGGAAGCGCCAATCGCTGAAAAAAGGAGAGGCTTTGGTGACAAGCTGATATTCCTCGTGGCCGCAGTTCTGGCATCTCTTGATTTGATTGACCCTGCCATCAGGCGCCATAACCCAACGGTGAGGGCTCAGGCCGCAATAACTTCCGGACCAGTGCGCATAGACGACATCGACCTGTCGCCAGCTGTGACGACCGGAATCCGCAATAGCGCAATCTGTACGGCCTTTTGTTTGCGGCCAGCGACGGTGAAGATCCTCCACGTCGCTAAATTCCGTGAGACGCCCGCAATCGGAGCACACGAATACCAGAGGGTCCGGAAGAAACCCGATCCGACTGGGTTGATTGAGGACAAACTTTCCTTGATCCACGAAAGGCTCGTTCTGGTGATTCAGGAATGCAGCGTCGATGCATTGCTCAGGCAGAACAGCTGGTTCGCTACGGCAGTTTGTGGCACGCTGGAACCAGCTCTCGACGTATTCTCCGAGGTGTTCAAACAGCTGCTTCTGGACTGCCGGAGAAGAAGGCGTGACCGGTGCAGACATGGCGACAGAGACGCAACACCCGAGTCCGCCTTCATAGGTGAAGAGCGCACCGGGAGCATAGGATGTTGCGATTTGAGTTCTGGATCGATGCATTTGGTCCTATGCCTCCCCGTCGTCGCTGTCAAGTTCGCCGACCCGGCTCCTTTGCCGCCTTACAATGCGGAGAGCCTCTGCAATTACTGTCTTCTCGTCGGCTCCCTTGATTCTGCGTTTGCCGAATGGTCTTGCGGGAATGAACCGCCCCGCCTCGTCAATGTCGCGTAGAGATGTCATGGGTTTCTGCCCCACGGGAGAGTTGTCCCAATAGTCGCCTAGCCTTGTGGTGGCATTTTCGGTCTTGAACTCGTCTGTCAGCTGCTTGGCGAGATTGCGGATTCGGCCATCATAGTAGTCCGGGTGCGGCGCGGCGCCCAAGCGGCTTACGCCGCGGCCGGGGACGCCAAGCGCAAGAACGCAGAATTCCATGAAATCCTTTGCCGCTCCGGGCAGATCGTTTCCAGTGAAGAGTCGGTTTACGTCATTTACAGTCTCGAATCTCGGCGCGCGAGTCTTGTCGTTATCCGCGTATTCCATGAACAGCTTCTGCTCGGCCCAGCCACTGAGCCACGCTTGAAAAAGGCTCGTCAGTACCCGGTCATGAGCGGTCGCGGCCCATCTCGTTATCGCCGGCGGGGCGATCATACGTTCCAGAAAACGGTGGAAAACATCGTGGGTTTCGACAATATACCTGTCTCGGCGCGCCTGCGGCGTGGGTACGAGGAGGCTGAAACCGACGTGAGCACGGCCTATGCGGGAAGATGCCTGAATGAACTCTGCAATGTCGTTGGGCATCCCCGCAAAAAACATCGCGTTAAATTTGTCCACGTCGACCCCGTGGGATATGGCAGACGTGGCGACGATATTTCTCAGGGATTGGTCGAGATCAGGAAAGTCATCACCACCCTTGATACCGCCGTCTGCCTGGCGCATGATCTCCTGAATTTCCGCAACATCAATACCACCGGAAATCAGGCGCGTATGGAATTGGGTCATGGTTCGGCCGTGGCGTTTGTGGACTTTCGCCACTTCCTCTCTGAACGCATCAATGACCTGGTCTCCGCCTTTCTTGTTGGTCACGTAGGTAAGCGAGATCCGCATCAGATCGAGCAGGGTGAGCAGAACTGCCGGGTTTCCCATCGCGCACGCACTGATGGCGCCCGCATGAAATTGCGTCAGCGGGGTGGCGGGCGTCAGAGCTTCCAGCAGTCGCTGCGCGACCTGATCCGTATGCGTTCCTGTCAACAGGTCCTGCCAGAGCTCCGTAATTGAGAGGTGATATGCGGCGAGCACGGCAACCGTCGTGACAGTGTGGTTGCGGCCATTCGTCATGATCGACGTGTACAGCCTCATCCAGGGCGCCTCGATTTCAGGGGAGCGGGGGCTGCTGCCCGCTATTCCCCTGCGCGCGGGATTGGACGGAGTGGCCGGCACGGCATAAAAGGATTTGTAGATTGACGTGCCAGGATACGGGAAATGCATATGTCGACGCTGGTACAGTGACCCAAATTGCTGTTGGGGCACACTGACGGTCGCCGTTGCGGCTATCACCTTCGGAAGGCGGACTGCCTTTGCTCCAAACGGGCTACGCGCGACCCGGTCGCCCAGTAGTACAGCCCCTCGCACGAACAACTGCTCAAGCATCGTTTCGAACAGGCCGGCAAAGGTACCGAGGCTCTCGTCAAGCAAGTGCGCTTCATCCTGAATGATCAGGGATGGAAACGGATCGCAGAAAATCTCCTTGCCTTCCTTATAGGCGGGGGCGAGCGCCTCACAGTTGTTTACAGCCGGGCCTTCCTTCAGCTTTGGCCATGAAGGCATGACAAAACGCCCCGTCGCGGACTCCCGCCATCGCGCGAACCCGAACATTCCCATAACCCTGTTGATCGTGGCGGGATGCTGGCCAATGAGTGCGAGTTTGTCGATAACGCCAAGGAGTACGGCCGGGGCGTGACGGTAAATGTCGCGGTCCACGATCAGGAACGGGAGCGGTGACCGTTTCGTTTCCACGTTCCATCGACATGCTTCGTTAAAACAAAAAATACCGATTTCGTCGTCGGTTCCTGAGGAGATTCGCCGCAACCCTGTACTCTGCGAACACAGGGGGCATTTTGGGGTTTTGTTGAAACTGTCGTTGACCTCGTCGTAGTCGGCGCCCAGATTGTCATCATTCTGATGTCTGGCGTCATCAAGGCGAGGGACCGGGTCCAGGCGGATATCATCCGGTTTGTTCGGCGTGTTGCCGCTGCCGACCCAGAAACCGATCTCAAACGGCGCGCCCCCGACAGATGCGCTTCGGCGCAGTAATTCGGCGCGCATCAGAATGGAAAGCAGTCGTTGCGCCTGCTGCAGGGTCAACAATCTCAGCGGATATCGAATTAGGGCCGTAACTCCCACACTCTTGCCGCGCAGGCGATCAAGGAAAAGATTGAAGATGAGCAAACCAAAGAATGCTTCTGACTTCCCCCCACCGGTCGGAAAATAAAGAAGAGTAGCGGTCTCCTCATCAAATTCGGGGTCGAACCATGGTGACTTCGCGTATTCAGCCATGCGGGAAGCAAGGGTAGGAATATGAGCGAGAACGAAGGTGAGCTGGAACAACCGCCACTTATCGATCCCGCGCGCCAACCCGGCTTCGCGAAACGTTTGATTCAGCAGAAGCCAGGCACGATATGGCAAGGCCTCGCGGCATCCGGGCTCTGCGCAGAAGCGCTTGAACGCGTGCTCCAGAAGATCTATTCCCAGCTCGATTCTGTTAGCTTCACGCGTATAGTTCGCAATGTCCTGCCTGAATTTCTCCCGCTCTCGATCTGCCTGATCTGAATCTTCGACGCCCGCGGCCGGGTCCAGATTCTTCTCCTCGGCACTCGTCCAGTCCCGGTAGGCCTTAATGAGAGGACGTATGCTTGCGGGATCAAAATTGTCAGCGCCCAGTGTCTTGAAGTCCGTTGGCACGCCTTTGATTTCGGTAGGTACGATCCGGGGCTGCTGATACCGGGGCATCCAGGTTGTTGTCAGCCGCAATCTGTCGCCGATGCGGGTCTCAGAGACGCCGCAGTTTACGCCAATCGCAGGATAGGACAGAAAGTCCCGGAATCTATACGAAGACTCGACACGATCAAGATTCAGCGCCCGGTGAGCTTGCGCGGGAAGCTCGATAGCGAGTCCTACCTGATGGATGGAGTGGTCGAAACGGTGACGCAGCCGCTTTCGCACTTCATTGCTGTTGTTCTCCAGTATAACCCTCAAGTTACGGCGGTCGGGGTCGCGCAGATCGTTATCAAATTGAACAGTCAGTGCAAGGCCACTCAGGTCAGGACCGAGCTCTTTCGCGGACGGGGCGGCCTTTCTCAGGGTGGAAAGAAAGTCGGTCCAGCTCTTTTCTGACCGGATATAGCTCGGCCTGATGTTGGCCGCCCGGTAGGCCCAGCTTCGACCTTCGTCGGTTTCGAGCCATGCTGCAGTTGCCTTGACCACCGCTTCGCGCATCTGTTTGGTCCAAGTCTCCACACCGACCTGAACGGCAGCCTCGTCGGACATGTCTACCGAGAGGGTTGCGAGCTCAACGGGAAGTCGTTTCCATTTCTGCGGAATATCGATCTCTTGCGCCGCCTCGTCTCTGTGGAAAATGTAACGCCCCCGCTGGGCGATAAGGCGAGAGCCGTCTCCCGGTGTTTCACCTTGATCGGAAGGATCGGTCTCCGCCGCCCCGGCAGCCTCTTCAGGAGCAACGCCGGCATCTACAACCCAATCGTCCGACGACACTTCGACGCCATGATTGCCTAGCAGCTCACGATATATCTGCTGCTGAAGGTCACGCCTTTGCCGCCTCTGGTCGGCTGGCTTGTTTTCTTCGGCCGCAAGAGCGACAGTCATCCGTTCCTTCATCGCGTCGCGAATGGCCGCTTCCAGGTCCCTGCGCAAGGGTGGATTGGGAAATAACTCCAATTCCGGCTTCGTCAGCTCGTCCCAGCTCGGTAGGGTGCGGACATAAATAGAAAATGTAGCGTTGATTACCAGATTTCCTTTGGCGGCGGCGGCAATCTGGCAATCCAGGCCGTGCGCGCTGATGTGAATATCCGAGGTCTCATCCTGTTCGCCGCCCTCCTCAAATCGCGGCAGTAAGAATCCCGAAACAAATCTTAGGGAGGGTTTCGCGCCGAAAATGGTCTCGCCTTCAGCCCCGGCGCCACTCGCCCGCTGCCAGGTCAGATTAAGGAGGGCGTCAACGATACCCTCCTTGGCATCGTCGAGATTGGCGGCGATCCCGGCGGGCAGTGATCTCAGATCAATGACTTTCATCTGCATTACCTTCCGGATTGTTCGAGATTACAGCAACGAGATGCTGCTCGGCAGTCTCATATATCCGCCAGACTTCCTGGCGGTGCGCCTCTGGAAGGCGGGAAACTGCGCCATCCGGGTCAATCAATACACCCATGAAGACCTGGTGAAATGCGGTACCGCTGCGAATACGCATCGAGCGCGTCCAGAAAATGCCCCAGTCCCAGTAATGCCTTGCCACATCGTCGGCAATTCCGAGTGCCTTCATAAAACAGAGATAGTGCCGCCGGTCGCGCGGAGCCTGCGGTCTTACTTCGTCGCGAGGGGCGTCACCCAGATCGGCCACGTCGATCCATTGCCGAATCGACTGGGGACCGGGTAGCGACGGGGATGAATCGATTTTCATGATCGAATTGCGGAGCGCATCAGCTTTGGCAGTCAGATCCTGCCCCGGCAGCTTGGCAGCCGCCTCCGCAACGGTCTTGTGATACAACGTGAGAACCTCCGGCGCGGTGGCGCTAAGGTGCAGTTTTTGCCGCGCAGCATCGACGAAGTCCGGACTGAATACGCATATCTGATCGCCCGGCTGCAGATCTTTTGCCAGCCGTCGCGAAAACGGTTGCAGCGCATCCGGATCGTAGACCGCTAGTTCTGAGCCGTCGAAGGCCCTGATTTGAACATCGCCAGATGTTCGAATGATACGTGTTGGGCCAGCTCCTGGTGCGTGGGGTCCCGTCAGGTCGATGGTGCCTAAGCGCGGCGGCAGCAGGACGGTATCGAGATCAGGAATCTCAATTGTGTGGCCGCTCAGTGCCTTCTGAAAGCTCTCCTGCACGATCAGCAGATTCCACTCAACGGGAGCGACTCCGTCCAGCTGCAGAAAGGCCTCGGCACGTTGAAGGATCTGTTTTGCGTGTGCAAGATGACAGATCACGGTGGCCTTCGGGGGGAGGGCAGGGTACGTCAGAGTCTGTAGAAAATGGTCCGCATGCGGCTCAACAAAAAGGATCTGCTGGAAGGGGTCCTGAAGGCTGCCGGCGCGTTCAAGTTCATCGGCCGCTTCCTTGTTGTCGACGAGAATGATTTCGCGCCCCAGTCTTGTTCGTACATCTGCCAAGGTGCTTTCATTCTCGATGCGCCACTCTGCAAAGGCCCGAATAAGGTCGCTCGAAAAAGCGACGATCGATCGCAAAGACTGCTTCGTCATCCTGGACAGGCAGTCGTCGAACAGTCGCGTACCGGGATTGTGTGTTGCAGCAACCGCGCAGAGTTTGTCGTAAGTATCGAGGAAAGCTACGAGCTGCGCGTGATTGGTGCCCGCGGCTCCGAGCTTGATGACAGAGTTGATTTTCCCTCTGGGGGTCAAGTGATCAAAAGCGGACCCTAGGTTCTGGAGTTCGTATCCCTGATGGTTTGCCGCGAGAAAAGTCAGAAATTGTTGGGGCGGGCCGGGCAGGCCGATCAGGTTTTGCAAAACAACGAGAGCGGTCGCTACTGATGAGGCCACTTCGTGGTCGCCGGCGTCGATAAGAGAGCGTCTCAGTTTCAGGCCACAATCAACGAAGTTGAGAAGGTCTGCGCCGTAGACTTCGGCGGAGAGTTCGTCCAGATCGCCAGGGGCTGCAGTTTGCAAATCGAGGACGCCCGTCTTGGCGTTGAGGATCAGGCGTGAGCGGGCGGGATGTTTAGGCGAGATTGCAATACCTCGATGGGCATCGTAATCGTTCAGCACCTTCCATCTGAGGGTCTGAAGAGCGAACACTTCATCGGTCACTGCGAGAGCTGGGGGACACACGGCTCCATACAGTTCTTCAATCGTGCCACAAAACTTTGAGATCGCTTCTCGCCAGTTTCCCCCGAGTGCATTCCTTGCACGGCGGGTGAGATCGATCAGGACAATATCCGGTCGCCGCCCGCCATGATCGGGGTCCAGGCCTGCCTCGCGAAACAGGTCTATCGACACCGCGTCTGGATGCACTCCAAAGAGGAAAAATGGCGTTTGGGATGAATCGTTCGCAGCACTGATGTGTTCGCTGCGTTCGTTGATCCATGTGTGACGTCGCAGGCGCTGTAGAAAGTGATCCCCGTGGTCGCGCACTACGTCGGCTTGTATCCCTGCCTGCGGAATTATCTCAAACAGAGTGGGATGCATCAGGGTCGGGTCGCGTTCAAGTGCTTTCTGTCGCCGGTTACCCTGCTCCCCTGTAGAGAGGTGTTTCAGGCTATGGAGCGCCATCAGATAACCAAACGCGGGATGCCGGGCTTGCGTGTGGACTCGGTTTAGCGGGGCCAGAGTGGCCTGGACGAGCTGTTCTCTGTCGACCAGCAGCGTCCTCTGTGTTCCTCCGCTATTGCGGTTCCATGGAAAGAACAAGGCTGCAAGACCCTGGCAATCGCAAGCAGATATTCGGGCAAGCGCCGCCAGAGCATGGAACACGGCGACTCCCTCGATCGGCTGCGGCCACAGCAGAAGCGCTTCGCTCTTACCCTCGGCGAGAACACGGTCGAAAGCGGCGAGCACATCCTTCGCGGTCGGACCCACGTCACAGCAGTGGCTGGATTCGTTGCGCCGGCGCAAGCTGATCCGACGCCGTTGGCCTGGCTCCGCCGCGCCGATGGGCGCCAAACTCTCAGAGGCGGGTTGTTGACTGCCGGGCATCGTACTTACCTGCTTGCCGCTGCGGCGGACGACTTCTGGGGAGCACTCTTTAGCGACTCGGCGTAGGCAACCTCGGCGGCGTTTTCGCCTTCACTGCCTGAATTGATTAATGTACGGACGTGCGTCGCAGTTGGAAGGGGAAGTTGATTCAATGCTTTCGTGGAGACGCTCACCGAACCCGACATCCTGCGAAAGCGTGCGTCAACGGCTGCGGTATTGAGCAGGCGACAGAGCATGGCTATCGAGATTTTCTGTTGTTTCGCGGGATCAGGAATGATGATGATGGTGTGGTTCTCGCCCACAAATCCACGGGCGCCGGGAACCTTTACCTTTCTTACAACGGCCGCGTTCAGCCTTCGGCTCTGTCGCTTGTTGCTTGTCCGCTGGACGATGATCGCGTCCGAGCGAACTATTGCCGCACTGTCGCGTTTGATTTTTACGAAGCCGATGCGATGGGAATCAGGCTCGCCGTCATACGGTCTGCAAAGGGTTCCAGGTTTGATGTTGTGCGCCCAAAAAAGAGGGACTTCATTCGAGCGCGGTTTTTTTCCTACGCGATAGCGATCCTGCTCACGATTCCATACGAAGTATCCAGTTTTTGCTACGTACCCGTAATCCGGCAGTGTCTCCAATCCGGTCCTGAACAATCCGTCCTTCTGCTTGTCATCCGGCAACGCCCACATCCGGCCTGTCGGCTGTTCCGGAAGGTCAAGGCTCCCCAACAGGCGATTGGATTGCCCGATCATGAGCAGAGAACATGTAGGAACCGCTGCGCGCGTCGTTGTGCCTTTTTTTCGGAGAGTAAGGACACAAACGTCGTACAAGACATCGAGAAATACATCGCTTCGCTTATCGATGGGATCAAGGCTCAGAACGTGCGACGTTTCTAAAATGCGCTTTCTGAGAGCTGCGAAATACGGTCCTCCCACAAAGGACATGGGAACAATGAGGCAAATGACTCCACCGGGTTTTGCCAGACGCAGAGCCTGCTCAAGGAACAAAACGTACAGATTCACATAACCATCGGTGATGACCGGAGCAAAATCCTTCAGGATCGCTTTGGTTGGCCGAAACACCCGCCCGTATGGAGGATTTCCGATGACAGCATCGTAGAGAATGTCAGGGGGCGGCAGTTTGAGTGTGTCTGCCTGCTTGATTGATATTCTTGGGGCTCGACCTGCTGAGCGGATTTCTTTTCGGAGCAAATCGGCAAGCAATAACTTTGACAGCCTCGCGAGATCCTGTTCGATCTCCACACCGGCCAGAGTGGATTCAATTGCCCGCAAGGTGTTTTCGGCACTACGGCCACGCTGCCGCGCTCTGCCGGCAATGCGGGCAGCAAGCGGCACAAGAAACGCCGCTCCACCTGAGGCAGGATCGAGAATTCTGTCCTTGCCAGGCTGAATGCCCGCTGCGGTCAACACATCAATTGCATATTGGGCCAAATGTGGAGGAGTGAAATACGCCGCAAGCCTGCGCCGACGAGCGGCGGGCATTAGCAGAGCATACAAACTAGAAATCCAATAATGTTTTTCGTCCTCCGGTAAGCCGGCGAAGAATGATCCTGTCTTGAGATCAAGCACCCGGCCCTGGATGAGAGTCCGGCAGACTTCGAGCGGGCCGAGCCGCGATTTTTTCAACGTCGCTGCGATCTGGCGAAGCTCGCTTAGACGACGGCTTATCAGGGGAGCAAGCGCCTCCTGTCGGTTCGTCGTTCGCGCCGGGATCATGTTGGCCTTATCGAAATTTATATCAGCTCGTGCCCTGTATCCAAGGCACGGACGCAAGAGGAAACCGGCGTGCCGGTTTCAAAGTTCGGTTGCGAAACAAGCAGACACCGGCTCGCAAGCTCATTCTTTAATAGGGTTTTAGACCCAGGCGTGAGTTTAGCGGGAGGCTGCGAATTTGGATAGTCCCGCCTGCTTGAGGGAAGTGCGTCGGAGTCCCTGGGTGTTTGTCTGCAGCGCTGTGTCCGGACTCACGCTGACTGATCGACCACTAGCTTAGCTAGAAACGAGGATTTTGGGACAAGCCACCTGTTGCCAAGAACGTAGGATCAGGCCCCGACACGATCCAGATACTCCTTTAGCGCCTGTCGCAGAATGTCTTGATGCGTTCGTAATTTCTCTCCGGCTGCACGCAGGCCGACCAGCCGCCTGTACATGGTGCGGTCGATCTTGAGTGTCAATGCTACGGGTCTTTCCTGTGCCGCGACCCTACTGATTATGCGCGTTGCTCTCTTCTTCTTCTCTGCCATCACTACCCCGTCCCTCGCACGCCAGTATATCCGCACCGACGTACTTACGTAGTCGTTCCCCGCGCTCCACCGCCCGTTCCGAAAACGGGGTCGTAATTTCCAATCGGCAGCAGTGAAGAATCAACAACTTAGCGGGATGGGCTTCGACGTTCCAAAATCGACCGTTTCCGGCACGATAGTGCCATTACGCATGTACGTATATACGTATATAATGAACCTCTTGAAGGTCACCCCAGACTGCATTCTGGTGGTAACAGTCTCGGCGAGATCAGTAGGCTGCTTCGATTGAGCAAAACCACAGTGCACCAAATTGTGAAAGTTCCCGCTGAATCGTCTGAAGCATTTACAAGAATCATCATCAGTGGGTTCATGAGGCACCGATGAGCGACAAACACAAGGACGAAAGGTTCAACGAGAGCCTCGTGAGGTGCCGCGACAGGGTGCTCACGTCTTGGGCCTGCGCCTCGCTGCTGCGCCCCGATCTCAGCCCTGCGGGTAAGGAGAAACTTGCCAAGAGAATTTTGAAGATGGCTGAGAGCAAAGATCACAGATTGGGAATCACTCCTGCTCAGGCGCAAGAGATCGTGCTGTCCAATGTCCAGTGCATCGCCAAGAACTGCCCACTGCTGATCTTTGCTGACCCACTGGCGAGGGAGTTGAACGCTTTCTTCCAGGAGGACAACTGAGCGACATCGAGATCAGGGGGCACAGGTGCCGAGTTTTGGAGGGCGAATGAATAGACCTGACCGAGCAGATGTGCGGCAAGTAAATGTGAAGGTAAACGGGATCACGTTCGAATCGGTTTGGTTGCGACGGAGTTCTGGCGCGAACGATTTCGATATTGTGATCGACGACCCCCAAATCGGACGCTTTGCCCTGACCCGTGCCGTCCCCGATCTGGAACTGCGAGACGAAGACTCCGACTGGCGGCAGGTGACACTGGACGAATTGAAGAAGATTCTCGCAGATAAGGGCGAACTCGCTGGCACTGCCGAAGAGCGGCAGGCATTCGAGGTGGCTGAGCGCGAGTCCTTCAACCGCCTCGTTGCGGAGGGCGAACACATAATGAATGCGGAGATCGCCCTATTCAGGGCGGGCATCGCATTTCTCCAGCTTCCGTTCCAACAAAACAAGTTCGCCAGCAACCTTTTTATGGTGTTGAACGTGCCGAAAGCAAAAGCCTGCTTGCATCGAGCAGGATTCCAACCGAAGTTCGATTCAGAGACGGTTCTGTTCGACGGCTGCAACGGGCAAGCCGTCCAACTGCTTCAGGGCAAGTACAAGCTGCCGAGAGCAAAGAGTTAGTGGATGGAAGAAGGAGCGCATAAACACATGAAGAGAGCCGTCCTCTACGTCCGAGTATCGACTCCCGACCAGAGTATCGAGCCGCAGCTGCTGGATCTAAGACAGATGGCGGCTGCACGCGGGTACGAAATCGTGCGCGAGTACAGCGATAAGCTGAGCGGAACCAAGTCCAAGCGCCCTGGACTGGACGCGCTACTTTCGGACGCCCAGCGTCACCGCTTCGATGTGGTCATGGTTTGGGCATTCGACCGGATGGCTCGCTCAGTGCGGCACTTTCTGGAAGTGCTCGACGAACTGAACCACCTGAACATCGAGTTCGTCAGCTTCCGGGAATCTGTGGACACGTCCGGCCCGCTCGGGCGGGCGATGGTTGTCATTGTGGGCGCAATCGCCGAACTTGAACGAAACCTGATCGTGGAGCGGGTCAAGGCAGGCATGCGGAGGGCGAAGCTCGAGGGCCGGCAGATCGGGAGATCGAGGCTAGATATGAATCGGGAACAGATCGTCCACGACCGCCGCTCAGGAATGTCGCTGACGCGGGTTGCTAAGAAGCATGGCATTTCCAGAGCTAGTGTCTGCCGCGTGATGAAGGTGGTGCTTCGCGATGCTTCCGTTTCTGACGTGCAACCGACGCGGTGACCTTTTTCATTCGGGAGGAGATCGTAGAAAGCGCGTGGACCACGTAAGGTTAGCCGCAACACAGATCAGACAGGAGGAATCACGCATGGACTACATCAACAATAACGGCGAGAAAATCGGGTCTTTGACGGTTGCGATTGGGAAAGACAAAACCGTCACCATCAACCGCCTCAATGATGTCACGACCGTCACTACCCAAG
>Ga0302320_10007009_pt1 | contig 24875 bp, 25 predicted proteins | sample Bog_T0_3_FD_202130 | JGI IMG/M metagenome (GOLD analysis project Ga0302320, IMG submission 202130) | Peat permafrost microbial communities from Stordalen Mire near Abisko, Sweden - Bog_T0_3 | ecosystem: Environmental > Terrestrial > Soil > Wetlands > Peat | place: Sweden: Abisko, Stordalen Mire...
GGGACGATTTTGGAGCCACGGCCCTCCACCACGCGGCGTTTGGCGGACACCGAGCCGTTGCTCGGTTTCTGGTTCAAAACGGCGCGGAGATCAACGCCCCGGACGCCGAGTTCGGCGCGACCCCTGGGGGTGGGCAATTGAGTACCTGCGTGAGATGGGCGGCTTTCTGGGAATTGAGCTTGACGACTTTGCCTATGCCATCAAGAGCGGGAATGTGGAATGGATCGCGCGATTCCTCCGACGCTTTCCCGAACTTCGTAGTGCCGGCGACACGCGCGGGAACTCCTTCAAGCTGCTCGCCGGGCAATCCGGAAATCCGGAAATCATGAGGTTGCTTGAATCGGACACGGCTTGATCAGACTACTTGCCTGCGCCGATACCCATCTACCGCGTGCCCGCGTCTAATCACCGGCTGCCTGATTTACAATCACCTTAAGCAGGAAAGATAAGCAGGAACGAACTGAATGAGGCTTTTTCCCATGAACTTAGGCCAGGCGCGCGCGCGATTGGTTTGCGGAGGTGCGGCGCTTGCGGCCGGGACCCTGATCGCCGGTTGTGGCAGCACCTATCGGCCTGTGGTGACGCCCGTCACGCCCAGCGGGCCGCAGGCTCAACCGTCTTCGTATGCGGTCGTGGTCTCAGCGCCGTCTACCTCTACGCCCGGCATCGCCACCATCATCGACTACTCCGGCGACGCGGTTCTGGCGCAGGCGCCCATCGGCAACGGCCCGGAGACCTTCACGGTCGATCAAGGCGGAGCCAACGGCTACACCATCAACAGCGATGGAACCCTGAGCAATTTCCCCGTCTCAAGTTCGCTGCAGGCCAAGCAGGTGCAATATTCAACTCTGCCTTCAACCGCCGACCCGGTCAACCTGTTCTCGTCGGCTTTAGGCCTCTACGCCGCCGATCTCAGCGGGAGCCTGGTGGATGTTTTCAACGGATTTCCTGCGTCTTTCAAGCTGTCCATCCCGGTAGCCCCTGTGCCGGTCTTGATCGTAGGCCCAGGCTCTGTAGGCCAGCGCGATTTCGCCGTCAGCCAGAATCTTGCCGCTCCCCCCCCAGGTGTGGACGCGGGTGTGGAGTGCAACAACACGCCTACAGCGGAGCCGCTTGGCGCGGCGGACGGAATCGAGCTCTCCAGCTACACGTTCTCGTCCAACATTCCGGTGGGAAAGTGCCCGGTCTACGCGCTGGAAAGCCCCGACAACAAGCGCCTGTTGGTGATGAACCGCGGCGACGACACCATCTCGGTTATCAACAGCCAGGACAACGCGCCGGATACCTGCACGCCCTTCCAGAATCAGAACGGACAATGGGTCACGTGTCACCCCGTCCTTCCGCTTTCGACCGCTGCGCTCAAAGCCACCGGCGTCACTCCGCCCAATTGCACCATCTCCTCATGTGGAATGCCCGCCATTGCCGGTCCTGTCTATGCGGAGTACAACCCTGCCACCAGCCAGATGGTGGTGGCTGACTATGACGGCGGGACGATCAGCGTCATCGACATGAGCGAGGACGAGTACGGCAACGACTACAACACCTACGCCAACCCCACCTGTACGGTGAACGGCGTGAACAGCTATCAGAATTGCGGCGCCATCACAGGCGGCTTTGGAACAACCTATACCATCGCGGTGGGCAACAATCCCGCCTCCGTGACCGTACTCAACGACGGCAGCCGCGCCTACACCGCCAACCAGGCTGACCAGACGGTGAGCGTGGTCACCTTGAGCAGCCACTCGGTGGAGAAGACGCTGCCCGTGACCGGTCATCCGCGCACCGTGGTCTCCACTCAGAATTCGCAATTCGGCAAGGTGTATGTGGCTTCGCCCGACAGCCCTTACCTCACCATTCTGCGCACCGATCTGGATATTGTGGATACCGCGGTGCTGGTGGAAGGAAACATCGTGGACGTGCGCGTGTCCTCGCAGTCAGGTTCGAGCGGCAATAGCAACACCGTGAGCCGCCGCCCTGGGTACGGACAGCCCTGCTACCTGCCGGGGGCGGTCAACTCCGCAACTCTTGCCGCCTGTCGAACCCTGCCGTAAGCGGTGTCAACACACTCCGTCTGACCTTTGATAAGGCTCCGTGCCCCACCCATTGTGCGTTCTTTGCACAATGGGTGGAAGACCAATGCTGCTCGTTTCAGATAAACAGCTTGAATGCCTGTATGGATGGTTTCCTACAGCCCGGAAAGAACAATCGGCAGCGTAGGCGTTGCCGCCCCGCCCGCATTTTCAATGGTCACGCCAAATCCGGCAACCGCCAGTCCCGAGGGCTCACTGGCCAGAATCAGAGTCGCGTTTCCTGAACTGTCAGGCTCGAACGTCCCCGCCGGCACAGGGGCTTTGCCGCCCGGCTGCAAGATCCACAATTCGTAAGTCTTTCCTTCCGGCAGAGGATGCAGATTCGACGCGGTCATCAACAGCTTGCCGGTACGCGCGGCGTAGACTACGCGGCCCTCCGGCGGAGGCGCGGTGACCGGACCGGGATGCAGAGCCACACTCTTCTCCTGCGGCGAGGTCATTAGTTCGATCAGTTGGGCAAGCTGCTCTGAATCGATGGCGCCCCGGCGCACCTGGCGCATCAGCGGGCCGATCTCGGCGCGTTTGCGCAGGTCGTCAATGCCCACCGCCAGCAAGGCCACGGCCAGAGCGCCGGCCAGCACGGGCGACCATCCTCCGCCGAAGATCGTTTTCCAGATGGAAGCCTTCGCCGGCGGCAGAGCGATCACCGCGGGCCGGGTTTGCAGGCTCGCGGTTTGCGGAGTCTGCGCCAGGCGGGCCAGGAAGCGATCGCGGGCGCCGGCAGGAAGTTCAACTTCCGGAGTGGTCTGCGCGTAGGCGGCCAGGGCCAGCGTATTGTGGCGCAACTCTTCCTTGCAGCGTGCGCAGTCGGGCAGATGCACCTCAACCGCCTTGGCCTCATCCGGAGGCAGCGCGCCCATGGCGTAAAGCGTCAGGTCAGTGTCGGCGATGTGCATTTTTTCCCTCATGCTGTCATCGCCTTTCTGATCGACATCAATCCCGCGCGGATGCGGGTCTTCACGGTGCCCAGCGGCGAGCCGGTTCGCTCGGCAATTTCGGTGTGGCTGAGGCCTTGAAAATAGGCCAGCTCCAGCGGTCCCTGCTGTTCGGCAGGCAGTGTCTCCAGCACCCCGCGCACCTTGTCGATGAGCCAGCTTTGCTCGCTTTCCAGCGCCATGTTGCGCGGATCGGGCAAAGGAAGGTCGCCGAGCGAATCGAGCGGCGACCGTTTGCGCAGCACGTCGATGGCCCGATTGCGCGTCACCACGCTCAGCCACGCGCCCAGGTTGCCGCGCTGCGCCACAAAGCTCTGCGGGCGCTTCCAAACCTGGAGAAGGACCTCCTGCATCACGTCCTCCGCCAGGGACGGCTCGCGCAGCACGCGCAGGGCAATGCAATAGACGATCCTCGCGTAGCGGTTGTAGACCGCCGCCATGGCTTCCTGGTTTCCTTCGGCCACTGCTTCCAGCAGGGCTGCGTCGTCCATGGTTTCAACCTTTTCGCCTTGTGTCGGGTGTCCATCTTCAACAAGGGTACGAGTCAGAAGAGGTCCCGGATTGGAAGGCTGCGGTTCGGGCTGAGTTGGTAGCATTGCCAAGAGCCAAAATAGCGCACTGGCGTTGGTTCACACAAGGCGGGCTTTATCCCGAAAGAGGGAAATGGTTGCAAAAGAAGCCGGTTGTCAAAAAGGTCCGCGTCGATCTGCTGCTGGTTGAGCGGGGCCTGGTGCCCAGCCGCGAGCGTGCGCGAGCGCTGATTCTGGCCGGGCGCGTGCTGGTGCGCGAGCAGAAAGTAGACAAGCCCGGCACCAATGTTCCCGATGACGCGCCCATCCGGTTGCTGGGCGAGGAACAGCCGTACGTCAGCCGCGGCGGGCTGAAACTGGAAGCAGCGCTCGATCATTGGCAGATCGCGGTTGAGGGCAGGGCCTGCCTGGATGTGGGCGCTTCGACTGGCGGGTTCACCGATTGCCTTCTGCAGCACGGCGCGGCACACGTGATGGCGGTCGACACCGGATTCGGCCAGATCGCGATGAAGCTGCGCAACGATTCGCGCGTACGTCTGGTGGAGCGAACCAACGCACGTTTGCTCGAGCCAGGCGCGCTGGTCTCCGAGGCGGGTTCGCCGGAACTGACCCTGCTGGTCATGGACGTTTCTTTCATCTCTGCCACGCTCGTCCTTCCGCCCGTGCTGGCCGCCGCGCCTGGGCTAACAGAGGCAATCATCCTGGTCAAGCCGCAATTCGAAGCCGGCCGCGGTCACGTCGGCAAAGGAGGGATTGTGCGCGATCCCGACGCCCACCAACTGGCCATCGATCGCGTGGCTGATTGTGTGCGCTCGCTCGGCTGGCAGGTCGTCGAGACCATCCCTTCGCCAATCACCGGCATGGAAGGGAATCGCGAGTTTCTGCTTTATGCCCGCAGCATCCCCGTCTAAGCGCCGGAAGAGCAGCCACCAGACCCTCTGGCGCGCGAGCACCGTCTGTCCCACCGCAGATGGCAGGCGGCGGTACACTGGGACTGCATGGTTCGTGTTGCGATTGTCTGCAAGCCGCAGAAAGAAGAACTCGCCCGGCTGCTGCCGGAGCTGATTGCGTGGCTGCGCGAGCACGGCTATGAGCCGCTCCTCGACGAAGAATCCGGACGGTACACCTCCGCCGCTGCCGTGATTCCGCGCGCCGAAATGCCTGGATTCGCGCCCGGCCTGGTGATTGTTCTCGGCGGCGACGGCACGCTGCTCTCGGTGGCGCGCATCTTCGCGGCAACCGGCACGCCCATTCTCAGCGTCAACCTCGGCTACCTGGGATTCCTTACCGAAGTCCGCCTTGCCGACCTCTACCAGACTCTCGACGGCTGGTGCAAGGACTGCTACCAGGTAGACGGCCGCGCCATGCTGCACGCCGAACTGTGGCGCGAGGGCGCAGCCCATTCCAGCTTCGAAGCCCTCAACGACGTTGTCGTCTCCAAGGGCGACATTGCCCGCATGGGCGAGTTCACTGTTGAGCTCGATGGAAAGAAGGTAGCCGACTTCCGTGCCGACGGAGTCATCGTCTCTACGCCGACCGGGTCTACTGCCTATACCCTCGCAGCCAACGGCCCTATTCTCACCCCAGACGTTGACGCATTGGTGGTGACACCCATTTGTCCCCATTTGCTGACGCTGCGGCCCATCGTTGTGCGCGGCGACGCGTCGCTGACGGTGCGGGTGACCGGCGTTCCCAACACCGCACTCCTGACCGTTGATGGCCAGCAGGCGGTGGAGCTGCTGCGCGGCGATGAAATCCGCTGTCACCGTTCCAGCAACACCGTCAACCTGGTGCGACTGAGTGAGGGGAGTTTCTTTGAAGCCCTGCGCAGCAAGCTGAGCTGGGGGGAACGGTAGCATTCACTCCTCGACTCTCATCAATAACAGACTGTCATCCTGAGCGGAGCGCACTTCAGCGGAGTCGAAGGACCTGCTTCTTTTTTGACCTCAGCGTAAAGGCCCCTCCGATCAACCATCAACTCACTGCGCCGCCGGCAACGACGCAACATGCGGATCAGCATAAAGCGTGCGCAAAGCGGCATAACGTGCGGCGTCCGCAGCATTCGGCGCATCTATGAGAAACCATCCCCAGCTCGCGCGGCCGGTAACGGCTTCCGGAGCAGGCGGATTGCCGGTGAACTCCACCCCAATAGGTTTGCCGACTCCAAACTCAGCCAGCATTCCATCGATGCGGAACCGTGTATTCGCATTGCGCAGGCTGATCGAGAGCGCATCTGTGTACAGCAACCCCGGGAAGAAGTCGCTGAAGGGGCCTGCATCGCCGGCATTGAAACTGGGCGCGGCCGGCTGCCACACCCAGACAAGGTTGTGCAGGCCTTCGTGATTCGTGAGATGGTCAAAGAGCATCCGGTAAAGCTCAGCCGAGCCGCGGACGCCTTTGCGGCCGGCCCACCAGTAGCTCTTCCCGTTCGATTCGGGATACGGGTTCCAGAGCACCGCTACCCCTGCCTCTTGAAGTTCGCGCAGGGACTTGGCGGCCACATCAACCTGCGCCGCCCAGCGGGTGTTCAGCGCGGTTCCGTGCGTCAGCAACTCCTCCCACTCGAAGTCTGTCAGGGCCCCGTGCGCGCTTGCAGGGGCGTCGTCTGTAGGCCTCGCCGGACGCCAACTTAAGCTCACCATGGCCTTGCCTTCATGCGCCTGAATCGCTTGTTCGATGACTGCCTTGCGTAAGTCCGGTGCGCTGGACTCAGCCTGCGCATCCGCCAGCTCTGTCGCGTAGATGGAGGGCGTCTTTCCCGCGGCCTGCACCACCGCAGCCGTCGCCGCCGCGGGCGCGGTTGGCTCGTTGATCTGTCCGCTGAGCACTGCCTGTCCGGGAGCGGCCTGCAGGCGGGCGAGCAGTTCGCGCGCCTCGGCGCTCGCGCCGGGAGTCACAGGGTCGGTATCGGGCTTAGCTGCAATGCGGTCTGCGGTTGCCTTTCGAATGGCCGCCATAGGCCCGGCCAAGCGCGGATCGTCGCGATTGATCGCGCGCGGCGCGTCGTAGATGGCTTTGACCTGGTCCAGCGTGTTGCCGCGTTGGACGATTTCGCTCCAGACCATGAAATATGCCCAGCGGGGCTGCTGGTTCAATACATCATGGCTGGGCACGGCCCCCACCTCGGCCAGCGCGATGGGTTTGCCGGCGGCGAGGGCAAGCATGCTGTCGTAGTAGTCCTGCTTGAAATCGCCGTAGATGTCCATGGTGACGACATCGGCAAATTGCGCGCCAGGAAAGTAATCGGCGATGGAGCCTGCGTTGCCGCTCGGGGCATTCACATTCCACACCCACACCAGGTTATCGAGATGGTGGACGTTCACGAAGCGGTCGTAAATCTGGCGATAGAGCGCAGCCGAGCCGTTTTTTCCAGGCCGCCCGCCAAACCAGAACCAGTTTCCATTCATCTCGTGGTAGGCGCGGAAGAGCACCGGCACATGCGCATCGCGAAGCTGGCGCAGATAGCCGGCGACCACGTCGACCTGCGCGCACCAGCGGTTGTAGAGCGGCGTTCCGGGAGTGAGCAACTGCTGCCATTCATAGTCTGTCAGGTGGCCCTGCACGCTGTCGTGGAAGGTCACCGGCTCGTCGTCGGTGGGGCGCACCTCATGCCAGGTGAGGGCGATCACGGCGCCGTTGCGCCACTGCCGCTCAACTTCTTCGATCATGGCCGGCCGCGAAAGCACTGAGTCCTTGTCGTCGCCTGCGGAGAAGCCGAAGTCCTGCCCGAACAGGCCGGGATACTTGCCGGTGATGTCGTACGACAGGTCGGTATAACGCGAGGCGGTGTTGGGATAGTTGTGCTGCCCGGTGATATACGCCTGGCCGGAGATGGAATAGAGGTAAGCCAGCAAAGCGCGCGCTTCCGGCGTGGCATGAGGGTTGACCGGAACCGGGTTCGATGCGGAGGCCTGCGCCGTCAGCGGAGGACGCGCATATCCAAAGACAAGGGCCAAAACGGCCGCAGCAATCCGCACGGTTTTCATCCGCATGTTGATGACCTGACCTTTCGCGGAGCAAATTATAGCTGATAGCGTTACCATTCCGCTGTGCTACTCATCTTTCCGATGTGGAGAAGGGATGAGTATGCGAACGCCATCCTGAACGATGGAGACGTCAACAGGAATGCGGCCCAGCCATTCTCCGTCGGCCTGGAAGTGCGGCGCGGCGCCTGATAGCGGGCGGCACGAAAAACGCTTCACCTGCGTCGAGCGAAGAAAGCGGTTGAAACCGTGCAGGTGAAGCCAGCCGGAGACGAACCAAAAAGGCAGCGAGAAGAGAGCCGGCGGACTGAGCATGATCAACCGCAAATCCGCGTCGAGGATATCGGCCGGGCAGCCCACAAGATTGTTGAACAGCCCTCCTAGACTGCCCACGCGCACCGTCATGACGCTCGCGGCTCGCGTGCTGACCACCGCGCCGGATTCCGCCTCGACGTAGTCCACTTCGAAGGCCTCAAAGCGCCGCGTCGCAAACAACCGTGCGGCGCGCAGGTAATAGGCCACGCGCCCCAGGCTGGCTTTATCCGTAGCCAACAGGTTGTAAACAAGCGCGCCGTCCGGACCTGCTCCCGCCATCGCAGCGAAATAGCGGATCTGTTCGCCAAAGGCGAGTTTGCCAATCGGGATCATCCACGGTGTGGCATCGATCTGCCGCAAGGCAGCTTTCAATGGATCCAACGAAAGGCGCATATGACGGGCGAGTGCGTTCGCGCTTCCAAGTGGAATTACGCCCAGCGCGGTGGTGTGCTCGCGGCCTTCAGAGACAATTCCCTGCAACACTTCATGCACGGTGCCGTCGCCTCCGCAGGCAAACACGATCTCCACGCCGTCACGCACTGCCTGCTTTGCTTGCATGGTTGCGGAGCCGGGGGCGGTGGTCGTGGCGATTTCTACTTCGTGGCCGAGGGTCGTGAGAGTATCGGCGATTTTCCGGATCTGATCCGCGCGGCGGTTTCGTTGGTGGCCGGAGACGGGATTGCAAATGAGAACGCAGCGCACGTGACCATCTTACTGTTGGATCAGTCAAGCGTGCAGCGGAAAGCTGATTCGTAACTGGCCGCCATTGAAGCACCTTCTGTGCCCATGGTCAAAAGCGTTTCAGAGTCGAGATGGGTTTTACTTGTTGCGGAATGGAACTTCTCGAACGTGCGAAGTGTCCGGGCACGACTTCAGTCGTGCCGACTGAGGGCTAATTATGCCTGCGGCTTTAGCCGCCGAGCAAAAGCCAGCGAATGAAACTGCCGTCCCTCAGGGGCTAAAGCCCACACTCACAGCGTACTGCCAACGGCACGACTAAAGTCGTGCCCTGAAACTTCGGGGCTCACTTTGAGAGTTTTCCGCCACTTGTCTTGCCCGCGCGGGCCGTTTACGAAGCGTGAAGACAATCCTTGCAGCGCGCTTGAAGAATCCCAACGGGGCGGACGACGCGCGGCTTATCCGGCTTTCTCCGTCAGCTCTGCCCAGCGCGCATAAAGCGCGTCGTTTTCATGCTGCGCTGCGTCGAGTTCGACCAGCGCCTCCTGAAGCACCGCAGCATTGGTCGCCACATCCGGATGTTCCACTCGATCCCGCGCCGCGGCCAGTCGCGCATCCGACTGCTCCACCCGCTCCTCGATCGCCGCGAACTCGCGGGCTTCGAGATAGGAGAGCTTTTTCCTGCTGGATGAAAGCGCGCCAGCGCCGGTCTGCTGTGCGGAGCTCGATCCATCGGCGCGGCGGGCCGTTTTACGCTGTTGCTCCTTGGTCGACTCGCTCTTCTCCTGCGCGTCCTGCTCTTCGAGCCAGTCTTCCCATTGCGCGTAGTCGGCGAAACGGCCCGTGTTTCCGCGGCCATCCAGACCGAGCACTGTCGAAGAGACACGATTCAGCAGGTAGCGGTCGTGCGTCACCAGCACCAGCGCACCGGGGAAGTCGAGCAAATTCTCTTCCAGGATTTCGAGTGTGGGAATATCGAGGTCGTTGGTGGGCTCGTCGAGCAGCAGCACGCCGGCCGGCTCTAACATAAGCTTGGCAATGAGCACACGCGCCTTTTCGCCGCCGGAAAGGTTGCGCACCGGCTGGTTGAGCTGCTCGCTGGTAAAGAGAAACCGCGCTGCCCAACTGGCCACATGCACCGTGCGCCCCTGGTGAATGACGCCGTCTCCTTCGGGCGCGAGCGCGCGGCGCAAGGTAACGCTCTCATCCAGTTCGCGCATCTGGCTGAAGTAGACCATGCGCAGGGCTTCGGCCCGCTTGATGGTTCCCTCGGCAGGCTCGATTTCTCCGCGCAAGAGGCGCAGCAGCGTGGTCTTGCCGCTGCCGTTGGGGCCGACGAGTCCCACTTTCATGCCGGCGGTCAGAACGAAGTTGAGACCGGTGAACAAGAGCCGTTGGGGCTTTTCATTTTCGAGCATCGACTCTGTGGAAGCCGGAACGGCGAGCGCCACATTGTCGAACTCGACGAGGCGCTTGGTCTTTCGCTGGCTGGCGTCGAAGTCGATTCCTGCAGTGTTTACGGTGGTCCGCGCGTCAATGGCCTTCAACTGGCCAATCATCTCATTTGCCGTATCGATGCGCGCCTTTGATTTTGTGGTCCGCGCTTTGGGTCCGCGCCGCAGCCATTCGATCTCCGTCTTGACCTGGTTGCGCAGGCTCTCCTGCTGGCGGCTTTGCGATTCGAGATAAGCCTGCTTTTCTTCAAGAAAACGGCTGAACGTTCCCTTGACCCGAAACAACCCATCGGCAAACACGCGATTCAGCTCGACAATCTGGCTCGATGTGGCCTCGAGAAAATACCGGTCGTGGCTCACGGTGACGGCGGCAAAGGAAGACGAGCGCAGCAGTTCCTCCAGCCACTCGATCCCCGCCAGGTCCAGGTGATTCGTTGGCTCGTCCAGCAGCATCACCTCGGGTTCAATGACCATAGCTTCAGTGATTGCCAGGCGCTTGCGCCATCCGCCGGAAAGGGAAGCAGCTTCTGCATTCAGGTCGGCGAAGCCGGCGCGGCCGGTCAACTCGCGCAGCCTGCCTTCCCGTTCCGATTCATTCACATGGGCCGCGGACAGCGCCTGCTCCAGCACCTGCCGGATCGTCAGCCCCGGTGCAAAGCGGGAATCCTGCGGAACATAAGCCGCGCGCGCCCGTTTGCGCACCGCAACCTCGCCGGAGTCAGGTTCCACCTGTCCGGCCAGTACCGCGAGCAAAGTGGACTTGCCAGCGCCATTGGGTCCGATGAGGCCGATGCGGTCGCCGTCTTCGACGGTGAGGGAAATGTTCTTGAACAGCGGCGTTGCGCCGAACTGCTTGGTCACGGATTGTGCGTTGAGAATCGGGGGCATCTCTAACTAGGGTAAATGGCTAGGTTAAATGGCGGAGTCGGATAAAGTGGCCCGAGGGTCACGGAACCGCGGCGAGCCGCTCTTCGTATGTCGATCCGGAGGTCATCGTGACAGAACATTCAGGAATTGCAGATCGCAAGAGTCAGGCTCGCCCGGAAGAAGAGCAAGGTCCGGCCTGGTTGAACGGAATTGGGCTGCTCGTCTGGTTGCTCGCGGTCGCGGTCGCATTTCTGCCCTTCGCATTCGACACATCGCCCTGGGACGCGGTGATTTTGCGAGTTCCAGGCAATCAGGGGAATTGGTGGCACTTTCTTGCCGGGGCCCCGTTTTTCCTCGCCTTCCCCATGATCTGGCTGCGGCTGCGCAGGCTTTTTTCATCGCAGAGTTCGACCGCGATTGGACGACGCCTGGTGTGGATCGCAGTCGCTTTATCGATTGCCGGCACCATCGCGGTGGAGACACCGTTTCTGCTGCATCTCGCCGGGACCAGCGAATGGCAGCGCCTCTCCGTCCTGACCCTCGGCTTTGGCATTGTTATCGCGGGCAGCGAAATCCTCTTTCTTCGTCGCCGATTCATTCCTCCCACGCGGGCTTGTATCGCAGGCCTGGAGACTGCTTATCTCGGCAACGCGGCGCTTTGTCTTGTGGTTTACAGCGACGCGGCGGGAAGCCTTTCGACACGATCGGGCTGGGTGGTATCGTTAGTCCTTTTCTGGCCCATTTTCCTGGAACTGATCTGGATATTCATCCAAAGCTTCGGGAGGCAAGTCGCGCGCAACACTCCTCGGACCGTCTGAGAATGCCCAAAGACCGGTCCATCGTGAAGTGGGTTTCGGTCGCGGTCAGAACCTCGCCGCGCCGGCCGGTCTTCCAATCCACCGCCTGCCGGCCGCTGACTCCGTTAAAATGAGGGTGAATCGTTTGGAGTCATCTCCGTCATGAAGAAAATCCATCTCAGTTGGACGAGGCCTCTCTTGTCGCAAATCTCAACACTGATCACCGCGGGCGCAATTGCGCTCATGCCCGGCAGCGCAGGCGCGCAGGCCGCCTTTGGCCCCGCCAACCCCTTCTATGCGCCCAGCACCTTGCCCTTCCACGCGCCCCCATTCGACAAGATCAAGGATGAGGACTACCAGCCTGCCATCGAGGCCGGCATCGCGCAGAATATCGAGGAGATTCGCGCCATCGCCGACAATCCGCAGCCGCCGACCTTCGAGAACACCCTTGTCGCCATGGAAAAAAGCGGCCGCCTGGTCTATCGCGTTCTGGAGGTCTTCAACGGCATAACCAGCGCCAACGTCAACCCCGTGCTGCAGAAGGTTCAAGACGCCGAAGCGCCCAAACTGGCTGCCATGCAGGATGCCATTTACCTCAACCCCAAGCTGTTTCAGCGCGTCGCCAAGGTTTACGCGCAGCGCAGCTCCCTCAATCTCGATGCGGAATCGCTGCGCCTGGTCGAATACCAGTACCAGCAGTTCGTGCTTGCCGGCGCCGAATTGTCCGATGCCGACAAAGCAGCATTGAAGAAGCTCAATGAGGAGGAAGCGAATCTTACCACCGCATTCATCTCCAAGCTGCTGGCAGCCACCAAAGCCGCCGCGTATGCCACCGCTGACAAGGGAGCGTTGGCGGGGTTGAGCGCTACCGAGTTAACCGCGGCCGCCGATGCCGCCAAGGAGCGCAATGCGCAAGGCTGGGTGCTCTCGCTGCAGAACACCACGCAGCAGCCGGAACTCGATTCGCTCACCAATCGCGACACGCGTCATGCGCTCTTTCAGGATTCATGGACGCGCACCGAGCGCGGCGGCGACAACGACACCCGCGCCACCATTGCCCGCCTGGCGCAGTTGCGCGCGCAAAAGGCAAAACTGCTCGGCTTCCCCAACTACGCGGCCTGGAGACTGACCGACCAGATGGCCAAAACTCCGCAGGCGGCGCTCAAATTCATGGATGCGCTGGTGCCTGCATCAACCGCCAAGGCAAAGGGCGAGGCCAAGGATATTCAGGCTCTTATCGATGCCCAGCAGGGCGGATTCACCCTCGAACCATGGGACTGGAACTTCTATGCCGGGCAGGTGCGCAAGGCAAAATTCGATTTTGACGAAGCCCAGACCAAGCCCTACTTTGAAATCGACAACGTGCTTCAAAACGGCGTGTTTTACGCCGCGCACATGCTCTATGGAATTACCTTCAAGCGGCGCACCGACATTCCCGTCTACAACCCCGACATGCAGGTCTACGAAGTTGTTGACGCCGACGGCAAGCCGCTTGCGCTTTGGTACTGCGACTACTTCAAACGCGACAACAAAAACGGCGGAGCGTGGATGAACAACTTTGTCGACCAGTCCAGACTGCTGGGCACGCTTCCCGTCATCTACAACGTCGCGAACTTCGCCAAGCCGCCTGCGGGCGAGCCGGCACTGATCGGCTTCGACGACGTGATCACGATGTTCCACGAGTTCGGGCACGCACTGCACGGCATCTTCTCCGACGCCCAATACCTGAGCCTCTCCGGAACTTCGGTGCCGCGCGACTACGTCGAGTTTCCCTCTCAGTTCAACGAGCACTGGGCCAGCAACCCAGCGGTCTTCGAGCACTACGCCAGGCACTACAAAACCGGCGCGCCCATGCCCGCCGAACTGGCCGCCAAGATCCGCAAGGCGCAGACCTTCAACCAGGGATACATGCTGACCGAATTGCTGGCTGCTGCGGAACTGGACATGCAGTGGCATACGCTTGGAGCCGATGCGCCGCTCGAAGATCCGGACGCGTTCGAGGCCGCCGCGCTTAACAAAACTCGCCTCGCGCTCAGCGCCGTTCCTCCCCGCTACCGCTCCAGCTACTTCCTGCACATCTGGGCCAACGGCTACTCCGCCGGCTACTACGCCTACCTGTGGTGCGAGATGCTCGACGACGATGCTTACCAATGGTTTGAAGACAACGGCGGCCTGACCCGCGCCAACGGCGATCGTTTCCGCCGCATGATTCTCTCCCGCGGCAACACCGAGGACCTGGCCAAGGCGTATGCCGCATGGCTTGGCCGGGAGCCCGATACCGGACCCATGCTCAAAGCGCGCGGACTGGAACCTGCGGGTCTTTCAAAATGACCGGGCAAAATGACCGAGCCCGTGCTGTCAAGCGCGTTGCTTGAATGTTTCGCGCGAGCCTGAAGATGGGTTCTGCGCATGGCCTTATAATCTCGCATTATGAGCAATCGCCGCTGATCTCATCCGCTGATGGCATGCGTCTCTTTCGTCCTTCTGGCTGTTGGATGCTTCGCGCAAAATCCTTACGGTGGAACAGCGGACGATCGAGATTCGCTGGCAAAGACAGGCGCAGCGATCCGGGCCGCATTTGCTAGAGGCGACATCGAAACAATCATGGCTTACCACCATCCGGATGTAATCAAAGCATTGGGCTACAACCACTACCTGGTCGGCCGCGACGCGGCGAAGGCGGATTTGCTTCAATCGCTCCAATTGAATCATCTGGAATTCAAAGAGAGCTGTGTCGAGAGCGTCTATTTTCAGGGAGACACAGCGGTGGAGGAGAGCGTCTTTACCATTCAGGGCACGCCTAAAAACGGAGCTGCGCCCTTCCTATTCAAGGGCCGATCCATGGTTGTCTATGTCCGATATAAGAAGAGCCCGACTGGCTGGGCATCGATCCGCGAAATCATCCAGCCCGCAACCTAGCTACGTTGGGAAAGCCTTAAACTGATTTCATGCTGGATTACGAAATTTCGCCGGCCCAGGCGGCCGCTCTCCTGAATGAAGGCAAAGCGCGGCTCATCGATGTCCGCGAGCCTTGGGAGTTTGAAACCGCGCACATCGCCAACAGCGTGCTCATGCCCATGGGCGATGTGCCTGCGCGGGCGCATCAAGAGCTGGACCCCGACGAGCGCATAGTGGTCATGTGCCATCACGGCATGCGGTCGATGAATGGCGCGGTGTGGCTGCGCAACCAGGGATTCGAGCAGGCGCAGTCGCTCGCGGGCGGCATCGATGCCTGGTCGGCGGAGGTCGATCCAAACGTGCCTCGCTATTAGCGGCCGAACGAATAAGTCACTTGAAAGAGCCCGTTGTCGATGCCGGGATTCTCTTCCGCCGTGTTGTGATTGGAAATGTGATGATAGCGGTACTCGGCGCGGATGGAGCGGGTTTGGCTGCGGTAAAGCTCCACGCCGGCTCCCAGGTCAAAAGTGAAGTTGAATGAGCCCGCCTCCAGGATGGGAATCGGCTTGGTGGAGTACATGTAGCCGCCATGGCCGATGAAGAACGGCTGCATCTTGCGGCGCGGCAGAAAATTCCATTGAAAGCCAACTGGCGAAATCGCGTCGCCGATGTTCCATTGCCGGCCTGAGCAGAAAAGCGTCTGGGTGCCGGCATAGGCGACGCCATTGGGGTTTACGAAGGTGTAGGAACTGGAATGAGGCGCGCAAGTGACGGCTTGATTGCCTTCATTGAAAGTGATGGTTTCGGCAGTTGGCTCGGTTTGCTGGATGACCTCAAGCTCCTGCGGGTCGCTCTCCAGGGCTACCGGCAGAAGTTCTCCGTTGTATTGCCAGTTGACGATGCGGTCGACGAACAGGCGACGGCTATAGGCAACGCCAAACTCAAGCAGCTTGCGGTTTTCGGCGTTGCCCATCAAGATGTGGCTGGAGTCGTTCGAGTAAGCGCTGAAGATGGAGAGAGTATTTCTTCGTGCGAAGGCCGGTCTCCCCTCCGGAGATTGCACCTGGCCAACGGCCATGATGGAAGTCGGGATCAGAAACAGCAGAACGACTTTAATGAGGAAGGCCGCCCGCAGGCAGAGAAATCCAGATGGAAACAACTCGGTCTCGCTTTCGTTCAGGACTGACTTCCAACGGAGGGCCTATACTTTTCATTTGACTTCGAATTTCACATTCGGTTTAAGGGAGTGATTCAATGCCTTCGTCCGCCGTCGCTTACGCCCAGAAGAATTATCCGCGCTTTTTAGACGAGTTGAAGGCCCTTCTGCGCATCCCCTCCGTCTCCACGCTCCCCGAGCATGCCGGCGACTGCCACTTTGCCGCCGAGGTGCTGGCCGCGGACCTTTCGAAGATTGGATTGGAAAACGTGCGGCTGATCGAGACTGCGGGGCACCCGCTGGTCTATGCCGACTGGCTTCACGCGGCGGGCAAGCCGACCGCGCTGATGTACGGGCATTACGATGTGCAACCGCCCGATCCGCTGGACGAGTGGCTCTCGCCGCCCTTTGAACCCACCGAGCGCAATGGCAATCTCTACGCCCGCGGCGCGGTCGACGACAAGGGCCAGGTGATCGCCCAGATGAAGGCGCTGGAAAGCCTGCTTGCGGCCGACGGCAAGCTGCCTCTCAATGTTCGCGTGCTGCTGGAAGGCGAAGAGGAAGTCGGCGGGGAGGGAATCGCCAGCTATGTTGCCTCCAAGCCCGCCGATCTGAAAGCAGACTTCGCGCTTGTCTCCGACACAGAGCTTTTTGCGCCTGGACTGCCGACCTTGTGCGTGGGCCTGCGCGGCATGATCTACACCGAGCTTGAAGTGCGCGGGGCCAAGACCGATCTTCACTCCGGAATGTATGGCGGCGCGGCGCCCAACCCCTTCTTCGCGCTGGCGCAGATCCTGGCGAAACTGAAAGACGAGAACGGACACATCCTCATCCCCGGTTTCTACGACGACGTTGTCCCTCCCAGCCCGGAAGAACTGGCTGCCTGGAAGAGCCTGCCCTTCGACGAGGAGGAGTATCGAATCAACGAAGTGGGCGCGCGGCAACTGGTGGGCGAGGCCGGCTACAGCGTGCTGGAGCGCACCTGGGCGCGGCCTACGCTGGAGGTGCATGGCATCCCCGGCGGCTTTATCGGAGCGGGCGCGAAAACGGTGATCCCGGCCAAGGCGCTGGCCAAGGTGTCGATGAGGCTGGTTCCTGACATGACACCGGCCAAGGCCTTTGCGCTCTACAAGAGCTTCGTGGAAAAGATCGCGCCAGCGGGGGTGGACGTTGAAGTACGGCTGATTCACTCCGGCGACCCCTGCCTGATCCCGGTAAACAATCCATACATTAAGGCCGCAACGAAGGCGCTGCGCGAGGTGTGGGGCAAAGACACGGTGTTCATCCGCTCCGGCGGGTCCATTCCGATTGTGGGCGACTTTGCGCGGCACCTTGGCCTGCCCAGCGTAATGATGGGCTTCGGCCTGCCCGACGACAATATCCACGCGCCCAACGAGAAGTTCAATCTGAAGAACTTCGAGCTTGGAGTCCAATCGCTGATTCGGTTTCTGGAAGAGGCGGGGAGTTGAACGCAAGCAATACGAGGAGGGCAGATGAAGGAGAGTTACGATTTCAGTAAAGGCAAGCGAGGTCGGATACTCCCGCCGGAGCCGGAGCCGCCCGGCAAGACGCGCATCACGATTCTTCTGGACGAAGATTTGGTGGATCACTTTCTGAAAGAGTCCGATTCCTACGGCGGAGCAATGGGCTGCCAGACGCTCATCAACCAGGCCCTGCGTCAACACGTGGAAGGCAATGCGCCGAAACTGGAAGAGACACTGCGCCGCATCTTACGGGAAGAGATGCGGGCGGCAAGTTGAAACGGCGGGGAATCCCAGATCTCAGGATCAAATCGAGACCTGGGAAACCCGGCTCCGGCTCATCTGCCGCGAGACGTCCTGATCATGGAGAAAGCGATGAAACTCGTTCGCGCCTTGGTAATTGCTCTTTCGATGTCGTGCATATGCTTCGGACAATCGGCGCGTCAGATCGCACAAACCGCCTTCAAATCCGTGGTGCTATTAGAAATGAGTGACTCAAAGGGGCAACCGGTGAGCTTGGGTAGCGGCTTCTTCATCGCGGATGGGATCATTGCGACAAATGCACATGTGATCGAAGGAGCCGCCAGCGGAACGGCCAAGTTCATCGGGAGCGAGCAGAAGTTTTCGATAGAGGGGACCGTTGCACTTAGTCGTCGTACTGACCTAGCCCTCCTCAAGGTCGCCAGCTCAGCGCCAGTGCTAAATCTTGGACCCGACTCAAAGCCGGCGGTAGGAGACAAAGTGTACGTCGTTGGAAGCCCTCTTGGCCTGGAGGGAACGTTCTCCGAGGGCATCATCAGCGGTATTAGATCAATCCAATCCGATTCGATTCTTCAGATGACGGCGCCGATCTCTCCGGGAAGTAGCGGCGGCCCCGTGATGAACGATTCAGGCACCGTAATTGGCGTGGCAGAGGCGACCTTTAAAGATGGGCAAAACCTGAATCTTGCCGTTCCCGTGGCATACCTTTCAGAGATGCGGGCCGCGACTTCTCAACACTTAATTGTCACGCCGCTCGCACAGGATTCACACATCGTTTCCGATCAATCAATAGTGGACAGAATTGGCACCCGGGTAGAATCTGGCATTACCATAAGCAATTTCAGGCTGGATTACAACAGAGTCGGATACGGTGGCGATAAGGCTGGATTCGAATTGCGTATAAGTAACAAGCTGCCGGTAGCTATTGCGCATATCAAACTCCGCATTATTTACCACGATACATCCAACTCAATCATGGATTTTGAGGACTACTTCAACTATTCTTTGGAAATTCCACCCGGCCTGACTAAGACCGTGACAATGGAAAGCTCTGAAGAGGCTCTGGGGGCGGCGCGATATTATGATGCCCGCGGCGCGAGCGGCTCTCTGTTGCCACCTGCCACGGGCGATAATTTCTATAACTATAATGTTCCAAGAATGGAGCCGAGGGTCGAAATTCGAGTCGTCGCATTCGATACTAGCGAATCGGAATTCTAAGCATTGAGCTATGCGGCCACTTTGAAGCCCCGAGGTGTCCAGTATCCCAGGATGCGCTCCATTCCTCGCACGCCTGTGTTGATATAGACAACAGCGCAATATTGGCAGCGGCAAACGGTATGTTCGCGGCGAATTCCGAGTTTTTGCATTAATTCCTTTCCGATCAATGGCTCGGGATTCGGGATCAGTATTTGCGGCGGATTCCCAGCATTGCATCTCTCCCCATGCGGAGCCCCAGACATGGGACAAGATGACCCCCTGTACTTCTTTTCAGGTTTTCCTTTTTCGCGCATTGCCATTTTCTCCTTGTTCGAATACGAATTGACTGATCTGAATAAAGTGTGCCGCGAATTCACGGCGCCGCGCCACAGGAAAGTGAAAAGGCCCTCAGTTTCTTTTGGGTAGGAGGCAGCATCCGGACAATCCGAACAGGCCGGTGCCGCAGTTCTGACTGTCGCGAAATCAAGGGGTGCCCGGGGTCTGGATTCTCAGACCTGGGAGCGAGCGCCGGAAGTATCTTCGGAATCAGGAGGCCTTGGCGACCTTCCGGCCTTTCGCCGTTGGAACCGGATGGATTCGATTCGCCTCGGTGAGAAAGCGGTCTACGGCGGCATCGTCATTGGGATCGTAGGGGGCCGTCGTCGGGGTCGCTGGCGTCGAAGGCGGGTGGCTAGGCCCAGATTTTTGGGCCTGAAAATCCTGCCGTCAACCCTGGTAAACCGCACGCCGGTGAGCGATGCGCGTCACTTCCACTTTCTTGATCTCGTCATCGATGGTGTAGATCACGCGGTAATCGCCGATGCGGATGCGCCACACGTCTCTTCCGCCGATGAGTTTCTTGCATCCGTTGGGTCTGGGGTCAACGCCCAGCGCCTTGATTTTTGAGAAGATGCGGGCAGATATTCGCTCTGGCAGCCTGAATAATTCCTTCTCCGCGCTGGATTTCAGCGCAACCCGGTATTCAGGCACTCGCTTTGCCCCTCCGAATCAGCTTCGCTTCGACCCGTTCAAGGGGAATGCTTTCCTCTCCGCGTCGCGACTCGGAGACCAGAAGATCTTCGATCTCCTCCCATAAGTCGGCGTGTAAGCGCAGGTCTAGTTGAACAGCAACTCGCTCGCCCTTCTGGTCGGTCACATACTGTATCCCGGTCATGGCAACTCCTTGCTGTCCAGAGCATCATTTTACGCTAAACTTCGACCAATCGTCGGCTGCCCCGGTTTTCCGATTTTTTCTGCGGCTGGGAACGGGATCCACGAACCTCAATCGGTTGCTTCTATGAGAAGATGGGGCAGCCGGTCACTTTGAGGGCTGTTTAGCTTGCGCGTTGTGAGTTCCGCGAGTTTTGAAGGCGAGGTGCTGAAATGAGCATAGAAACGATTCCGGTCGAGCTGCCTCCCTCCTTGGGAAATGCTGCTCGAAAGCTCGCCGAAGAAGACGGCGTTTCGCTGAACCAGCGGGTCTCCCTTGCGGTAGCGCAAAAGATCAGTTCGGTGGAAACCGCCGAGGCATTCTTCAAACGGGAATCGCAGGGCGCGGAGCAAGTGGATTTCCTGGAGATTCTGCGCAGCGCCCCCGACCGCGCACCCGATCCGGGCGATGAACTGGCGTCTGCCGAGGTTCTATAAACCTGGTAGCTGCCGGATGCCCAGTTCCGAGTTTTCGGACCGGGGAACGAACGCTGGGAGTATCTCCAGAATCAGGAGGCCTTGGCGGCCTTCCGGTCTTTCGCCGTTGGAATCGGATCGATTCGATTCGCCTCGGAGAGAAAGCGGTCTACGGCGGCATCGTCGTTGGGATCGTAGGGGCCGTCGTCGGGGTCGCTGGCGTCATAGGGAACTGGAGCGTCGGCAGCGATCTGCTCTTTGACCCATTTCCAATCCGACAAGCTCGGCTCTGCGCTAGGGAGATTTCCTTTGAATTCCATAGACCCTCCGTTCCCTCCGCGAAGCGAACCGGAACGAAATCACCCGTACGTTCTGGCCGCGTAAGGTGTAGACCTAATGATAGGACATTTCCGGCTACTTCTACCAGTGCAACGTCCTGGAATCTCGCTTCCGCTCCTCTTTGTAGCCGGAATGTGATCTTTCGCGGATGGTCATAGACTAGGTAGGCGTCGCGGAAGTCGAGCCTGTGTTTCCGCAGGTTCGCTTCGCGCTTGGCTTCATCCCATTCGTACACGGAGCTATTCTAGGCCGATTTACGACTGACGGTTGGGAATATCGAGCCTCAATCAGTTGCAACTATGAGAAGATGGGGCAGCCGGTCACAGGGAGAGCGGTTTAGCCTGCGTGTTGTGAGTCCCGCGAATTTCGTAGGCGAGGTGCCGAAATGAACAGAGCAGCGATTCCGGTCAAGCTGCCTCCCTCCTTGGGAAATGCGGCTCGAAAGCTGGCCGAAGAAGATGGCGTTTCGCTGAACCAGTGGGTCTCACTCGCCGTAGCGCAAAAGATCAGTTCGGTGGAGACTGCAGAGGCTTTCTTCAAACGAAGATCGCAGGGAGCGGAGAAAGTGGATTTCCTGGAGATTCTGCGCAGCGCCCCCGACCGGCCAGCCGATCCAGGCGATGAACTGGTTTCTGCCGACGCTCTATAGACGGGATTACTGCCAAAAAGACGATATGCCCACTGAAATGTACAATGACCGGCCGGACGCCGTCGGCTTTGTGCTGGCCGGGGGCAGGTCAAGCCGCATGGGCGCGGATAAGGCTCTCGTTCTGCTGAATGGCAAGCCGCTGGTGGCTCATGCGCTCGGCATCCTACGCAGAGCGGGGCTGACGGCGTCGATTGCCGGGGGGCAGCCCGAGCTTGCGGCCTTTGCGCCGCTGGTTGAGGACAACCGGCCCGGCCAGGGGCCGCTGAGCGGCATCTGTGCCGCGCTGGCCTCAACAGCCGCGCGATGGACGGTTTTCATTTCCGTCGATCTTCCCTTCTTGCCGGCGTCGCTGCTTCGCTATTTGCTGGAACGCGCGAGGATTTCAGGAAGCGCAATTTCCGTAGCATCGGTGAATGGATTCGCTCAGACCTTTCCAGCCGTGCTCGATCATGCCGTGTTGCCGGTGCTGCTAAGGGAACTGGAAGCTGGTCGCGGCGGCTGCTTCTCCGCGTTCAAGGCCGCCGCGGCGAACCTGGGCGAAGCAGTGACAGTGATCCCCGTTGAACCGCTCGTTCAGTGCGGCCAGATCCTCCATCCGCGTGGCCTGCCGGCGGCGCGATGGTTCCTGAACGTCAACACCGCCGAGGATCTGCATCGCGCTGAGGTTCATTCCGCAGGCGCAGATCGCGTAAGCTGATGATACGAAGATGGCCGATTCACTACCCAACCCGGAAGTCACCCAGGCGCTGATTCCCGAAATCGCGGAGACGCTGGCCGGGCTCACTGCAGCCGACAAGGACGTGAGCGCACAGCCTGCCGAGGATGCCGGCTTGCCGTTCATCTCCTTCAGCCATGTCTCCATCTGGCTCAGCGACCGGAAGATTCTTGACAATGTGAGCTTTTTCGTCAAGCGGGGTGAGACGCTTTGCATCCTTGGCCGAAGCGGCGTCGGGAAATCGGTTGCCCTGCGCATCCTGATGGGTTTTCTCAAGCCGCAAGTAGGCTCGATTCGCGTCGAGGGCGAGGAGATCAACGCCTTCACCGAAGAGGAAATGCGAACAGTACGCAAGAAAGTCACCATGGTATTCCAGAATGGCGCCCTTTTTGACTCGCTGAGCGTGCGGGAGAATGTGGCTTTCCCGTTGCGCGAGCGCGGGGGCCTGGCCGAGGACCAGATCATCGAGATTGTCGAGCGCCTCATCCGCATGGTCGGCGCCGAAGACGTGGCCGACGCATTTCCGGCCAGCCTGTCCACCGGCCGCAAGCGCGCGGTGGCCATTGCCAGGGCGCTGGCGGCGCAGCCGGAGGTAGTGCTCTACGACGAGCCCACCACCATGGTTGACCCCATTATTGCGCGGCGCCTGGGCGATCTGATTCAGCGCCTCAAGCGTCAACTGGGCTTCACCAGCATCGTGGTTACGCATGACATGCGCTTTGCCGAAAAGCTCGCCGACCAGGTGCTTTTTCTCGATCAGGGCCGGGCCAGCTACTTTGGTCCCTTGAAGGGATTTTTGGATTCCCCCGAGCCGCATATTCAGCAATTTTTGGCGCTGGATGCGTACGTATTACCTTTGGACTAAGACAGTTGTCATTTAGTAACCATGGTAACTGTCGATTTTGCTTGCCAATTACCCGTACCTCGTGACTATGCTTAGATTCAGGGATTTGAAACCAGCCCGTGAACCAACTCCGGGTCGCACAAAGGTCCAGAATTGAAGTTCTCAGATTGCTCTCAAGTCTGTATAATCGATTTATAATCATCGGCTTTGGGCTCAGTCAGTGAGCCTTTCCGAATTCGGAACCTGGGTTTCGCTTTGGTCTTGGTTGGTGCGGTTCAGTCCCGGGCAACATCGGCCCGGCTGTGTAAGCATATTTCATTGGATGTTTGGGTCCGATGATTCCGGATTCCAGGCACCCTGAACAGCAACGCTCAAGTCGAGTGCTGAATGCAGAGCAAGAAAGCCACGAAGATCACGGCTGAAACCAGTCGGGTTACCTCAAAAAAGTCAGGCAACCCTAAGCCCTAAGTAAGAAACCAACAAATCAAGTCCACCTAGCACTGGACAACTGCCCAATTCCCGGCTTCATCGGGTTGCGATTCCCTTTTTCCTGAGATTTGAATTCCGGAGGTCTGCGGTAACAAATGGCGACATCTGAATTCTGGCAGAGAGTATCCGGTTCTCCTTTGACCTCGCCGCGCCGCGAGGAGAGATCGATCGGGGGTCTGCTGCGCATCACGTCGAGCAAAGGCAGATTGTGGATCATTCTGGATGTGATCACGGTTGTGGCTTCGGTGTCGCTGGCCATGGTGTACAAGTTTCACACCACTCCGGTGGACGAAGTGAAGGGGTTCTGGCACGGCACCTTGATTCACGGCCGCTCCATGGGCATTTTGCTGGCGCTGCTGTGCGTATTTACCATCTCGCTGATCATGACCAGCCGGCGCATCCATTTGTATACGCCCATCCGGCTGACCAGTTTTCTGCATGAGCAGAATTTGAGCGTGCAGGCTTGCCTTTACTCCGGCCTGCTGCTTACCGGCACGCTTTACCTGATTCACGCCGAGGATATTTCGCGTTTTGTGGTGCTGATCACCATCGCGCTGGTGACGGTTTTGCTGAGCGTGCGGCGGCTGATTTATCGCATCCTGATCTACCGCCAGTTCGAGCGCGGCGTGGGCACGCGCAATGTGCTGATCGTGGGCACCGGGCCGGAGGCGCATGCGCTACGCCATCATCTGGAGAGCATTCGGCACCTGGGTTACACGTTCAAGGGGTTCATCGATTTTCCCGGCTCGGGTTCGCGTTTTGCGGCCAGCTCGGGAGACGTGGTGGGCACGCTGGACACCATGTTCTTGAGCGCGCGCAAGCAATTTGTGGACGAGATATTCTTTACCACTCCGTGCGAGCGGGGCATTGTGCAGGACGTGCTGGAGCAGGCCATGGCCAACGGCGTCGACCTGCGCGTGGTTCCGGACATGTACGACGGCCTGGCGTGGAACTCGCCCATCGAATACATCGGCCAGTTTCCCACAATTCCGCTGCACAGCGGTCATGTGCCGGAGATCGGCCTTCTGCTCAAGCGCGGCATGGACATGCTGCTGGCCACGGTGACCCTCGTCGTTCTATCGCCGCTGCTGCTGGCCATTGCGCTGGCGGTGAAGCTGGATTCGCACGGGCCAGTCTTGTATTTCTCCGAGCGGCTGGGCAAGAAGGGGCGGGTGTTCCGCTGCATCAAGTTCCGCACCATGGTGCGCGACGCGGACAAGCGCCGCGCCGACGTGATGCACATGAACGAGCGCGACGGCGTGTTGTTCAAGATCGCCAACGACCCGCGCATCACCAAGCTGGGAAGATTTCTGCGCAAGTATTCGCTGGACGAGCTGCCGCAGTTTGTCAACGTGCTGCGCGGCGACATGAGCATCGTAGGCCCCAGGCCGCCCTTGGCCAGCGAAGTGCGCGAGTATAAGTTGAGCCACCTGCGTCGGCTGGATGTTATGCCGGGAATTACCGGCTTGTGGCAGGTGCAGGCGCGCCAGGACCCGTCGTTCGATAACTACATCTCGCTGGATGTTACCTACGTGGATAACTGGAGCATCTGGCTTGACCTCAAGATCCTG
>Ga0302320_10007012_pt1 | contig 24868 bp, 17 predicted proteins | sample Bog_T0_3_FD_202130 | JGI IMG/M metagenome (GOLD analysis project Ga0302320, IMG submission 202130) | Peat permafrost microbial communities from Stordalen Mire near Abisko, Sweden - Bog_T0_3 | ecosystem: Environmental > Terrestrial > Soil > Wetlands > Peat | place: Sweden: Abisko, Stordalen Mire...
GGCAGGGGTGCTCGAGATCGGAGAGTGCGTTGATGACCGGGACGCGCGAGTTGGCGGCCATTTCGAGGATGGTCTCGTGCGAGTAGGTGCGCAGGACGATGACGTTCATCCAGCGCTCGAGGTTGCGCGCGACGTCGGGGATGGACTCGCGCTCGCCGAGGGGCTCCTTGGTCTGGTCGTAGAACATGGCGTTGCCGCCCGCGGTGTTCATGGCGACCTCAAAGGTGAGGCGCGTGCGCAGCGAGGCTTTTTCAAAGATGAGGACCATCTGCTTGGCGTCGAGGCCGTGGCGGAAGTCCTCCGGCGCGAACTTGACTGCGTGGGCCAGCTCCATGATGGCGGCCATCTCGTGGACGGAGAGGTCGGCGATGGAGACGAGATCGCGGCCGGCGAGGGCACGCGCGGTCTCTGTGAAGGCGGTGTCGGACTGGATGCCGAGCGAGACCGCGGGCTTGGCGGCTGCGGGGGGATTCATGACGATGGTCTTGTTGTCCATAAATGTTCTCGAGTGGTGCGGTTGGTTCAGCTTTTAGCTCTCAACCTCTAGCTCTTAGCTAAAAGCTAGAGGCTAGGAGCTAGAAGCTGCGAGGGCGGGGACGCTGATCGTAAGTAACTCGTCGAGGGCTGCAACTGCCTGGTCAACGTGCTCACGGGTGATGAGGAAGGGCGGAAGGAAGCGCAGCACGGTGTCATGCGTCCGGTTGAGGACGATGCGTTGCGCGAACATGCCGGCGAGGACCTGTTTGGCGAGATCCGCTGAGGCGAGTTCGACGCCGATCATCAGGCCGAGGCCGCGCACGGCGACGATGGAGTCGTGCTTCAGTTGCAACTCGCGCAGGCGGGCGAGGAAGTAGTCCCCGGTGGAGCGCACGTGGTCGAGCAGCTTCTCCTGATTGATGGCATCGATGACCGCGATCGCCACGGCGCAGGCGAGCGGATTTCCGCCGAAGGTGGTTCCGTGCATGCCGGGGGTGATGGCACGCGCGGCCTCCTCCGTGCAGAGCATGGCGCCGACAGGCACACCGCCGGCGAGCGGCTTGGCGAGCGTGGTGACGTCGGGTGTGATGCCGAAGTGTTGGTAGGCGCACCACTGGCCGGTGCGGCCCATGCCGGACTGGATCTCATCGAGCAGCAGAAGAGCGCCGGTGGAGTCGCAAAGCTCGCGTGCGGCGGTGAGGAACTCCGCACTGACGGGGTTGATGCCGCCCTCGCCCTGTACGCATTCGATGGCGATGCCGCATACGTCGGTGGAGAAGGCCGCGCGCAGAGCGGCGACGTCGTTGAAAGGGACGAACTCGATGTCGGGCATGACGGGCTCAAAGGGCTTGCGATAGGCGGCCTTGTGCGTGGTGGCAACGGAGCCCATGGTCCGGCCGTGGAAGCTGTGCTCCAGCGCGAGGAACTTCGTGCCGATGGTCCTGCCTTCGGAGCGGAGCATCAGCGCGTGGGCGCGGGCGAGCTTCAGCGCTGCCTCCCAGGCCTCGGTGCCGGAGTTGCAGAAGAAGACGCGATCGAGGCCGGTGATCTCAGAGAGGCGCATCGCGAGCTCGGTGGTGCCGCGGTGGTAGAAGAGGTTGCTGGTGTGGATAAGCTGCCGGGCTTGTTCCGTGATGGCTTTGGTGATGGCCGGGTGGTTGTAACCGAGGGCGCAGACACCGATGCCGCTGAGCAGGTCGAGGTACTCGTGGCCGTGCTCATCGTAGAGATGGACGCCCTCGCCGTGGACGAACATCAGCGGGTTGCGCTCGTAGGTCTGGAGCAAGAGCTTGGACTCGGCGGCTTGCAGGTCGGTGAGGTTCATTTCGTTCCATCCTTCAACTAGAGTGCAAAAGCAACAGCAAAAGATTTAACGCAGAGGACGCAAAGGAAAGACGCAAAGGTCCGGAGGAAGACAGGTAAAAGTGTCATGCGGCGATGACCTCTGTTCCGTCGTTGACGCGGGAGTTGATGAGGTCGGGGAGCAGAGCCGCGGACTCGGCGGGAAGGATGCGGACACGCTTGACGCCGTGCAACAGCGCGTCCTTGCAGGCGTTAAGCTTGGGCAGCATGCCGCCGGAGACGACTGCGGCGGACTCGAGTGCAGGAATCTCCTTCAGCGAGAGCCAGCGCAGGACGCTGCCGTCGGCGCCCTTGACGCCGGGGACGTCGGTGAGGAAGACCAGCGCGTCGGCGTGGGTGCAGATGGCGCAGGCCGAGGCCATCTCGTCGGCGTTGATGTTGTAGTACTCACCGTCGAAGCCGAGCGCGATGCTGCTGATGACCGGAACCGCGCCCATGGTCCAGATGGCGTCCAACCACTTGGGGTCGGTGGCGGCGATCTCGCCGACGAAGCCGAGGTCATGCTCGGTCTTCTTCTTGCGCGCGCGGAAGACGTGGCCGTCGCCGCCGGTAAGGCCCATGGCGGAGATGCCGCACTGGGTGAGCGCCGCGACGAGCGACTTGTTGACGCGGCCGCCGAGGACCATCAGCGCGGCGTCGCGGGTCTCGGCGTCCGTGATGCGCAGGCCGGCGACGAACTCGGACTTCTTGCCGAGCTGGGCGAGCAGTTTGGTGAGCTGCACTCCGCCACCGTGGACCACGGCGACCTGGTGGCCGTCCTCCACGAGCGAGGCGATGGATTTGGCGCACCGGTGCAATAGCTCGGGGTTTTCGAGCGCCGCGCCTCCGAGTTTGACGACGAACTTCATCTTGATTCCTTTGACGATGTGCCGGGATTAGCGAAGTGCATTAACGCAGAGGGCGCGGAGGAGAAGCGCGCAGAGGACGCGAAGTGAATCATAGGAGGCCCTCGGATTCGTGCCAGCCGGCCATGAGGTTCATGTTCTGAACTGCTTGTGAGGCCGCACCCTTGAGCAGGTTGTCCAGGCAAGAGACGACCACCAGACGGCGGCCGTTGGGAGAGAGCTGGAAGCCGAGGTCGCAGAAGGCGGTGCGGACGACGTGCTGGATCTGCGGAAGCTGGGGGGAGCGGCGGATGCGGACCATCGGGCTGTTGGCATAGAAGTCATCCAGACAGGACTGAATGGATTGGATGCTACCGGGTGAGTTGAGGCGCAGGTAGATGGTGGAGAGGATGCCGCGCGGAATGGGCAACAGGTGCGGCGTGAACTGGAGCTGGTCTACGGTGACGTTGAGCTGCTCCAGCATCTCGCCGGTGTGGCGGTGACCGAAAACGCTGTAGGCGGAGAGGTTGTCCGCAGCGGACATGAAGTGGTTGGCCGCAGTCGCGGCCTTTCCCGCGCCGCTGACGCCGGATTTGGAGTCGCAGACGATGCCATGGTCCAGGTCGACGAGGTTGGCGCGGACCAGCGGAGCGAGCGCGAGGATGATGGAAGTCGCATAGCAGCCGGGGTTGGCGACCAGGCGGGCTGCGGCGATCTGGTGGGCGTGGAGTTCAGGCGAGCCGTAGACGGCCTCGGATTGAAGCTTGATGGCTGATGCGGGGTCGGCGTCACTGAGTTTGTAGACGGCGCGGTGGTCGTCGCAGTGCAGCCGCCATGCACCGCTGAGGTCGACGACGCGCAGCCCCTGCGCGAGTGCTTGGGGCACATCCTCACGCGATTGCTGGTGCGGCGTGGCGAGAAAGAGCAGGTCGATGCCTTCTTCTTGGAGCAGCTTCCAGTCAAAAGGGACGACGCTGAGTTCGTCCGCGTGAGGCAGGCCAGAGAGCTGCGGCTGGACGCTCGTAAGGGCGATGGTCTCCGCGCCGGAGCGGCCGAGCAGCAGCGGCGGCGTTAGCGTGAGGCGCGGGTGGTCCAGCAGCAGGCGTACGAGCTCGCCGCCGGCAAAGCCGCTGACGCCGGCGACGGCGGTGCGAAGGGTCGTGAGCGTCTTAGACAAGGAAAGCCTCGATGCGTGCCTTCAGGTCTTCGGCCTTTCGGCCGTCCGGGCAGATGATGAGCACGGTGTTGTCGCCCGCGATGGTGCCGACGACCTCCGGCCACTCTTCGTAGTCCAGCGAGGCCGCGACCGGCTGCGCGCCGCCCATGGTGGTGAGCACCACGAGCAGGTTCTGCGCCTGGCGCACTTCCAGACCAAAGTCGCGCAGCACGCCGGCGATCTCCGGCAGGTCATCTTCGCCATCCATGTTGGCGGGCAGGGCATATCCCGACGGACCCTTCATGAGCTTGAGTTCGCGGATGTCGCGGGAGAGTGTAGCCTGCGTGACGTGGATGCCCCTTTCCGCCAACTTGCGGCGCAGCGCGTCCTGATTGCTGATGTTGACCGAGGTCTTAACCAGCAGGTCGCGAATCGCTGTGTGACGGTGATTTTTCATGCAGCCGACTCGCTCCTCCGGGGATTTTTGAAACAGGAAAAAGCGTGACGCAGGCAGCGCCACGCATTCTGCATATAAATCCACATATCATGTATAAATATACAGGACAGGTTTGTCAACCGTCTATGGAAGGGATGGCGAAGAATAGGCACGAGGCCTGACCACGAAGTGCCGCTGGTCTGGAACGGTCGTATAGTGAACTATGGCCCTGTCACAGGTGAAAGCCGAGGGGCGCGCTGAAGGCACGCGCGTCATGGAAGAGCCGTCCCAGAGGGGCGCTGCGGGTGCTGTGCGCCCGCGGAGTGGGGTTGCGACTTCGCCCGGTATTGCGACTTCCCTGATCGACGCCCGCTTCGACCATGATTCCTGCGGAGTAGGGTTTGTGGCGTCCGTTCATGGACGAGCGGACCACAAGATTGTGACGGACGCTTTGACAGCGCTCGCGCGGTTGGCACATCGCGGCGCGGTGGCGGCGGACGGCGTGAGCAGCGACGGCATCGGACTGATGACCGGGGTGCCGCGGGAGTTGCTGCTGAAGTCTACGGGTAGGTCGCTGGCGGCAGACAAGCTGCTGGGCGTGGGCATGGTCTTTCTGCCTGCGGAAGAGACGCGCGCCGAGGGCGTGTTGGAGAGCTCGCTGCGCGCGCAGGAGTTGAAGGTGCTGGGCTGGCGCGATGTGCCCATCCGGCCGGAGGTGCTGGGCGAGATCGCGCTGAGTACGATGCCGAGGATTCGTCAGGTGCTGGTTGCGGATGCGGCGACGAGCGAGACGGATTCGATGGAGCGGCGGCTGTACCTGGCGCGCAAGCAGTTTGAGCGCGCGGTGGAAGAGCGCGAGGTGACGGGCTATGTCTGCTCGCTGTCGACCCAGACGATTGTGTACAAGGCAATGTGCCTGGGGCGGTTGCTGCCGGAGTTCTATCCGGACCTGGCGTCGGAGACATATGTCTCGCCGTTCGCGCTGTTTCATCAGCGCTATGCGACGAACACGCTGCCGGCGTGGCACCGCGCGCAGCCGGGGCGCACGCTGGGTCACAACGGCGAGATTAATACGGTTTGGGGCAATCGATCACGAATGGCAGCGCGGGACTCGACTTTGCTGGTGGAGTGCAAGCCGGTGTTGACAAAGGATGGCACGGATTCGACCAGCCTGGATGAGACGGTCGAGTTGCTGAGCCAGAACGGGCGCACCATCGCGGAGAGCGTGCGCATGCTGCTGCCGCCCGCGGATGCGACGCTGGGCCATCAAAGCCCTTTCCTGCACTATCACGCGGGTTGTAGTGAGCCGTGGGACGGGCCGGCGGCGATCTCGTTCAGTGACGGCATCGTGGTGGGCGCGGCGCTGGACCGCAACGGGCTGCGGCCATGTCGGTATGCGATCACCATCGATGGGCTGGTGGTAGCGGGGTCGGAGGCCGGGCTGGTTGACCTGGACCCGGAGCGCATCATTGAGAGCGGACGGCTGGGACCGGGGCAGATGCTGGCGCTCGATATGGCCGAGCATGCGATCTATCACAACGACGAGATGCTGAAGGCGTTCGACGCCAAGGCGACCTACGCGACGCTGGTGGAAGATACGCCGCTGCTGCCGGTTGCTTTTGAGCCGAGCGCGAACATCTCCGCGCTGCAAAAGGGATTTGGTTATACCAAGGAAGACGTGAAGATGATCCTGCAGCCGATGGCCGCAACCGGCAAGGATGCGGTGTGGTCGATGGGCGACGATACGCCGCTGGCGTTTCTGGCGCGCTCACCGCGGCCGCTGTACTCGTTCTTCCGGCAGCGGTTTGCGCAGGTGACGAATCCGGCGATCGATCCGCTGCGCGAGGCGATTGTGGTCTCGCTGCACTCGCGGCTGGGGCCGTGGGCGCACATGCTGGACAAGAATGCGCCACTGCCGGGCATCGCGCTGAACTCCACGTTCCTGTCGCTGGGGCAGGTTGCGGCCCTGCGGACGAAGCAGTATCCGCATGCCGACCAGTTGCGTCTGGAGGAGCTGGCATGCGTGTTTGCTCCGGAGCGGACGCTGGAAGACGCGATCGGGGACCTGTGCGGGCAGGCTGTGGAGCTGGTGCGCAACGGAGCGCGGCTGCTGCTGCTGACCGACCGTGCGGCGAGCTCCGAGAAGCTTCCTATCCCGATGGCGATGGCTACCGGCGCGGTGCATCAGGCGCTGGTGGCGGCCGGGCTGCGCACACTGACGGGCATGGCGGTGGAGGCGGGCGACTGCCGCGACATCCACCATGCGGCGGTTCTGATTGGTTATGGTGCAGGCGCGGTGTGTCCATGGCTGGCGCTGGAGACGGCGGCGTCCTTTGCGGGTGAGAAGGGCTATCCGGAGGGCCTGGGTCCGGAAGACAGCGAGAAGATGATGCTCAAGGCGCTGGATGCGGGGCTAGCCAAGGTGATGTCCAAGATGGGCATCAGCGTAGTGGACAGCTATCGCGGGGCGCATCTGTTCGACATTCTGGGACTGCATGCGAGCGTGGTGGAGCGATGTTTCCCGAACACTCCAGCGCCGCTGTCGGGGATCGGATTTGCGGAGCTGGACCGCAGGCTGCGGCTGGCATGGCAGGGCGAGAGCGCGGAGTTGCCGGACTTCGGGCTCATCCGCTTTCGCAACTCGGAGTCTGCCGAGCCGCATAAGTGGCAGCCGGCCAATGTGAAGGCTCTGCAGACGGTGGTGGGCAGCACCAAGGCGGGCGCAGCCAGCGACGACCCGGCGGCGGCATTCAAGATCTTCAGCCGAAACCTAGATGCGGGGGAGGCGGTGACGCTGCGCGACCTGCTGGAGATTCGTCCGGCAGGGCCGGAGTTGGGCGTTGCCGACGTGGAGGTGCCGGAGAGCCTGTGCAAGCGGTTCGTGGCCAGCGCGATGAGTCTGGGCTCGCTGAGCCCGGAGGCGCACCAGACCATTACGGCGGCGATGAACTCCATGGGCGCGCGCTCGAATACGGGCGAGGGCGGCGAAGACCCGGATGTGTACCGGGTGCATGCAATCACGAATCGAGATAAAGTACCGGGCGATGGCGGCGGCCATTTGGCTGACGGACAGTCTCCAGTATTCCAGTCGCCAGTTGCCGGTGGCGTTGCGGTGGCAGAGATGGTGGCTGCGCCTGCCGTGCATACGAATCTGAACAACAAGATCAAGCAGATCGCCTCAGGCCGTTTTGGCGTGACGGCGGAGTATCTTGCTCACGCCGAAGAGATCGAGATCAAGGTGGCGCAGGGCGCCAAGCCCGGTGAGGGCGGACAGTTGCCGGGCCATAAGGTCTCCGGGCTGATTGCGCGGCTGCGGCACGCACAGCCGGGAGTGAGTTTGATCTCGCCGCCGCCGCACCATGACATCTACTCGATTGAAGATCTCGCGCAGCTCATCTACGACCTGAAGCGTGTGAACCCGCGCGCGGCGGTAGGCGTGAAGCTGGTCTCGGGCTGCGGCGTGGGCACGGTGGCTGCGGGCGTGGCCAAGGCCTATGCGGATTACGTGGTGATCGCGGGCAACACCGGCGGCACCGGAGCGGCCGCGCTGTCGAGCATCAAGTACGCGGGCAATCCGTGGGAGCTGGGGCTCAGCGAGGCGCAGCAGCAACTGCGCTCCTCAGGGATGCGCGACCGGGTGCGGCTGCGCACGGACGGCGGCATCTCCACGGCGCGCGATGTGCTGGTGGCGGCGCTGCTGGGAGCAGATGAGTACGCCTTCGGCACGGCGGTGCTGGTCGCGCTGGGTTGCGACATGGCGCGGCAGTGCCACCTGAACACCTGTCCTACGGGCATCGCGACACAGAAGCCGGAGTTGCGCGCGAAGTTTCGCGGCAAACCGGAGCACGTGGTGATGTTCTTCCAGCAGCTCGCGGGCGACGTGCAGCGGCTGCTGGCGAAGTTCGGCCTGCCGAGCCTCGAAGCCGCGATCGGGCGCGTCGACCTGCTGGAGCAGGTGCGCTTCGACGGCAATCTTGACCTGACGCCGGTGCTTTCGCAGGCGGGTGATGGCCCTACACGCTGGATGGGCTTGCGCAACGACCGGCCGAGATCCGGCACCAGCGACGATATCGCGCTCGACGACCAGTGGACCGAACCGGCGCTGGCAGCCGTGCGGAAGTATCAGCCGTTCGCGGTGAAGGCCGAGATCTGCAACGAGCATCGCGCCGTGGGAGCGCGGCTGGCGGGCGAGCTGGCCGTCGCGCGCGCCAAGGGCGAGCTGGACAAAGCGGATGTGACCTTCGAACTGCACGGAACCGCAGGGCAGAGCTTCGGTGCCTTTGCCGCTGAGGGCATGACGCTGATCCTGACCGGGCAGGCCAACGACTTCGTGGGCAAGGGGCTGAGCGGCGCGGATCTGGTGTTGCGCGCCGTGGGCCGCGCCGTTGAACGCAGCGACGAACATGTGCTGCTGGGCAACGTCGCGTTATATGGCGCTACCGCCGGGCGGCTGTTTGCCGCGGGACGCGCGGGCGAACGCTTCGCGGTGCGCAACTCCGGCGTGACGGCCGTGGTAGAGGGTGTGGGCGACCACGCGTGCGAGTACATGACCGGTGGAACGGTCGTCATCCTGGGAGAGGTGGGCATCAACTTCGGCGCGGGCATGACCGGCGGTCTGGCATGGGTGTTCGATGCCTCGCAGACCCTGGTGAGCCAGGAGCGCTACCATACGGAGTTCCTGGGAGCACAAAGCTTTTCCGAGACGGCCCCCGAGCAGCAGTTACAGCTGCGGACGCTGATCGAGGAGCAGGTGCGGCTGGCGAAGAGCTCCCTGGCGACGCGGATGCTGGAGAACTGGACAGAGACTTCCGAAAAGTTCGTGCTGTTTACGCCGAAGCCGCAGGCATAGACGCGTCCAGAGGCAAGAACAAAAGCAAAGGCAAAAGCGCTCACGCAGAGGGCGCGAAGGTTGCGCAAAGGGCGCGGAGTTCTTGCAACTAGCCCAGTGCCTCGGTGATGGCCGCGGTGATGCGGGGATCGTTCGGGGGGGTGTCGGGGGCGAAGCGGGCGAGTACCGTGCCGTCGCGGCCGATGAGAAACTTCTCAAAGTTCCAGAGCAGCTCCGGCAGGGGATTGGGCGGCGGAAAGCCGTTCTTGGCGGCGTAGTCGGTCAGGCCCTCGCGCCACGTGCCGAAGACCACGTGTTCCGGCTTGGCTGCGATGAGCGCGGCATAGAGCGGGTGCTTGTCTGGGCCCGTGACGGCGATCTTCGAGAAGAGCGGGAAGGTCACCGGGTACTCGGTGGAACAGAATTTAGCAATCTCTTCGTTTGAGCCGGGCTCCTGGCCGGCGAAGTCGTTGGACGGAAAGCCGAGTACGGCAAAGCCCTTGTCCTTGTACTGCTGATACAGAGCTTCGAGCGCAGTGTACTGCGGCGTGAGGCCGCATTTGCTAGCGACGTTGACGAGCAGCAGGACTTTGCCGGAGTAGTCGGCAAGGGTGGCGGGGGCTCCGGCGATGGTAGTGAGGGGGATATCGGTGAGTGTGAACATGAAAGTAGTTTAGCGGAGTGTGTCCTACAGCACAGCTTTCTTGCATTCCGACCGAGCACTATGGGACAGGCCGATTCAGGAGGGCTCCATGGGAACTGGAAGCAGTGCCGTTGTCGTGGTGGCGGCATCGAGGCCGCGGGAGCGATTTTGGCCAAGGATACTGAGCCGGTACTTTGGCTCCTATAAGCACGACGCAGCGAAGGAAAGCGTGGCGACCAGCCTGTACTTCGCGGCCCGTCCGGACAGGGTATGGGAGGGGCTGTTGTTCTATGAGGAGGTTCCGGGACGACCGCCATTCCCGCTGAATGTGTTCCTGCCTGATCCGGTGCGGACGGAGGGCGGAAAGGGCACCGTCGGAGCGAGCGTCCGCTGCATCTATCAGGACGGGGACCTGGTGAAATGCATCACAGCCGTACAGGCTCCGCACTTTATCCGGTTCGATGTGTTGGACCAGCGGCTTGGAATTGAGGGTTGTGCCGTCGCGCGGGGCGGTTCGTATGAGCTGCGCGCGTCCGGTACCGGTACGGAGATGGTGGCGAGCACGCAATACACGGCACATCTGCATCCGCGCTGGATGTGGCGGCCGGTCGAAAAGCTGGTGATGGGACAGTTGCATGGTCATGTGCTGCGGGGAATGCGCAAGGCTATTGACGCGCGTGGAGTTCCCTCGGAGTGATGGTTTGAGCAACGAAGGGAGGCAGGTGTGCATGGCGTGACGATGGCTTTTCCCGCGCTCTGGGTGCTGCGCAGCAGCGTTGCGGCGGTTTGGCTGTATGAGGGACTGTGGTGCAAGTTGCTGGGCCAGACGCCTTCTCAAGTTCAGGTAGTTACGGCGGTCCCACGGCTTGGAGCGATCTTCGGGGCACCTTTTCTGAAGGCGCTGGGAGTGTTGGAGGTGGGGCTGGCGGTGTGGGCGTTCAGTGGCTGGCAGCCCGGGTGGTCCGCCGTTGTACAGACGGCTGTGTTGATCACATTGAACGTAAATGGGCTGATTTGGGCGCGGCGCTACATTCACGAGCCGCTGGGGATGGTGGTGAAGAATACGGCTTTTCTGGTGCTGGTGTGGGTGTGCGGCACTGTGATGGGAGGCAGATCATGACGACGGCCGAGACGCCCTGGGCTGCGGGCAGCCTGAGGGCCGGGCCGCAGCGTTTGCTCTTCGGCAATATGTATGAGGATGCCGAGGTGGAGTGTGCAGCGTTCGCGCCTGTCCAGGGACGGGGAAGGGTGTTCTGCATTGCCTCCGCCGGCCCTACGGCAATGCGACTAGCCGAAGAACATAAGGTGCTGGCTTGTGACATCAATCCTGTGCAACTGGCGTATGCGGAGAGCCGCGCAAACGGCAGCCCGGTGCGCGTGGGCGACGCAGAACGGGCGATGAACTATGCGCGCGCGCTGATGCCGCTGGCGGGTTGGCGGCGCGGTGTGGTGCGGGAGTTCCTCTCGCTCTCCAACACAGCGGAACAGATAAAGTATTGGAGGCGACACCTGGATACATGGCGGTTTCGGGTGGGCTTTGACGCGCTGTTGTCGCGTACGGTCCTGCGACGTGTCTATTCGCCGCCGTTTCTTGCGTTCCTGCCTGAAAGGTTTGGCGCTGCGCTGCGGGGCCGCATGGAGCGAGGATTTGCGCGGCATCCTAACTCATTGAATCCATTTGCCCGTTTGCTGCTGCTAGGCGAGATTGATGCAGTGCTGGCTCGAAAGAGCGAGGTACGACCAGCAGATTTGCAATTTGTGCAGGGGGATGCCGCATCTGTGCTGGAGGCGTGTGCGCCGGGCTCATTTTCCGGCTTTGCCCTGTCGAATATCCTGGACGGTGCGGAGCCGGCGTACCGGAGTCGTCTGGCGAATGCTGTGCGCCGAGCTGCGACCGGAGACGCTGTTGTGATTCTGCGCAGCTTTGCGGAGGCATTGAGCGAACCGGCGGCGAATCATGCCGCAGAGGACCGTTCGCTGCTTTGGGGCCAGGTAAACATCGGTAGTGCAGAACGTCTGTGAGATCAAGCTGCTGGCGCCGCGACGGTCGATGTAAGGCGGGTATGTCCTTGCTGAGCATCGAGATGCCGGCGATATCCACAGGGGGATCTGCTGGGGTTCGGCGGCGGCATTCCGAGCTTGAGGCGGCCTGTTTGACAACTTGTCGTAGGATGTTTAACGGTGTGTCCTGCGGGCCGCCGAGGTTTCGTTACGGCTATGAAGCTTTTCGACGTGCTGTTTGGCAAGCCCCTGGCCACTCATGAGGCCCATGCGGAGCATATTGGCGTCCCTGCTGGAATTCCTATCTTTGGGCTCGATGGTCTGACGAGTGCGGCGTATGGGCCTGAAGCGGCGATGGCGCTGTTGATTCCGCTGGGGATTTACGGAGTGCAGCACTATCTGCTGCCGATCTTCGGATTCATTCTGACGTTGCTGGTGATCCTGTACTTCAGTTATCGGCAGACGATTGAGGCGTATCCGAACGGCGGCGGTTCTTTCACCGTAGCCAGTGAAAACCTGGGTGACCGGGCGGGGTTGTTCGCCGCCGCGGCCCTGATGATCGATTACATTCTGACGGCCGCGGTGGGGATTTCAGCGGGTGTTACGGCGCTGGTGAGCGCGTTTTCAGACAAGAAATTCGGGCCAACGCTGCACCACTATCAACTGGCGATGTGCCTGCTCATCCTCATCGGTATCGCGATTATCAACATGCGGGGGGTTAAGGAGACAGGCGCGGTGTTCATGCTGCCGACGTTTATCTTTGTCGGGACGCTGCTGATCACCATCGGCGTGGGAGTGTATGACACACTGATGGCCCACGGACATCCGCTGGCGCACGCCGCGCCGCCACCGCCAGATATAAGCAAGCTGGAGACATTTACTCCGTGGCTGTTGGTTTTTCTGCTGTTGAAGGCCTTCTCCAACGGTTGCGCCGCGATGACTGGGGTGGAGGCAGTGTCGAACGGAGTGACGGCGTTTAAGGAGCCGCGCAGCACCAATGCCAACCGCACGTTGACGGTGATTATCGGGATACTGATCGTGCTGCTGTTTGGACTGAGCTATGTGGCGCGGGCCTATGGCGTGACAGCGATGGACGCAGACGCGCACAACTACCAGAGCGTGCTGTCGATCGAGGTGGCGGCGGTATTTGGGCGGGGCTGGTTCTATCTGCTGACGATGGGCGGCGTGCTGGCGGCGCTCTCCTTCAGCGCGAACACGGCTTTTGCCGACTTTCCGCGCATGGCAAGGGCCATCGCAGGGCAGGACTACCTTCCACATGTGTTCTTGCTGAAGGGGCGGAGACTGCTGTTTTCGCATGGGATCTACGCGCTGACAGGCTTTACAGCGCTGATTCTGATTATCTTCAACGGCGTGACGGATGCGCTGATTCCCCTGTATGCGATTGGCGCGTTTCTGGCGTTTACGCTGAGCCAGGCGGGCATGGTGAAGCACTGGCACAAGACGCTGGACGCGCCGCACCGCCATGTCAAGATGTTCATCAACGGGCTGGGAGCGGTAGCGACAGGCATCAGTTTGATGATCATCCTGGTGACGAAGTTCATCCACGGAGCATGGGTGACCGCGCTGCTGGTGCCGTTCCTGATCTGGGTGATGTACTCCGTGAAGCGGCATTACACGCGGGTCAAGCTGGAGACCGCGGACATAACACCGTTGCGCCTGACGGGCCTGGAGCCGCCGATTGTGGTGATCCCGATGGCCCGCTGGGACAAGATTACCGAGAAGGCGATGCGTTTCGGGATGCTGATGAGTCCGGTGGTGAAGGTAATCCATGTGGATTCGGATGACGCCGATGCGCTGGGCGCGGTGTGGGAAGAGATGGTGATGAAGCCCGTCCGTGAACACCAGATGGCCGAGCCGGAGCTGATTACCGTAACGAGCACCTTCCGGACCATCCTGTCTCCGCTGATGGACTATGTGCTGCAACTGGAGGACGAGAACCCCGGGCGCAAGATTGCCGTACTTCTGCCCGAGTTGGTGGTGAAGCACTGGTGGGAGAACCTGCTGCACAACCAGCGCGTCCAGTTGCTGAAGCTGTTGCTGCTTCTGAAGGGCAACCAGCGGATCGTGGTGGTGAACATCCCGTGGTATCTGTGATGGCACGCGTTTGATGCCTGGACTAGTATCTGCGGTATGGCTTTGACGAAAAAATACCTTGGCATTGCGGTTGTGGCCGCGTGCGCGCTCGCGTTGGTTTCCGGTTGCAAGAAGAAGGCGGCCACAGATGTGCCGACGGCGAAGATCGCAGAGGCAGCGGCCCCTGCAGTTGCGCCCACTGCGGCTGCGCTGCAGATTGTACAAGGGAAGCCGCTGAAGAAAGGCATCGATGCGATGCCGGAGCTGGCCGATGCATCTACGCCCACGGCACAGAAGATCAATGCGGTGATGAAGAACTCGGACGCGCAGGCACTATCCAATCTGAAGGACTGCAAGAGCTACACGCGATCTGTGCAACCGACGATGCTGGGGCCGAGGTATTTCAGCGTCTGGATGAATGAATCGTGGGATTGCGGTGCACATCCGACTGTGGCACTTTCAGCGACGCTCTTTGACCTGAATACAGGCGATGCGGTGGATTGGACGAAGCTGGTGAACTCACCGGGTGTGAAGAATGACGGCGATCCGGACGCGGTTGCGCAGGTGGGACAGCCGCTGGCGCTGATTGAGCCGGCACTAACCGCGGCGTATATGAAGTGGGACGCCACGCAGGACGGATTCTCAGAGTGCAAGGACGCTTTCTTTGACCCGCAGGCGTTTACGATCTGGCCAGATGCGAAGAGCGGGACGCTGATCGTGGAGCCTGCTGATCTTCCCCACGTGGTGCAGGCGTGTGCGAACGACATGACGCTCACCGTGAAAGAGGCGAAGTCACTGGGATTCAGCGCGGAGCTTCTGGCGGCGGTGGCGGCGGCGCACCAGTTGCCCGGAGCGGCGGCGCTGACGGCACCCGGCAACTAGCTTCAGGCCAGGGCATGCATGCGGGCGATGGCGGTCGGGATGATCTCCAGCGCGCGGTCGATCTCTTCTTCCGTGGTGAGGCGGGAGAGCGAGAGGCGCAGGCTGGAGCGGGCTTCGGCCGGTGTCAGGCCCATGGCCAGCAGTACGTGCGATGGCTCGGTCGCGCCGGACTGGCAGGCGGAGCCAAAGCTGACCGCGACCCCCTGCATGTCCAGCGCGTAGAGCAGCGGCTCGCCGTGGTCGATGGGAAAGCGCAGGTGCGTCGTGTTGGGTGTACGGTGCTGCGTGGAGCCGTTCACTACTGTGCCGGGGATGGCGGCGATCAGGCCGGCTTCGAGCTTGTCGCGCAGGGCGGCGAGCTGAGGGGGGCCGGAGCTGCGGGTCTCTCCGCTCCGCCCGTTGGGCTCCGGTCGAGATGACACATCTGTGGGGGCAGAGTCGAGCCACTGCTGTGCGAGCTTTGCGGCATGGCCCAGAGCTACGATGCCGGGAACGTTCTCCGTGCCGGCTCGGCGCTGGCGCTCGTGCGGGCCGCCGAGGAAGAGCGGCGCCAGCTTCACGCCGTCGCGCACGTAGAGCACACCGATGCCCTGCGGCGCGTACATCTTGTGGCCGGAGAGCGAGAGCAGGTCAACGTTCTTGAACTCTGCGCTGAGATCAATGGGCAGCTTGCCTGCTGCCTGCACAGCGTCGGTATGGAAGAGGATGTTGGCGTTGTAGTTCTTCGCGATGCGAGCGACTTTGCCGATAGGCTGGATGGTGCCTGTCTCATTGTTGGCCATCATGATGGAGACCAGCCGGGTGTGCGGGCGCAGAGCAGCCTGGAAGGCGGCGGGGTCGAGGATGCCCTCGCGGTTGGGCGCGAGATAGGTGACCTCAATCCCGCGCTGTTCGAGAGATTCGGCTGGATAAAGCACGGCGTGGTGCTCCATCTGCGTGGTGATGAGATGGGCGGGCTCTTTAAGGTCCAGATATGGTTGCAGGACGCCGAGCAGCGCAAGGTTGTTGCTTTCGGTGCCGCCTGAGGTGAAGACGACCTCCTTGGCGGCGCAGTGGAGTAGTTTGGCGACGGCGATGCGGGCCATCTCGACGGCACCGCGCGCGCGTTGACCAGAGTGGTGCGCGGAACTCGGGTTGCCGGAGGAAGAGGTGAAGTACGGCAACATCGCCTCCACGACTTCGGGCAGGACGGGGGTCGTGGCGTTGGCGTCAAGGTAGATGCGCTGCATGAGTTCATTTTACTTTGGCGGAGCGAGCTCCAACCGCACTACGTCATAGGCGATGCCGCTGGTGAGGCCCCCCGCGGGCACGATGAGCGTAAGCGTGTTGTCTCCTGCGCGCAGCAGGGACGCGTCGAAGGTAAGGTCCTTCTCCACCCACGAGCCCTGAACACCGTCGCGGTTGATGGTGGCGTTGTAGACCAACCCGGTGACGGTGCCGGCGTCCTTGCCGTTCACCTGCACGGCGAGGCTGCGCGCGCCGACACCGGCGAGTGCGAGGCGAAGAACGGCCTGAGCGCCTGAGGCGGGGGCGTCGGGAAGGGTGAAGTGGATCTTCCAAGGCGTCTCGCGACCAGTTCCGTGGCCGGTGCTGTCGTTGGGATCTTCGTCGTGCGGCACCTGGTAGATGAACCAGTCCTTGCGGAAGTCGCTTTTGCCGATGGTGAACTCGACATCGTGCGGGAAGAGCTGCGCGTAGTGGATGTACTCGCCCCAGTGCCAGTGGTCGTTGCCCTGCAGGAACTCCGCCGCGGAGCGGTTGGGGATGCCAATCTGCCAGAGCTGCTTTCCATAGCGCACCGGCACCCACTCCAGCTTGCCTAGATCGACCTTGTCTCCGGCGGGTACGGTGACGTTAGCACGTGCAAACTCGCCGAGCACTCCGTCGGCGATGGCGTGCAGTTGGTAGGTTCCCGGCCTCACGTTGCGGATGGTGAATCTGCCATCGGCGGCGCCACGCGTCCAGAACTCATAGTGTTTGGCATCGTTCTGCCAGGTCATGCGCTCCGTGGGCCGCTCGCCGGGTTGGGGTTCCACCTCCGGCTGATCGGGGTAGGCGAGGCCGACTTCAAGGTTTGGCAGCGTCGCGCCCGGGGCCTGCGGATCGCGCAGCAGCAGCTGGCCGCTGACTGTAGCTCGCTGGGCGGCGTTGGTGTAGTCCACCCCCTTCACCCACGGGTAGGGCCACCTGGCCTGCTCGATGGCGGCCTGCTTTTTGGCGTCGGTGAAGATGTTGGCGGGTGTGGAGGCGAAGTTGACGTAGATGAAGATGGGGCCGACGACCTTGGTCCAGTCCTCGCCCGCGGCGATGGGCAGGATGCTGCCGCCGTAGTGTGTGCCGCGCCAGTAGTCAAGCAGCGTGGGGTCGCCGCCGTCGCCGTCGTCGAGGTGCCCGGTCAGCTCAAGATGTTTGGGACCGCTCGACAGGAACTCCACGGACGGATTGATGAAGAAGATGCCGAGGCGCTGGGTGGTGCTCTGCCAGCCGAAGACAGGCGTGTCGAACTGGTCGGCGCAGTAGTCGTACTTGTGCTCGGCGACGCCCTTTTTTACGCCGGTGGTGAGGCGGCGCGCTTCTTTCATGTTCAGGTCCGTGGCGTGGTCCCAGTCATAGCCGTTGGGCATAAACCCGTTGCGCTGCGTGTCGATGGAGAGCCAGTCAAAGAGTTTGCCATTGAGCTTCATGCCGTAGCGGCTCTCGCCGATCTGCGTGGCTCCGTAGCTGGGCTGGTGAGTGAAGATCGCGTAGGTGTAGATGCCGTGCTCTCCGCGGCCGAGCGCGTAGCGGATCTCCATATCCACCAGAAGTCCAGGGCCGCGATTCGCACCGGGAGGCCGCGTGACAAGCGTGCCTCGGTTGCGGGGAACGCCCGAAGGTAGCATTGTGCCAGTCGGCGCGGGCGGGGCTTCGGGGAAGTCCGGGTCGGCTACATGCGGGCCGGCATTGAGGCTCTTGCCGTCGGACCAGCCCTTGATTGAAACTTCGCCACGGTCGCCGCCGTTGCTGGCGGGGTCAATGGTGAGCTTGGCCTCCATGCGGGCGGCGCCGTTGGGGTTCTGCTCCCAGTAGCCGGCATGGTGGCCGGAGACGTAGCCCATCGTCTCCAGTCCATGCACCTTCAGCGAGGTCATGTCCCCGGTCTTCTTGTTGATGGTGGCGGTAAGGTAGCCGTTATCGAGCAAGAAGCTCGCGCCGTTATCCGAGATGGTGACAGGCGGGTTGGCGGTGCTGCTCCCTTGCGCGGGGCAGCGCGGAGCGATGGCGACGAGGAGGCTAAGCAGCAGCGGCTGGGCGAGGCGGAACGAACGAGTCGGCATGGCTTCCTTCAAAAACCTCCGAGCGGTGATCTCAAACGATAGGCGCTTCGGGTTCGTCTCCGGGCGTGAAAAGTCTATATGACTTGTACGAAACAATTCTCCTATTGGTCGCGTATTATGGTCGGGCCAATCGCCCGGGGCTCCGGACGAGTGGAGACTTTCATGCTTTACAAAGAGGAATCTCCGATGTCGAATGGGCTTACGCGTCGCAGTTTTCTGGGCACCGCAGCGGTGACTCTAGCGGGCATTCCGGTGGTCTTGCGTTCGGGATATCCGGTGTTTGCCGCGACCACTGGATATGTGCCGCCGGCGTCTCCGCGGCAAAAGCTGAACTTCAATATTGGCTGGAAGTTTATCCGTGAGGACGCGGCGGGGGCAGAGGCGCCGGACTTCGATGATGCAAAGTGGGCGACGGTCAGCACGCCGCACAGCTTCAACGACGTGGACTCCTTCCGCAAGATCATCTCGCACAGCGGCGGCGATGTGGGCACCTACAAGGGGCTCTGCTGGTATCGAAAGCACTTCAAGCTCGGCGCCGAGACCGCCGGGATGAAGGTCTTTCTTGAGTTCGAGGGAATGCGGCAGGCCGGAGATATCTATCTCAACGGCAAGCAGGTCGGCCTCTACGAGAACGGCATCAACGCTTACGGAATCGACATTACGGACGCGCTGGCGCCTGCTGGGCAGCAGAATGTGTTGGCCGTGAAGGTGGACAACACCACGACGTACAAGGAGCGGGCGTTTTGCGCGGCGAATCCGAAGAACGCTGATGGCACAGACTGCGTTCCTATGGGCTACGAGTGGAACGCTAACGACTTCAACCCGGACCACGGCGGCATCAACCGCTCGGTATGGTTGCACGTGACGGGCAAGATTCACCAGACGCTGCCGTTGTACTACGGGCTGGAGAGCCAAGGCATCTATGTCCACGCGGCGAACTTCAACATCGTGAAGAAGACCGCCGATCTGACCGTGGATGCCGAGGTCCACAACACCTCCGGTGACCGCGCGACGGTGGGGCTCTCCGTGGCCGTGGTCGATGCCGCAGGGAAGGTCTACGCCGTGCTTGAGGGCGATCCGGTGGACATGGTCGACGGGGAGAAGAGCCTGATGTCCGCCACAGGGGCGCTGAAGGACGTGCGCTGGTGGAGCGTCGAAGACCCTGCCCTGTATAGCGTCTATACGATACTCAAGGTCAACGGCAAAGTTGTGGACGCCGATTGCACAGAGACCGGGTTCCGCAAGACGGAGTTCAAGGGCGGTGCTGGCACAGGAGGCGTCTACCTCAACGAAAAGTTCGTGTACCTGAAGGGCTTTGCCGAGCGCTCCGCCGATGAGTGGGCGGCGGTGGGCGCGGGCTATCCGGATTGGATGCACGACTATACCGCCAGCCTCATCCGCAAGTGCCATGGGAATTACATGCGCTGGATGCATATCTCGCCGCAGAAGGTCGACGCGGACAGCTTTGCGCGCTGGGGCATCATCCAGGTCTGCCCAGCCGGCGACAAGGAGCGCGACGTATTCGGCCGGCAGTGGGACCAACGCATCGAGGCCATGCGGAACTCGATCATTTACTTCCGCAACAACCCCAGCATTCTGTTCTGGGAGGCGGGGAACACCGTGATTACTCCCGAGCAGATGACGCAGATGGTGGAGCTGCGCAAGCAATGGGATCCCGCCGGCGGCCGTGTGATGGGCTCGCGCGGCAACGATGACGTGAAGACCAACACCGCGGACACTCCCATTGCCGAGTACTACGGCGTGATGATCGGCCAGGACAAGCAGACGGATGCTCTGCAGGGGCCGCAGGACATGTTCCGTGCTTACTCCGCGGAGCGCCGCGACCGCGCACCTATTATTGAGACTGAGGACTTTCGCGACGAGGGCGCGCGGCGGTTCTGGGACGATTTCTCGCCACCGTATTACAAGACGAAGAAGGGCCCGAACGACACCTGGAAACGCGACGGATATCTCTACACCTCAGAGAGCTTTGCATTGGCGGGTGTCGGGCGCTACTGGGAGTATTGGAAGAACAGAATCTCGAATACGGACCCTGCGCACTCCAAGTGGTCGGGATACTGCTCCATCTACTTTACGGATGAGGACGCAGACGGCCGCCAGGACTCGAGCGAGGTCAGCCGCGTGAGCGGAAAGGTGGACGCGATGCGGCTGCCCAAGGAGATCTACTACGCGCATCGCGTGATCCAGAGTGAGCAGCCGGACCTGCATATTCTGGGCCACTGGAACTATCCGGCGATCCAGCCTGACGGCTCGAAGACGGCGAAGATCATCTACGTCATCGCGAACACGGAGTCTGTAGAGTTGATCGTGAATGGCAGGTCCGCTGGAGTGAACTCCAAGCCCGACAGTGGATGGATCTTCGCCTTTCCGGCGATTGAGTTCGCGCCGGGAAGCATCAAGGCCATCGGCAGGAATGCGGGGAAAGCTCTGGCACAGCAGGAGATTGTGACGGCTGGGCCAGCGGCAGCGATTAAGCTGAAGCCCATCCTTGGTCCCAATGGTCTGCAGGCGGACGGGCTGGATGTCGCACTGTTCGATGTGGAGGTGGTGGATGCAAAGGGCTTGCGCTGCCCCACCGACGCGGCACGCATCGACTTTGCCTGCACTGGGCCGGGCATCTGGCGCGGCGGGTATAACAGTGGTGTCGTGGATTCGACGAACAACCTCTACCTGAGCACGGAACTTGGTATTAATCGTGTGGCTGTGCGCTCGATGCTGGAGCCCGGGACGATCAAGATATCAGCCAGGCGAGAGGGTTTGAGGCCTGCGGAGGCTTCTGTTATGTCGCATCCGGTAAAGGTGATGGCGGGCGTCGCTGTATTTATGCCGGGTCACCTTCCGACGCCTGCGGCCTGATAGGCTGGGAACGCTCAAACAATCGATGTTTTGGAGGAACGAGATGCGTGTACGTGTGTTGGCTGCTGTTGCGATGTTGGGTGTGTGTTCGGCGATAGCCGGCGGGCAGATGGCCGGGATGCAGATGCCTGCAGAGAAGCCTGGGATGGCAGGGGAGTCGCCGGCGAAGGCGATGGATGACCTGTTGAACCTGTATGAGCATGAGGCGATGGGTGTGGTGAATGCCATGCCGGCAGACAAGTACAGCTTTGCGCCGAGTGCCGCGGTCTTTGCTCCGCCGCAGGAAGAGAAGTTCAACGGCGTACGCACCTTCATCCAGCAGGTCAATCATGTGGCAGAGGCGAATTACTACTTCTACTCCAGCCTGAGCGGGTTGAAGCCCGATGTGGACATGTCCAAGATTGAGAGCATTACTAACAAAGATGATGCCGTCGCGATGCTGGCGAAGTCGTTTGCCTTTGCGCATAAGGCGATTGCGACCATCACGCCGGAGAATGCGTTTCTGCCGATTAAGCCGGTCGACGGCATGGCCACACGTGTGTCGCTGGCAGCGTTCGCTGTCGCGCACGGATATGACCACTACGGACAGATGGTGGAGTACCTGCGTATGAACGGCATCGTGCCGCCGGGAAGCAAGTAAGCCAGTGGGTAGAGGATAGAGCGTAGAGAAATCAGAAGACAGGCTGCCCGTGAGGGTGGCCTTTTCTTTGGCAGAGATACATAGTGTAGGTTGGTGGCGAGAGGTATGGGATGGTCGATGCGAAGCGGGTGCTTGCGAATCTGGAAGAGTTACGGGAGCTGACCGGCGACGTGCATGGCGCGCAGCGGGTAGCGTGGTCGCCGACGTGGTTGAAGGCTAGGGAGTGGTTTGCGGAGAAGCTGAAGGCGCTGCCGGTGGAGCATCATCTGGATGCGGCAGGGAACCGCTGGGTGACACTGGCGGGCGCCAGCGAGCGGGCACTGGTGGTGGGCAGCCATCTGGACTCGGTTCCGAATGGCGGCTGGCTGGATGGATGTCTTGGCGTGATTGCCGGGCTGGAGGTGCTGACGGAGTTTGCGGAGCGCTATGAGGGACGGCCTCCGGTGACGGTGAAGCTGGTGGACTGGGCCGATGAGGAGGGAGCGCGCTTCGGCCGCAGTCTGTTTGGGTCGGCGGCTTTTTCCGGAAAACATACGATTGCGGCGGACCGCGGCAGGACGGATAAAGATGGTGTGACGCTGGAGGCCGCGCTCTCCGCGTGCGCTGTGGATGTGGACCGCGTGGGAGACGCGGCTGTGGAGCGGAAGAATCTTGCGGCGTATCTAGAGCTGCACATCGAGCAGGGGCCGATCTTGGAGCGGCTGAACAAGCCGCTGGGAGTGGTGCTGGGCACCAAGGGCGTGGAGCGCTGGGCGATCACGTTTCACGGTCAGGAGGCGCACTCCGGTTCCACTCCTATGGAAGCGCGACGCGATGCCCTGGCCGCAGCAGCCAAACTGGCGTTGGAGATACGGCCCATTGCGAAGAAACATCCGCAGGCTGTTGCGACGATGGGCAGCGTAAAGACGTTTCCGGGAATTGTGACCGCCGTGGTGGGCCGCTGCGAGGCGACCCTGGACATGCGCGATCTCGATGCGGGCGTGCTGGCCGCGATGCTTGCCGAAGCGCGCACCGCCAGTGAGCGGTTTGCCAGCCAGGAAGGCTGTACGGTGGAGTGGTCGAAGATCTGGTCCATTGAACCGATACCCTTCCACGACGCTCTCATCGGCTTCTGTGAGCAGTCGATCTTCGACACCTTGGGTGACAGCGCAAGGGCGGTGGAGAGGCTGCCCAGCGGACCTCTGCATGACGCTGCGGAGGTGGCGCGGTCGGGAGTACCGACGGTGATGATGTTTGTGCAGAGCCTGAATGGGCTGAGCCACAACTGCGCCGAGGACACCAAACGGGAGCATCTGGAACAGGCCGTGATGGCGTTTGGCGCGCTGGCGGAGAAGACAGCTCAATGGATTGTTGCTGCATGAGAGAGCCAATACGATCGCAATGGGCGCAAGGGAAGAGCGCAAAGCTCGCAAAGAAGACGGGAGCGTGCGCGGGGCGAAGGAATGGTGGATAATCGATTCTTCACCTCAGAGCGGCAGTTATAAGGAGACAGTCCCGGCCTATGATTGAGTCGACCAACTTTTTTGTAATGGCGCCGGCATCGGCGGAGGTTTCGGCACGATTTCCCGACCTGCATCCGCCCTTCGAGCCGACGGCAGCGGTGACCGAGGCGCACCGCTGCCTCTACTGCTTTGACGCGCCGTGCATGGCAGCGTGCCCCACACACATCGACGTTCCGAAGTTCATCAAGAAGATTGTCAGCGGCAACCTGGAGGGTTCGGCAAAGACGATTCTGGATGCGAACATCCTGGGAGCCAGCTGCTCGCGCGCATGCCCTGTAGATGTGCTGTGCGAGGGTGCCTGCGTGATGCATCGCTACAACAAACAACCCATTGAGATTGGACGGCTGCAACGCTTTGCCATGGACGCGCTGCACGCAAGCGGAGCGGCGCTGCCGTTCACGCCGGGGGAAGATGCCGGTAAAAAGGTGGCGTTGATCGGCGGTGGACCTGCGTCGCTGGCCTGCGCCGCGGAGTTGCGGCGTCGAGGCGTGACTGCTGAGATCTTCGACGCTCGGCCTCTGCCGGGCGGCTTGAACACCTACGGCATCGCCGAGTACAAGCTGCCGTTGAAGGAGAGCCTGCGCGAGATCGACATGCTGGCGCAACTTGGGGTTAGATTTCACTTCAACACGCTGGTAGATGTGAAAAAACTGGCTGAGATCGAGAAGAAGTTCGATGCGGTGTTTCTCGGGATAGGGCTCGGAGCGATTCATAAGCTCGGTATTGTGGGTGAGGAGCTTGAAGGTGTGACGGACGCGCTGGAGTTTATTGCGGGCTACAAAAGCGGCAGCATCATGAGCGTTCCTGCGAAGGTCGCTGTCATCGGAGCTGGGAACACGGCTATCGACGCAGCGAATGCGGCAGTGCGGTTAGGCGCGAGCGAGGTACACATGGTGTACCGCCGTGGGCCAGAGCAGATGTCGGCCTTCACATTCGAGTATGAGCACGCCAAGCAGGAGGGCGTGCGGTTCCTGTGGCATGTTGCGCCGGTCGCACTCGCGGGTAAGTCGAAGATCCATGCCCTGGAGTTGGCGAAACTGGAGACGGCCAGCGACGGTGCGTTACTGCCCAGGCAGGGCGAGAACTTTACCCTCGCGGTGGACCTGGTTGTTCTTGCCATAGGACAGTCGACGCATACGGAGTTTTTGGGCGATGGCTCAGTCGCAGGTGCTGGCAAGGTGAAACTGGAGCGCGGTCGCATTGTCGTCGACCGCGTTACGGGGCAGACATCGCAGCCGAAGTACTTCGCCGGAGGCGACTGCACCAACGGTGGCCGCGAGGTGGTGGACGCCGTGGCAGACGGCAAGCGTGCGGGCATTGGCATCGCAGCATGGTTGGAGGGGGTGCGATGAGAAAAGCAAAGACGAGCGCAAAGGTCGCAATGGAAGGCTCAATGGACGCGAAGGTGGTGCGAGATGCCCGTTAGCCCTACGCTTGAGACGACCTTCGCGGGAATAAAGTGCCTGAACCCATTCTGGCTGGCGAGTGCTCCACCGACCAACTGCGGCGAGCAGATTATGCGCGCCTTCGATGCCGGTTGGGGCGGTGCGGTGTGGAAGACGATCGGCGAGCCGATTACGAATGTGAGCTCGCGCTACTCGTCCATCGACTGGAACGGACAGAAGATGATGGGATTCAACAATATTGAGTTGATCTCCGACCGGCCGACGGAAACGAACCTGCGCGAGATTGCGGAGGTGAAGCGCCGGTATCCGAAGCATGTCGTCATCGCGTCGCTGATGGTTGAGTCGAAGCGCGAGACGTGGCATGAGATGGTGCAGCGTGCCGAAGATGCCGGTGCCGACGGACTGGAGCTGAACTTCGGTTGT
>Ga0302320_10007013_pt1 | contig 24868 bp, 25 predicted proteins | sample Bog_T0_3_FD_202130 | JGI IMG/M metagenome (GOLD analysis project Ga0302320, IMG submission 202130) | Peat permafrost microbial communities from Stordalen Mire near Abisko, Sweden - Bog_T0_3 | ecosystem: Environmental > Terrestrial > Soil > Wetlands > Peat | place: Sweden: Abisko, Stordalen Mire...
TACCCTTGGCCAGGGCATGGATTCCGATTGAGCCCGGGCGTGATGCTGCTAAACCAGAATGCGATTTCGGCGATCGGCGTTGCGTCGACGGGAACGAGCCTGAAACTGGGTTCGACGAAGTACTACTCCGAAGCGGCGACGCCAATGAACCTGAACGCGCAGTTGGGCCTGAATACGCATCCGCAGACGTTCAGCATGACGACCGGCTGGGGCAACATGATCTCTCGCAAGGGCGGGCACTGGGCTGTGCCATTCGAGATCGGCGCCGCGTTTACCGGCGTGCCGACCCTGGGCGTCAACCTAACGGGCTATGGCTGTACTGTCCAGTCGGATGCGTCGATCAACGGTGAGTCGTGCGTGAATATGACGCAGAACACAACGGCGCTGGCCAATCTGGCAACCCAGGTCGCAACCTATCGAAAAGATCTGAATCCGCTTCAGGTTTATCCGATTTTTTCGATTGGCTTGTCGTACAACTTCCGGACCCGGTAGGGACGGCGGAGCGCTCATCCCAGACGCCGGATTCCATGCTGCACAGGAGCGAGAACTTGCATGCACTTTGCAATCGAGACCGCACACTGCTAACAAACTTGTCGTTCCCCCCTTGTCCATCACGACTTTTCAGATAAACTCCGTGTTACAGCAGGATGAACAGGCACTTGCCGGCATCTCTTTATAGAGCAGCCGGTGGTGTCACAACACTGACGCGGTTGTTCACAAGCAACAATCCAGGCGATGCGGGAGGCGTGTATGCAGGCTCAGGCTCATCCACTCGAATCGTTTTTCCAGCAGGCCGTGCGCAACAGCTACGAAGGCAAACTGGGATTGAACGATCCCGACGTCACTTCCTACGTCGCCCGACTGCTCTGCGAATTCTCGCTGTCTGACAAGCTCTACCAGGTGCGCGATGAAGCTGGCCGACCCATCAACGCACTCAACGAAATGATCGAGGCAGCCGATCCGGTGCACGGTTCTGCGCCGTCGTTCGATGCGGAGCGCGCCCTGCGCAAGCACATCGGCGACTACGCCCTGTTTGTCGCCGGGATGTATCCGGAAGCGATGAACTCCAAGCGCCGGATGCGCCGCAAGCAGCCCAGCCTTGGCGAGCTGATCCACGCAGGCAAAGAGAGCTACTACATCGTCAGCCAGTTCAACCTGTACGAGTACGAACAGGAAGCTCCGCTGTTTGCCCGTCTATCCGATAGCTTTGAGCGTTGCATTCTCGGACTCACGCTGGTGCGCGAAGAACTGGGTCCGCGCAAACCGCTACAGCTTCCGCCGCCGCCGGTCAACTAGCGCGATTGCGCCCCCTGCCTTCCGCGGGAACGGCGGAAGGCAGCGGGCGCGCACAGCACTTGTTTCGGTGGTCGACGATTACTCTGACCAGACGCCAAGAACATTCCCCGCGCCATCGGAGAAATGAAAACGGCGACCACCGGGAAACTCGAAAGTCGGGACGACGATCGTGCCACCGGCCGCAAGAACTGCTGCTTCCGTTGCCTTCAAATCAGCCGAGTAAAGAATGACGAGGGGCGCAGTTTTACCCGGACCTTCTTGCGCTTCGTCCTTTCGGAAGCCGCCGTCGATGCCTGCTCCCTCGAAGCTGACGTAATCCGGGCCCCAGTCCTGAAAGCCCCATCCGAATGCTTCGGAATAGAACTTCTTCGTGCGTGCAACATCGCTGGTCGAAAATTCGACGTAATTGATCTTGTGGTGATTGGCTGCATTGCTCATGACTTTGTCTCCTGTGCGCTTGTGATGCGTGGTATGGAGGGAGAGGCGGGGCGCGGATCCAGAGGCGCAGGCACACCCTTCCCGGTGTGCTTCTGATTGCGCCCCCATCCACAATCCCTCAGAAGCAGGAGAAAGCAGGTAGAGTCCGCTGATTGGCTGCGAGACGCGGACTCGCGAGGTACACAAACAAAGTACCAGAAATTCAATGGATGCGAAGGTGTTTTTTCAGGTCAGCTTTCTAGGTCAGCGGCCGAGTTGGATGGCAAACCCGCCAACGATCGAACGGCCCGGCATGTTGACGCCCGTAATCTCCTGGTAGCCGGTGTTCGACAGATTGGTCAGCCGAAGATAGGGCCGGATCTTGCCCGAGTCGTGCGTGAACTCGGAGTTCCATACGGGGTAAACCGTCTGCTGATAACGCTCGGCAAGCTGCACCGCATTCGTCATGGCGAAGGCGTGTCCGAGCGCAACGCTCCACGCAGCATGAATGTTTTCGACCGGGTAATTGAACACGTACTCTGACTGCAATCCGTGCAGCGCGTTCTGTGCTCCGTGCAATGCGGTCCACGATACGCGAACCGTTTGCGCCTTCGCCGGAATCCAGGTGAACGTCGATTCGACACCAACAAATTGCAGCCCGCTCAGATTCGTCGCCTGCCATTTTGACGACGCGTTGGCGCGCACGTAGTCGATGGCGTCGTGCTGCCGCGAATAGAAACCCGTGACCGAAAGGGAAACGCGGGTCGACGGAACCCAGTCCGCGCCAAAATCGCCGGACCACGCCGACTCCGGCTTGAGGGCGGGATTGCCGATCGTCGTCGGGTCGGAGTAGTAGAGGTCCGTGTAGGTGGGAATTCTGAAACCATAGCCGCTGCTGGCGCGCAGCTTCAGCTCGTTGGTCAAACGCAAACTGCCTGAGAGTTGCGGAGCAAAGGCTGCCTGCGCGCCGCCTGAAGAAATCTCTTCGCGCGCACCGACAGAAAGATTCCATCGCTTCTTTGCCGGCCGCAAATCCAGATCAATGTACCCTGCTCCGCGATTGCGGGCATGAATCCCCAACGCGTACGAAGTGACGCCGCCGGAAAAGTTGTAGCTGTTGATGCTGTCCCCGTCCTCTTCGAGCCCGAAGAGCAGCAGCGAAGGCGAAGCCAGCGGAACCGTGTGTCGCAGCGACGCCTGCCACGATCCATCGATGTGGTTGTTCTCGTAGATCGAAGGATTGCTGCGCAGCAACACAAAATCGTCCGTGTGGCGCCGATAGCCGAATGCCGCAACCGTGCGGCTGCCGAACTCCTGCCGGGCTGAAGCAAACCAGCCCTTGGTCCGCTCCCACGACGTGTATGGCCCATAGAACTGGTTTGCGCCGAAGGAGCGATCGCTCGTAGCAAACAGCAGATCGGTGATGCCCAGCTTCGATCCTGTCCAGCTTTCGAGCGATGCGTCTTCGTTGCGATAGTCGCGGTCTGGCATGAATCCGGTGGAAAAGTTTCGGCTGCCTGTGAGGCGGCCGCTCCATCTCCCGCGGATAGCGCCGGCGACGAGCGATTCTTCATTCGATCCGAAGCTGCCATACGCCGCGCGTACAAGCGCCGACGCGTGATCGGGCGCGGCCGTCAGAAAATCGACTGCTCCGCTCAGTGCATCCACACCATGCAGCGTCGATCCTGCGCCTTCGAGCACCTGAATGCTGTTCATCGCTTCGAGCGGCACCGGCAGATCGAGATTGTGGTGCGAGGTCTGCGCGTCGTTGATGCGGAATCCATTGAGCAGGACCAGCGTTTGCTCAAAGCTTCCGCCGCGCAGCACGATATCGGCCTGCCCCCCACCCGCACCGCGCTCTTCCAAAAAGATCGACGAGTCCTGGCGGAGAAAATCCTGCGGGCTCTCCGCAGCAAGCTTCTTGCCCTCGAGAGGCAGCACTTCCACCGAGCGCGGCGACTCCGCCATTGGCACCGGAACAGCCGATCCCAGCACGACCATCGTTTCTATCGGCGAAGGAATCGCGTTTGTCTTTTGCGATGGACTAGCCGGGGCAGTTGCGTTTTGTGCGCAGCAGTCGCGCAGGCACACCGCCAGCATCAGCCCGACCGGGATCGAGAGCAAGTTTTGAGGAAGCTTCAAATGCATAAGGGAAAGACAGAACTCACAACTAGAAAAATGGAAAACAGTTCGGGCGTCTACAAAATGTAACGCGACAAATCCTGGTCTTTCACAATGGAAGCAACCATCTGCTTCACGTAGAGATCGGTGATGAGGAAGACCTTCTCAGGGCCTGACGCAGTCATTCGCTCCTCGTAGGGCAGGGGCGTCGTCGATTCTTTCTTGATCGTCTCTGACAGTGCCGCTGCGGCTTCTTCCGTCGGCGCCCTGCGCGCCACGTCCGGCGCAAGGAAGCTCACGTCTTCCAGCACGCGCTCCATGATGGTGTGCAGGCGCCGCGCGCCGATATTTTCTGTCTGCTCATTCACCTTGAATGCGAACTCCGCCATCTCGCGCAGAGCTTCTGGCGCAAACTCAAGGCGGACACCTTCGGTCTCAAGCAGGGCCGAATACTGTTTCGTCAGCGAAGCCTTCGGCTCGGTAAGAATGCGCAAAAAGTCGTCGACCGTGAGCGACTGGAGTTCGACGCGAATCGGAAAGCGGCCCTGCAGTTCGGGAATCAGGTCGCTGGGCTTCGACACGTGGAATGCGCCGGCGGCAATAAACAGAATGTGATCGGTGCGCACGGAGCCGTAGCGCGTGGTGACCGTGGTGCCTTCCACGATGGGCAGAATGTCGCGCTGCACGCCTTCGCGCGAGACCTCGGGGCCATGGCTGCCTTCGCGGCCGGCGATCTTGTCAATTTCGTCGAGGAAGATGATGCCGTTCGACTCCACGCGTTCCACTGCGGAGCGATTCACGGAGTCCATATCGATGAGGCGGCCTTCTTCTTCCTGCACAAAGTAGTCGAACGCGTCGCCGACCTTCATTTTTCGCTTCTTTGTGCCGCTGCCAAAAATATTCGGCAGCATGTCCTTGAGGTTCATTTCCATGTCCTCAAGATTCTGGTTGCTGATAATGCCGAACTGCGGCGTGCCGCGCTCGCGTACGTCGATCTCAACCTGACGATCGTCGAGCTTGCCTTCGCGGAACTGTTGCCGAAGCTTTTCGCGCGAGCGCTGATAGCTGTCTGTTTCCGGCAGCTTCAGTTGACCTTCCTGAGCGGCAGGCGCGGGTGGCGGAGGCGGCAGCAGCACATCGAGCAGGCGTTCTTCGGCGTTGATCTCCGCGCGATCTTCCACTTCTTCCAGCCGCTCTTCGCGGACCATGTCGATCGCTATCTCGACCAGATCGCGAATCATCGACTCCACATCGCGGCCCACGTAGCCCACTTCGGTAAACTTTGAGGCTTCCACTTTCAGGAACGGGGAATTGGTGAGCTTTGCCAGCCGCCGCGCAATTTCCGTTTTGCCCACGCCCGTCGGGCCGATCATGATGATGTTCTTCGGCATGATGTCGTCGGCCATGTCAGGCGGCAGCTTCTGACGCCGCTGGCGGTTGCGCAGCGCAATAGCCACGGCGCGCTTGGCGGCGCGCTGCCCCACCACGTGCTTGTCGAGCTCGGTAACAATCTCGCGCGGGGTCAACTCGTCAAGCGAGAGATCTTGTTCTTCGGCGGATGCGGGTAAGTAAATGGCCATTTTTCTCTTGATTTGATCCTTACAAAGAACTTCTTTTTGAAAGAGCGCGATTACAGTCGTGCCGATGATGCCTGAAAAAGAATGTTTTGAATTCCCTCAGGGGCTAAAGCCCGATGTTGATTTTGTGGCTTTTGCGGCACGCGACCCAGAGGGTGCCCCGCTCGTGCCCTGATACAAAACACGTCGCCCATGGAGTTTTTTGGCAGCCTCGAAAGCCGTGCCCTTTCAAAGCAGGAATTCAGATGACCTTGTCAGTCTTCAATTCTTCAATGGTAATGCGATCGTTGGTGTAAATGCAGATTTCGCCGGCGATCTTCATTGCCTTCTCCGCGATCTCGCGTGCGCTCATGTCCGTATTCTCGATTAGGGCTCGTGCGGCGGCCGTTGCGTAGCTGCCACCGGACCCGATTGCGCACAGTGCCTCGTCCGGATCAATCACGTCGCCCGAACCGGAGATCAAAAACGTCTGTCCCAGATCGGCCACCAGCAGCAGCGCCTCAAGGTTGCGCAACATCTTGTCCGTGCGCCAGTCCTTGGCCAGTTCAACGGCGGCTCTGTGCAGGTTGCCGGCATACTGCTCCAGCTTGGTTTCAAAGCGCGAAAACAGGGAAAACGCATCGGCGGTGGATCCGGCAAAGCCCGCAAGAATTCTTTCCTGGTAAAGGCGGCGAATCTTTTTGGCGGTGTGCTTCAGCACGTGGTCGCCGAGCGTGACCTGGCCGTCAGCGGCCATTACCACGTGGCCGTTGCGCCGCACACAAATCACGGTTGTCGAGCGAATCCGCGGCTTTTCTGCTGCCGTAATCTCTGCGTCCGAAGCCAAGAAACAACCTCCCAAAACCGGCGCCCAGCCTGCTCAAATTGCCGCGGGGCGCAACCTCAAGTATAGGTCATTCAGCCCACGAGCATCCTGCGCCTACCGTTTCCGGTGGTGTCCGAATTTGAACGATGCCTCGCGGAGGGTGAAAGGTCGGAGTGGGCTAGTTCCCTCTCGAAAGGTCAGAGGCTATACGCCAGCGGATGCCTGGGCTCGTAAAGCATGATGTCGTCTGTGCCAGGTACGGCCATCATGACCACGAGTCCGTACCCGTGGTCCTGAACTTCGCCGTGGAACTCCGCTCCTTTGCCCTTCAGTTCCGCGACCGTTTGCACGATGTCGTCGCACATTAGAGAGATCAGATGGTGCCGCGGCGATTCGTAGGTCTTGCCATCGTAGACGCTGTGGGTTGGGTGCACGCCCATCTCACTCCGCCCACTCTTGAAAATCAGCCAGCCCGCGCCTCCGCCCTGCGCATCCTCGACGCAGGGCCAGTCGAGGACGTCGCGAAGGAATGCCCGCGTTGCGGGGGCATCGTCCGAATAAATCAGGGTGTGGATGCTGGTGATCATCAGACTGAACTCATGATATCGCCTCAAATTGTATTGTTACCGTCCAAAGCCAATCAAGAAGCCGTTCATCGCCCTGGAGATCGAAATCAGGACACGACACGGTTTCGCCCCGCCATTTTGTAATTCCGCCATCTTACGGAATTTCCCTAGACCGCGCGTCCCACTTTGAGGAGCAACCGCAAATGCGCTGTGTGCACAATTGCTCAGCCTCCTTCCACGCCCCTTTCGTTGCGCTATCCTTTGAACAGGCACCCCTGGGGTGGGTTCCGCCTCACATGGTCCTTCGCGAAGTAACAGATTTGGAAGTTTGCGCCGGGGTAGCCGTCCTTGCCGCCCTTGGAGCGCTCAGCCTATGGCTGGTGACGCGCAAACGGCCCACGCCGGAAGAGCTGGAACGCCAACGCCGCAAGTTCCTGGTACAGTCCGGCCGCATCGTCGACGGCATGCTGCTGGACGTTTGCGACGTGGACGCCGAGGACGGGCGCACTCTTGCCATGGTTCTGTTCAGCTACCGCATTGGCGGCGTCGACTACGAGTGCTCGCAGGACATTACGGACATGAGCGCCGTCCTGACCCCGGCCCAGGTGCGCGCTGGATTTCCCTGTTCCGTGCGCTACCAGCCGGGGAATGCTCAAAACAGCATCGTGGTTGCGGAAGAGTGGTCCGGCCTGCGCGTTGGGCTTCCGGTGCAGCACGTCTACGACGATCCTGAGCCGAACGATATCAGCCATCTGCGGCCCGGCAGAGGCTGAATTCTCGATTGGCAGCCGAAACCCAACCCCGGTTACACTAAGCCTATGCATGTCCACGCGGCACCCGCAGGTCCGGGCGCAAAAAGGACAACTTCGGTTCTGCAAGTCTCGCTCGTGGTCACGCTGGCGTATGTCGTGGTCACGTTCGTCGCGGGGCTGCGCGCCCATTCGCTGGCTCTGCTCTCGGAATCGGGCCACAACGCGTCGGACTTCCTGGCGCTCCTGCTCAGCTTCGCCGCTGTTTACTTTCAGTCCCGCCCGGCGGACGACTCCAAAACCTTCGGCTACCAGCGCGCGGGCGTTCTGGCCGCCTTTATCAATGCGGCCACGCTCATCGTTATCTCGCTCTGGATCGGCGTAGAGGCCATCCACCGCCTGTCGAGCCCTGTCGAGGTGCAGCCCCGCCTGATGATGATTGTTGCCGCTGCCGGCGTCATCATGAATGGCGTGATCGCCGCCCTGCTTTGGGGTGTGGCCCGCGACGTCAACCTGCGTTCCGCTTTCATTCACATGGCAGGCGACACGCTTTCCACCGCCGCCGTCATCGCGGGAGGCGCGGGAATCCTGCTCACCGGCCAGAACTGGATCGATCCGGTTCTTTCGCTCATCATCGCCGCGCTTATCCTCTGGTCCAGCATCAGCATCGTCCGGGAAACGCTCAACATCCTGCTCGAAGGCACGCCTCGCGATTGTTCCCTGGCAGACATTCGCAAGGGCATGGAAGAAGTAAACGGCGTGATCGATGTGCACGATCTGCACGTGTGGAGTCTCGGCTCGCAAACTCGCGCACTAGCCTGCCACGTAAAGATCGATGACATTCCGCCGTCGGCCAGCGCTTGCATCCTTGCCGACCTGAATCACGTGTTGCGCGATCATTTTCACATCAGCCACTCGACCATCCAGTTTGAACACCTCGGCTGTGGAGAGCTGGTGCGTTGCGTCGTCTCTCCAGAGCAGATGGCCGGCATACACGAGCATCATCATCATGGGCATGCGCATTAGTTCATAACGGCAGGTGCCCAGGGAGGTTACCGCTTGACCCGAATTCGCGTTCGGCGTTCCCTTGCTCTCTTCCTTCTTTCTGCCTTGCTTCTGCTTGTTGGTGCTGTTCGGTTCGCTCAGGCCGCGCAGCGGGAGGAAACATCTTCCGCCTCGCCCGCCCAGCTCGAGGCGCTGTCAGGCGAGTACACCAGTTCCAGCTTGCCCGATGTCCCGTTGAGCTTCTACGTGAAAGACGGAAAGCTTGTGGTCGAATCCGATTCCTGGGTTCCCACCGAACTCGACACGCTTTCGCCGCTCGCCTTTGAATTTCCCCGCTCCCACACAACCATCCGCTTCCTGCTGGACACAGAGGGCCACGGCGAAAGCGCCATCGATTCCACCAGCCCGGACGAGGTCTACCACCGCACCGGGCCCGCCGTGCATCACGTCTTCCACGACTACCAGCGCTTCGACGTCATGATTCCAGCGCGCGACGGCGTCAAGCTGCATGCCGTCATCCTCAAGCCAGCCGATATCTCCGCGCCCTTGCCTCTCCTCATCCAGCGCACACCCTACGGTTGCGACGGAACCTCGCGCGAGTCGTTCTTCGGTGGCCGGCCTGAGCTGGCGCGCGAAGGCTACATCTATGTCTGCGGCGACATTCGGGGGCGCTACAAAAGTCAGGGGAAATTTGTGATGAGCCGCCCGCTCGCCGACCACCACAACCCCAAAGCCGTGGACGAAAGCACAGACACGTACGACACTGTCGACTGGCTGCTCAAGAATGTCTCTGGCAACAACGGCCGCGCCGGATTTATCGGCACAAGCTATCCGGGCTTCCTGGCCATGATGGCCGGCATCGATCCGCACCCAGCGGTGAAAGCGATCTCGCCGCAGGCGCCCATGATCGACGTGTGGATGGGCGACGACTTCTTCCATAACGGTGCCTTCCGCCAGAGCTACGGCTACGACTACGTGCTTTCCATGGAGTCAAGCAAGGAAGATACCGAAGTGAGCTACGGCAAGGACGCTCAAAGCGATCCGATCGACGGGTATGACTACTTCCTCAAGCGCGGCTCCTTCCTGCAGGACGTGAAGCAGGCTCACTCGCCACTGCTGCCCACCTGGAAGCTTTTTCTGGATCATCCCGAGTATGACAAGTACTGGTCGTCGCGCGGAGTTCAGCATTCGCTCAACGCGGTCACCGTGCCCACCCTTTCTGTGGGCGGCTACTACGACCAGGAAGACATGTTTGGTCCGCAGATTGAGTACGCCACGCTCGAGCCCCACGACAAGGATCGCGAGAACTTTCTCGTGCTCGGGCCGTGGCGGCACGGCTATTGGAACAGCTCCTCGCGCAGCCTTGGCAATCTCGACTTCGGCGAGCCCGTCGGCAAGGAGTTCCGTTCCCAGATCGAGGCGAAGTTCTTCGCGCACTACCTCAAAGATGCGCCTGGAGCCAACTCTTCCGGCTTCGATCTTGAAAACATGGCCAGCTTTCAAACTGGCTCAAACACTTGGAAGCGATACAGCGAGTTTCCGCCGCGCCGGTCGAAGACGACGAGTCTTTACCTCGGGGCAACCGGGCAACTCAGTTGGAATCCCGTCGCTTCCGACACAAAAACCAGCTACATCTCCGACCCCGCGCATCCTGTCCCCTATCGCCATCGCCCCATTCAGGCCACGTACTCCAATGGCTCAATGTGGTTCAACTGGCTCACGGAAGATCAGCGCTTCATCACTGGGCGTAGCGATCTGGCCGTATGGAAGCTGCCCGTGCTCACTACGGATCTGACCCTCACGGGAGAAGTGGTGGCTGACATCTTTGCCGCAACCACCGGCACGGACAACGACCTGGTGGTGAAGCTCATTGATCAATACCCGGACGACGATCCCGAAAAGAAGATGCGGGGCTATCAGCTCATGACCAACGAGGAGATTTTCCGCGGCCGATATCTGGCAAGTTTCGAGAAACCTGCAGCCATCGACGCTGGCGCCGTGCGCGAATACAAGTTCTCGCTGCATGACGTGGACCACGTTTTCAAGGCCGGGCACACCGTGATGGTAGAGATCCAGAGCACATGGTTTCCGCTTTACGATCGGAATCCGCAGACTTTCGTGCCGAACATCATGAAGGCCAAACCTGCGGACTTCAAGCCGGCGACCATCAGCGTGTATTCGGGACCGGGGCATGAGTCGAGTGTGCTCGTTCCGGTCGTAACGCCGTAAGCCTCCGCACTGGAATGCGATAGGGGTAACCGTCTCCGCACTTCCCAGACCTCTTTTTGGGCGCCAATCGCATTTCGCGGTAAAATAGGAGATGAGATGATGCTCCACCAGCCCATCCCGGCCCTCCTCTAGCGGCGCCCGCCGCCTACGTTCACTATTCCTCGCAATTCACCACTCCAAAGCACGGAACCCCGGAAAGGGGAGGGGGCGTACCTATGATCGATCGTCTGGAACAAATGGAGCACCGCTACAACGAGATGCAGTCGCAGTTCTCGCTGCCCGAGGTCCTGAACGACCACGAACGATACCAGAAGACCGCCAAGGCCATGCGTGAAATTGAAGCGCCGGTCGAGCGGTATCGCGAGCTAAAGCAGGTGCAGCAGGGGTTGGCCGAAGCCCGCGCCATGATGAACGAGAGCGATGCCGACCTGCGCGCCATGGCCGCCGAAGAGATCGCCACGCTCACGCCGCGCGAGACCGAACTGGAAGAAGAGCTCAAGGTGATGCTGCTGCCCAAGGATCCGAACGATGAGAAAAATGTGATTCTCGAAATTCGTGCAGGCACAGGCGGCGACGAGGCCTCCCTGTTTGCAGCGGAGGTCTTCCGCATGTATACGCGTTTTGCCGAGCAGCACAGGTGGAAGATCGAACTGCTTTCGCTTTCCGAATCCGGTGTGGGCGGCTACAAGGAAGTGATCGCCATCATTGAAGGCGAACGCGTCTACTCGCAGATGAAGTGGGAGAGCGGCGTGCATCGCGTGCAGCGCGTGCCCGCTACGGAGACACAGGGCCGCGTGCACACGTCCGCCATCACCGTCGCCGTGCTGCCTGAAGCGGAAGACGTTGACGTCAAGATCGAAGCGAAGGACATTCGCATCGACACGTTCTGCTCGTCGGGGCCCGGCGGTCAGTCGGTCAACACTACTTACTCGGCCGTGCGCATTACGCACATTCCGACCAACACAGTGGTCAGCTGCCAGGACGAGAAATCGCAGATCAAGAATCGCGAAAAAGGAATGCGCGTGCTGCGTTCGCGCCTGTACGAGCAGGAGATGGACCGGCAGAATGCCGAGCTTGCCAAGGAACGCAAGCAGCAGGTGGGCACGGGAGACCGCAGCGAGAAGATTCGCACCTACAACTTCCCGCAGAATCGCCTTACCGATCACCGCATCGGCCTGACGCTGCACCAGCTGGACCTGATCATGGAAGGCCGCCTGCAGTCGATTGTGGATGCGCTCATCGCGCACTTCCAGGCCGAGCAACTGAAAGCCGACAGCCAGGCCGCGTGACACTCGCAAGCTGGATCGCCGACGGCGAGAATCGCCTGCGCGGCGGGCCGCACCCTGAGCGCGCACGTCGCGACGCGGAAACATTGCTGCTCCATCTCATTCAGCGCGGCCGCGCCTTCCTCATTGCACACTCCGACGAAGCCCTGTCAGCGGAGAAAGCGGTCCGCTATGACGCGCTCCTTTCGCGGCGTCTTGGCGGCGAGCCTATCCAGTACATCACGGGCGAAACGGAATTCTACGGTCTGCCGTTCCGCGTCGACCGCAGCGTACTCATTCCGCGGCCGGAGACAGAGCATCTTGTCGAAAAGATCCTGTCGCTGGCCGAAGCTTTTGCAAATCCGCGCATCGCCGATGTCGGTACCGGTTCCGGAGCCATTGCCATCGCGCTTGCGCACAAGCTGCCTGCGGCGCAGGTGACCGCTATCGATCTTTCGCCACAGGCTCTTGCTGTTGCGCGCGCCAATGCAGAGCAGAACTCCGTCGCGAAGCGAATTCGTTTTCTTGAAGGCTCTCTGCTGGAGCCGGTGGCCGACGAAACACTTGACATGATCGTCTCCAACCCGCCGTACGTGCCGGAGACCGACCGCGCGTCCCTTTCCGTGGAAGTCCGCGACTACGAGCCCGCGCTGGCGCTTTTCGCCGGCGACGATGGCCTCGCTGTCTACCGACAACTCATTCCTCAGGCGGCCGCAGTCCTTGTCCCCGGCGGCTTTCTCGCGCTTGAAGTCGGCTGCGGACAGCATACCGCCGTCGCCGATCTGCTCGCCGCCTCAGGCTTCACTCAAATCGAGTTCACTCCCGACCTGCAAGGCATTCAGCGCGTCGTCACAGGCCGCCGATGATGCGCACTGCACGCCTCCACCTCAATCGAATATCCTTAATGAAATAAGAGATCTGGAAGGAAACGTCATGCCCTCATCCAAAGGCTTCGGAACCAAGGACGCGCAATCTCCGCTTGCACCCATCAACTTCACCCGCCGCGAACCCGGTCCCACGGAAATTCTTATCGACATTCTCTTCAGCGGCGTCTGCCATAGCGATCTGCACATGGCGCGCAATGAGTGGGGCCAGTCCATCTACCCGCTCGTGCCCGGCCACGAAATTCTTGGCCGCGTCTCCGCTGCCGGAAGCAAAGTGACCAAGTTCAAGGCCGGCGACATCGCCGCCGTGGGCGTCATCGTTGACTCCTGCCGCAAATGCGCCCCCTGCAAGGAAGGCGAGGAGCACTTCTGCAAGGAAGGCGCCACGCTCACCTACGCAGACAAGGATCGCGTAGATGGAACGATCACCATGGGCGGCTACTCCAACAACTACGTTGTCGACGAGCGCTTCGCCCACACCGTTCCTGCGAACCTTGACCCGGCTGGTGTGGCTCCGCTGCTTTGCGCGGGCATCACGACTTACTCACCGCTGCGCCACTGGAAGGTGGGTCCCGGCATGAAGGTCGGCATCATCGGCCTCGGCGGGCTCGGCCACATGGCGCTCAAGTTTGCTCACTCCTTCGGCGCGCACACCGTGCAGATCACTACGTCGCTCAGCAAGAAAGAAGATGCGCTGCGCCTCGGCGCCGACGAAGTGATTCTCTCCACCGACGAAGCGCAGATGGCTGCCCATGCCGACTCGTTTGACTTCATCCTGAACGCCGTTTCCGCGCCGCACGCGCTTGAGCCGTATCTCTTGCTGCTCAAGAACGATGCCACCATGACGCTCGTAGGCCTGCCGGAGAAGCCCGCCTCCATCAGCGTCTTCTCGCTCATCACCAAGCGCGTATCCGTTGCGGGCTCCATGATCGGCGGCATGGTTGAGACGCAGGAGATGCTCGACTACTGCGGCAAGCACAACATTACGGCCGACGTCGAAGTGATTCCCATCCAGAAAGTCAACGAAGCCTTCGAGCGGATGTTGAAGCAGGACGTGAAATACCGCTTCGTCATCGACATGAGCACGCTGCCGTAGGTTATGAGCAGAAAAAGGCCCCGCTTCCATGGGCAAGCGGGGCCTTTGTTATTTAGAGCGCAAAGGCTAGACCGACCCGCCCTGGCTCGTGCGGCCCGTCTTCGTTAGATCGCGATAAAACCCAAGATCTTTATTGAGCAGGCTCTTCGTGATGTACGCGACCTGTCCGTAGTGCATGCCGAAGTGCTCCACCACCTGGTAAACGGCGTCGAGCCCGCACACCTTGTATCCCTGGATTTCGTAGGGCGCCAGCAACTCCTCGGTCGTCAACCGGTCCAGCACGTTCGCCGCCTTCTCGATCGTCGCGCCTAGCCGAGCCAGCAGTTCAACCGCAGTTAAGCCACCTTCGGCCGAAAATTCCGCGGGGCGGTCGCGCTTGTCCTCGTTGCGCTCGAACGAGTCCACAAGCCACTGCTTCACGTTCCCGTTCAAGTGCAGCAGCAGGTTACCGATGCTGTTCGACGCTTCGTTCGGCCGCCACCATAGCTGTTCCAGTGTGAGCGGTTCCACGCATGCCTTCATGCGCGGCCATTGCCGGTCGATCAGTCTGTTGCGCGAGAACGCGAGAAAAGCCTGTGCAAGTTCGGCATTGGTATCCGTCATGCGCGCCTCCCCGAGCACTGCCGCTGTCTGCTCTTAGACCAGCTCGTAGCCCGCGAACCAGTAGCCGATTTCGAACGCAGCCGTGTCTTCGGCGTCGGAGCCGTGAATGGCATTTTCGCCAATCGACTTGGCAAACTGCTTTCGGATGGTGCCCGGCTCGGCGTTCGCGGGATTCGTTGCGCCCATCAGCTTGCGCAGGTCGGCGATGGCGTTTTCCTTCTCAAGCACCATCAGCACGAGCGGTCCCGAAGACATGAAGTCGCATAGCCCGTCGAAGAACGGCTTGCCGGTATGCACGGCATAAAACCCTTCGGCCTGCTTTTTTGAGATGGACTGCTTCTTGAGGGAAACAACCTTGAATCCGCCCTTGTCGATGGCGGCGAGAATCGCGCCGATATGCCCGTCGCGAACTGCGTCCGGCTTGATGATGCTGAAGGTGCGTTGTGCCACTGGAATGCTCCTGAAAAATTGAATTCTGTTTTACCCATTGTAATTGGCGCAGACATTACGCTGGCTTGGAAGGGTAATAGTTAAAGGTCGTATAGATACACGCCTTTGGATAGCTCTTTGCCCTTTCGGCCGCTTCGGAAATCTCTGGGGCCAGGTTGTCGTGTGCTGAAACAGGACTACATTCCTCAACGCCAATCAGCGACCAACCGTATTCGTCAAAAACGGATGCGACTTGGTCTCTGAATTCATGCGGGTTGCTTGCCCAGGTGACGACGTTTGTGAATGCTTTCGTGTCTCCGAATTCTGAGGGAGGTGTTAGGACCTCAACGCGACCTGTCCACAATTCCCTCATTTGTTTCGGTCCTGAAAACCGGCCGGCGTCAATGTGGCCCGCTTGTGAGAAATTTAAAGTGGCACTTTAAATTTCTCACGAGCCAGCCATGGCATTTCTTACGCTTTCCCTATCACCTTGGCCAGCGTCGCGCCAATCTCCGCCGGCGAAACCACTACGTGAATTCCTGCCGCGGTCATTGCCTTCATCTTGTCGGCTGCCGTGCCCTGGCCGCCTGAGATGATTGCTCCCGCGTGGCCCATGCGGCGTCCTGGAGGAGCCGTCTGGCCAGCGATAAATCCAACCACCGGCTTCTTCACATACTGCTTCACAAACTCCGCAGCCGCTTCTTCCGCCGATCCGCCGATCTCGCCAATCATGATGATCGCTTCGGTGTCCGGATCGTCATTCAGCAACCGTAGCGCATCGATGTGCGTGGTTCCGATAATCGGATCTCCGCCAATGCCGATCGCCGTCGACTGTCCGATGCCCCGCGTGGTCAACTGGTGCACCGCCTCATACGTCAGGGTGCCGGAGCGCGAAACAATGCCGATCGAACCCTCTTTGTGAATGCGCCCCGGCATGATGCCGATCTTGGCCTTTCCCGGCGAAATCACTCCAGGGCAGTTGGGCCCGATCAAGCGCGAAGGCGAGTTCTTGAGCTTCGCCCAAACCTTCACCATGTCCAGCGTCGGAATGCCCTCGGTAATGCAAACGATGAGCGCAATGCCGGCGTCTTCCGCTTCGAGAATTGCATCGGCGGCAAACGGCGGCGGCACAAAGATCATGGTCGCGTTGGCGCCTGTTTCCTTCACCGCATCGGCTACCGTGTTGAAGACCGGCCAGCCTTCGTGGATGGTGCCGCCCTTGCCGGGCGTCACGCCGCCCACGACCTTGGTGCCGTACTCCGCGCAGCCTTTCGCGTGGAACGTGCCTTCCTTGCCGGTGATTCCTTGCACAATCAGTCGTGTGTTGTTGTCAACTAAAACTGCCATGAACAATAGCTCCTAGCTTCTAGCTTCTAGCCTCTAGCTTTTCAAAGACTGGATGAATGCTCCAAGCATTTTTGACGTCTCTATGCAAAGAGCCTCTGCACGTTTCAGCAGCGTTTCGTCACCAATCTTCATTCGCTTAGCAAGTAAAAGCTGTGTGTGAACTTCATACGTTGAACCCTGTGCGATATTGAGAAACTGTTTGAAGTCGCGATCTGTAGCTCTTCCACGGCCACGGCAATGTTGCTGGCAATCGAAACACTGGCACGGCGCAGTTGGGAAGTCAGCCCATAGATCTCATCCTTGGGAAACGTCTTTGTTAAACCGTATACGGCTTGGGCTAATTCCATCGCCCCCTGCCAAACCGTAAGGTCCTGAAAAGCTTGTGCCAAAGTACCACTCCTTGCTGCCCTATCGAGGCTAGCAGCTAGAAGCTAGTGGCTAGAAGCTGCTTTTACCACCATATCCGCAGCTTCCTTCATCGTTTCTCCAACCAGGAAGTTCAACCCGGACTCCGCGAGAATCTTGCGGCCTTCTTCCACGTTGGTGCCTTCCAGACGCAACACGATGGGAACCTTCACGTTGAGCTTCCGCGCAGCGGCCACAACGCCTGTCGCCAACCGGTCAACACGGAGAATGCCACCGAAGATGTTGATGAAAATTGCCTTCACGTTCGCATCGGAAAGCAGAATTTCAAACGCGTGCTCAATCTGCTCCTGCGTTGCGCCGCCGCCCACATCCAGAAAGTTTGCCGGGCTTCCGCCGGCGTACTGGATGATGTCCATCGTCGCCATCGCCAGTCCCGCGCCGTTGACCATGCAGGCAATGGAGCCGTCGAGCTTGATGTAGTTGAGCGCGTACTTGCTCGCTTCCACTTCCAGCGGATCTTCTTCGGCAACGTCGCGCAGCGCCTTGATGTCCGCGTGGCGGAAGAGCGCGTTATCGTCGAAGGTGATTTTCGCGTCGAGCGCGTAGAGCTTGTCGTCCTTGGTGGTGATGAACGGATTGATCTCGACCAGCGAGGCATCCGCATCCACAAATGCCTTGTACAGGCTCTGGAAGAAGGTGACTGCCGCGTTGATCTGCGTTGGCTTGAGGCCAAGCGCAAAGGCGAGCTTGCGCGCCTGCCACGGCCAAAAACCTGTCGCCGGATCGATGGTCTCTTTGAAGATTGCTTCGGGAGTCTTCGCGGCTACTTCTTCAATCTCCATGCCGCCGGCCTTGGAAGCCATAAACACCAGCCTGCCCGTCGCGCGGTCGAGCACGATGCCGAGGTAAAGCTCGCGATCGATGTCGGCGGTTTCTTCCAGCAGCAACCGCTGCACCTTCTGTCCCGCAGGGCCCGTCTGGTGCGTCACTAGTTGCATGCCAAGAATGTTCTTGACGTGCAATTCCGCGTCTTCGCGGGTGCGGGCAACTTTCACGCCGCCGCCCTTGCCGCGGCCTCCAGCGTGAATCTGCGCCTTCACCACCACGCCCGAGGCGCCCTCCGCAAACAGTTTGCGGGCTACCGCCGAGGCTTCTTCCGGCGTGTTGGCCACTTCGCCCCTCGGCACGGCAACGCCGTACTTCGCGAGGATTTCCTTTGCCTGGTACTCGTGAATTTTCATGTTGGTTGGAACGCCCCAGTCCGCTGCTTTTTGTGGGATTCGGGTGCAGGTCCGGATGGGTCCAGACCGGCGAAACCCTGCCAGCGGTACTCAAATCTTATCTTGCGCCCCTTTCGAGCGGCAAACCGGCACTTTTCCGCGTCGCGCCGTTACCATTAAGGAATATGGGTGTCTTGAAGGAATTGCTGAAACCGCTGGCCGAGGATGGCGTGGCGCTCACTCGCGAACAGGCCGCCGTGGTACTCGAAGAGATTCTCAACGGCGGCTCCACTGAGCCTGAGATTGCCGCCATGATGGCCGTCATGGCCACGCGCGGCGAGCAGGCGCCGGAGCTGGCCGGCTTTGTGGATGTTCTGCGTGCCCGCGTCACACCGGTTCCGCTTACGGATGAAGAGCGCGCCTCGCTGGTCGACGTCGTCGGCACCGGCGGCGGTGGTCCGCTCACGTTCAACATTTCTTCGGGCGCCGCACTCATTGCCGCCGCTGCCGGAGCCAAGGTGGCCAAGCACGGCAACCGCGCCATCACCTCGCGCTGCGGCTCAGCCGACGTGCTTGAGGCCCTGGGCGTGCCCATCGAGCTTGGCCCGGAAAAGGCTGTGGAATGCCTGCGCGAAACCGGATTCATGTTCCTGCTCGCGCCGCTCTATCATCCGGCCATGCGCGCAGTCGGGCCCTTGCGCCGCGCGCTCGGCTTCCGCTCCATCTTCAATCTCTGCGGACCGCTCTCAAACCCCGCCGAGGCCCGCGCCCAGGTGATCGGCGTACTCGCACCTTCCAAGGTACTGCTGGTCGGGCGCACGCTGGCGGCCCTTGGCGCGAAAAAGGCGTTCGTTGTTCACGGCACAGACGGCATTGACGAGCTCACGACGACTGGAGAGTCGGTCGTGGCGCGTGTTGAGGAGTCAGAGACGGGTGAATCGAAACTCCGCGCCTCGCGTATCACCCCGGATATGGCCGGTCTGCCGCTGGCCAAGCTCGAAGACTTTACCGGCGGCGACGTGGCCACCAACGCGGCGATGCTTTACGACGTGATCACAGGCATCAAGGGCGCGCGGCGCGACATTGTGCTGCTCAACGCAGCCTCCGGTCTGGTGGCTGCGGGCCTTGCGGACGATCTCAAGATTGGTGTGGAAATGGGTGCGGAGGCCATCGATTCCGGGCAGGCCGCCGTGACGCTGGAAAAGCTTCGGCGGTTCGGGGCGAAGCAAACCACTATTCAATAGATTCCGGCGGCAAATTGCCGATTGCATAGGTCCATTGGGTGTGACACCATTTCAAAACGATGCCTCGCCGGACCTCAACGAAGATAGCGCAAGGGCTTCTTATCTCAGTTTTGATGATGTGCGCTTCCGGGGTCCGGGCCCAAGTCTTTGATTTCGGAAACGACCATGCCCTGACGATGAGTCTGGATGGTCAATGGCGATTCCACCCGGGGGACGATCCGGACGGAAAGCTGGGCTGGGCGAACCCGGCATATGACGATTCCCAATGGGCTCTGCTGAGTTCAAACCGCCCCTGGAGCTACCAGGGATATACGGGCTTCAGCGGCTTTGCGTGGTATCGGTTCACGGTCATTGCGGGACCAGAAAATGGACGTCCCGGAAATGAAACCGTTGGGATTCTGATTCCCCGACTGCTGACCAGCTACGAAGTTTTTGCCAATGGCAAGCTTGTGGGGCAGTTCGGTGGAATTCCCCCGCATGGCCGGTATGTCGTAGGCTTCGACCAAATATTCCCTATTCCGACGGACAGCCCCACTGCCCGTCATCCGATCGTAATTGCCATTCGCGTTTGGAGTATGGACTGGCTGGCGAACCTTGGCGCCGGCCCACAGGGAGCGGCGACGATCGGAGAGATCGGTGCCCTAAGACGATTGAAGACCCAGAATGACTGGGGAAGGTTCTGGTTTCTGAGCGCAGGAAATGTACTGATGCTGATGAACCTGGTGGCTGGTTTTGCCGGGTTGTTCCTGTTCTGGATGCGGCCGGCCGATCGCGAATACCTCTGGTTTGGACTTTATGAGTTGCTCACCGGAGTTCAGCATTTGTGTTCTGACTGGCTGATGTTCTATCCCAGCGACTGGAAGTCGGCCTGGCTGCTCAACGATTGCCTGGCTACGGCAAGCTGGCTTTTCTTCCTAATCTTCATCTTCAGAATTCTCAATGGGCCCAGAAACTGGCTGTTCTGGGCTGCTGTTGGGACAGAGGTGGCTACCTCGGCGGGAACCCTGGCTGCTCTGGCGGAGTGGATCAGCTGGGGCCAATGGCGGGTCTGTTCCGCCATCGTCCTTCTGCCCTACTTTGCCTACATCCTCAACCTTCTTTACAGGCGAGCACGAGAACGAGTTCCCGACGCAAAGCTGTTGCTTGTACCAGTCGCGATCTGCTATGCCGGATGGTTTTCTGTGCTCATGTTGTCGATCCTCAACGCCTACGGCCAGGCCTGGGTCGCCCGTGATTTTGGGTGGCTCTTTGAGCTGTCCCGATGGCCCTTTCCTTTCTCTTTCCAGGATGTAGCCGATGCGGTGATGCTGTTGGCGGTGTTGGCCGTGCTTCCGTTGCGGTTTGCCCGTTCGCGCGGCGTTGAGGAGCGGATGGCTGCAGAGCTGGAATCCGCTCGCAGTGTTCAACAGGTTCTGATTCCCACCGAAATCCCAAAGGCTCCAGGCTTCAAGATTGACTGCGTCTACCAGCCCGCAGGGCATGTTGGTGGCGATTTCTTTCAGATCCTTCCAACCGGATCTGACGGCCTCCTGATTGCCATCGGCGATGTAAGCGGAAAGGGAATGCCTGCCGCCATGACCGTTGCGCTACTGGTGGGAACCCTGCGCACGCTGGCTCACTACACGCAAAGTCCATCGGAGATTCTCGATGCCATGAATCGACGAATGTTGGCCCGGAGCCAAGGAGGCTTTACCACCTGCCTTGTCCTTAGCGTCGCGCAGGATGGCACAATCACCGTTGCAAACGCGGGCCATCTTGCCCCGTACCTGCAGGGAAATGAAGTGGCAATTGCCAATGGCTTGCCGCTCGGACTTTCGGAGGAAGCCGCTTATCCTGAAAGTGAGTTCGCGCTGCCTGATCATGCGCAGCTCACGCTCGTCACGGACGGGGTTGTCGAAGCTCGCGATCGCACAGGCGAGTTATTCGGCTTCGACCGGACTGCGGCCCTGTCGACGCAGCCGGCCAGCTCGATTGCCCAAACGGCTCAAGAGTTTGGACAAGACGACGACATCACGGTTTTAACGTTGTCCCGCACCGCTCGGCAGGCGCAAAGCGATCGAGCACCCAATAGACCGGCAGGTTAATCCTCTTCTAGTGGAGTATCCACGCGCAGCAGCGCCGGATACGACTTTCTATTTGGCCATTCCGATCCCGGAAACACAAATCCCCCGGCATGATGCATCCATGCCGGGGGATTTGTGTTTAGGAACTGGAGCGAGTACTCATCGGCTCTTCACGCTTTGTCGGTGGATCGCCCAAACGCATCTGCTCATTCTGCACCGGCTCAACAATCTCATTCCGCCTTTCGTCCTCGACTACTTTGTGCGAGAACAACGGGCGTTTGGGGAACATGTGATTGTGAACGTCTGATTGATGTCCAAAGCTCATGATTGTCTCCAATCGTTTGCTGGTTGGTTGTGAGGTGCGCTCGTCAGGAGCAAGCCGTCATCAGCTAGAGGCGAGGAAGGGAAGTTCTCTTACTTCCCCAATTAGACGCTTCCTTCAACGGTAAAGTCCAATTTCCGGTTTAAGCCGTTCTCGCCCGGCCGGGCCGCCTGGGCGACCGGGCGAGAATGCCGTCGATCAAACTCCGCTACTTCCTGCCGTTGCGGCTCCCGGCGAAATTCTCACGGTCACCACCACTCCGGAGTAGCCTTGGAGCTGCTTGTATCCGTCGGGCTTTGAGAGGGCGCGGCCTTAGATGCGCCACGGATGCCACAATTTGAGGGGGGGGCTTCAACACCGACGGCATCCTGATCCAGCGCTGGAACGTATTCAGCGCTTCCAACGCATCCGAAAAACCGTCCAAGTTCCCTGTATCCACCCGTTCCTGCATTGAAGGAGATCGACCGATGTTTCTGACGCTTTCCAAACAGGCAATCGCAATGTTTCTGGTGCTGGCCGCTGGCGTGGCAGTCCACGCGCAGCAGCCCAACCAGTTGCAACTCAAAATCGAACCCACCAACCGCACCCTCACCGTCAGCGCGCAGAACGAGGTCACCGTGGATCCTGACGTGGCGACTCTCCATGTCGGCTTTCAAACGCAGCCATCGGACGCCAAGGCCGCGTATGCCGCCGGAGCGCAAACCTCCAACGCCATTATTGGCGCGCTCAAGCAGGCGGGCGTTCCGGAGAGTGCGATCCACAGCGAATGGCAGCGCCTCGACGGCGTCTACGGCAAGCCGCACAAGTTCATGCTGTCCCAGCAGTGGACGGTCAAAGTGACTCCCGAGCGCGTCGCGGAAATTCTCGATGTAGCCGTGACCGCGGGCGCCACCGACAGCGGCGATATCGATTGGACCGTCGCTGACGAAAAGGCGCTTGAAGACAAGGCGCTCGAGGGGGCTACGGCTCGGGCCCGCGCGCAGGCTGAAGTGCTGGCAAAGGGGATGGGCGTGCATCTCGGCGCCATTCTTTACGTCACCAACCAGATGTCGGCGCCGGTGTACCCGAGGGTCTACGCCATGAAGACAGCGCAAATGTCGGCTGAGGCCGCAGCGCCGCCGCCGCTGGCCATCGAGCCGCGTAAGGTATCGAGTTCGGCCAATGTCTATGCTGTGTTTGCCGTCGAATAAGGCTTGGTGGATCAGTCGCACCGGGCTATGAGCGAAACCAGTTTGTGATAACCTTCGCAACGAGCCCGGGAGGCATATTCATGTCGCGTACTTTGCAGGTCTTCCTTCTCCTCGGAGCCGGGATTGTCTCTTCCGCCCCGGTTTCAGCGCAAACCATCCAGATCAATCGCGAAAACAAGACAATCGCGATCAGTGCCTCAGACGAAGCCACAGCAACGGCTGATATCGCTGCCATCACCGTGGGCCTTGAAGCTTTCGCACCCGACTCCTCAAGCGCTTACGAAATGGGAGGCAAGCTCTCCCAGAACATCCTTGCCGCTCTTCGCAAAGTGAGCGTAAAAGACGAAGACATAGAGAGTGCCCAGCAGAGCTTGCAGCGGAATACTCAGTTCGACGACAAGGCAACCGATGACGAACGGACGAAGAAGCAGTTTGTCTTCCAGCAATCCTGGACCGTCTCCGTCTCACCGAAGTTCGCCCCTGAGGTCATTCGAATCGCCGTCACTGCCGGAGCGAACAAGAGCGGCGAGATCGACTGGCGGCTGAGTAGTCAAAAAGCGCTCCAGGCCAGAGCCGCGGAGAACGCGCTTATCAAGGCGCGCGGCATCGCGGACAACATGGCAGACGGGCTCCACGTCAAGTTGGGGGCGCTCATCTACGCGAGTAACGAGACTCCGAACACCAAAATTTACTTTGCGCGGCCCAAGCAGGAACACATGATGTACACGGAAAGTGCCGAAGTTGGCGGGACGGCAAACTTGCTTCCAGCGCTTGAACTCCGCCCTCAGACCATCCGCGAAGAGGCCACCGTCTACGCGGTCTTCGCCATTGAGTAGGGATCTAGTCCATCAGCTCCATTGTCCTCGGATCGGGCTCGCCGCTGAAGTATTTCTCAAGCGCATCGCTGAAGATGGGTGTCTCGGGAGCGGCGCGCGCGAACAGCGTCATCGACGAGCGGAACTTCAAATCGTCCGGCGAACCGAAGATCTCTTGAATCGTCCGCTGCTCCACCAGGTTCACCAACCGTGTGCACTGCTCAAGTCGCGGCCCCAGCACGAGATGCTTCCAGTACGCCCCCGCCTCTTCGAGCGATCCGATGCCGAAAAAATCGGCCTGACGGCTGAGTCCCAGTCCGCGCAGCTGCGGAAAGACGAACCACATCCAGTGCGAGCATTTTTCTCCTGCGCTCAGCTCCGCCACCACCTGCGCGTATACCTCGTCCTGCGCCGCCACGAAGCGTTCGAGATCGAAAGGATCACCCATACCGGCCTCCTTTTGCTCCCCGGCCTTTATCCTCTGGCCGCCTCAGCTATTGTGGCCAATCAGACGACGCGAAACCATCCAAGAAGCGAGCGACATGCCAAGCGAAATCGCAACCCATGCCGCCGGCCCGATCGATGCCACGAGATGCAGCGGCAGCGAAATCTCCGGTCCTGTAAACGTACCCGCGCGCATCGCGGCCATCGCCTCACGCGCCATCTCGAATCCGCCCCAACCGAAGACGCCTGCGGCGAGCACCACGCCTGGAACTGCACGACGCCACGGAAACCGCATCGGAGCAGGCACACGCGCCTCTTCGTGGACGCATTCCATCACGGACGACAAAAAGCCCGAAGAAGGAATCAACTCCTCCTCGCCCGCCAGCATCCGGTCCATCGGGCTCGCCATAGCTTCCCATTTTTCGCCTGAGTTGGTATCCATGCTCAAGCCTCCCTCTCCGCGAACGCGGTCGGCGCCATGTCTTCGTTCAGATGCGGAAAACGCCGTTTCAGCAGGGCCCGGCCCCGCGAAAGCCTTGCCTTCACTGTGCCCTCGGGCAGCCCCATAGTGCGCGCCGCTTCTGCCACATCCATCTCATGAAAGTAGAACAAAATTACTGCTTCCCGATATTTTTGTGGCAGCGCGCGTACAGCATTCCTTACGTCTTCCTGCTGCCGTTGTTCCGCAAGAGCCCTGTATTGCCCGGCAGGCGCCGAGGGTTCTTCAATCTCGTCGAGTGGCAGGTTCAGCGTCGGCACTCGCTTCAACTCTGTCCTATAGACGTTGGCCGCAACCGAAAAGAGCCAGGTGGAAA
>Ga0302320_10007015_pt1 | contig 24865 bp, 13 predicted proteins | sample Bog_T0_3_FD_202130 | JGI IMG/M metagenome (GOLD analysis project Ga0302320, IMG submission 202130) | Peat permafrost microbial communities from Stordalen Mire near Abisko, Sweden - Bog_T0_3 | ecosystem: Environmental > Terrestrial > Soil > Wetlands > Peat | place: Sweden: Abisko, Stordalen Mire...
GCGGGGGCCTTTTGGGGTGCGGAAGGACTCGCGGACCTGATGGGTGACATAGGTCTTGCCGTTGCGCGTGGATTTGGTGGCTTGAACAAACACGTGCTACTACATATACCTATACATTCCTATATATAAAGATAAACATGATTTTAAATTAACTTATCACTTGCTACATAAATGCGCTTTTATTGGCTTTTTCATAAAATCAGGGGAAGTTAGGTTAACTGGTTTGGGCCACGTTTCGGGAAGGACTTCGATCGTTGGTGAAAGGGTCAATTGGACGGAACCGACCCCGCCGCTTCGCGCAGAAGAACTTGCGCGAACACCCAGTCAAACCAAAAGCCCTGCATGGCGTCGCCTCGTTCCAGCGGGTCGCGGAATTTTTTTTCAATCAGTCTGCGGCCGAGGGCCAGCTCGGCGCGGGCGGCGGCGCTGTCATGCAATTGCTGCCAGGCCATCGCCAGAATCACATGGCTGGTGGCCGCGCGCGGCGCGTTGTATTCGGGAAACGCCAGAAAGCGCTGCGACCAGGCCACCGCTTCGGCGTAGTGGCCACGCCGGTATTCGATCAGCGCCAGGGACACGCATTGCCACGCGGCGCGGAAGACATCTTCTTCCGCGCCGGAATTTTTGGCGTTAAAAGTCTGTAGCGAGAGGGCCACCAGCGGTTCGAGGGACGCCATTAACTGCGAGTCGGCCGGCAACAGCAGGCTGATTTTCACCACGCGGTCGGCGACGGGATTAAGGCTATTGGAGTAGCGGGCGACGGCTTGGTGGCGGAAGCGGTCATAAGCGTCCAAGTCGCCAGCTTCGATCAAAGCCGAACCGCATTCCAAAAGATCCAGCGTGCTGACATCCCATCCGTCAAACTGGTCCACCAGCAACAAATGTTGAAACCGGGCGGCGGCGGCTTTCCATTCGCCGCGCAGGGCATGCCATTCGCCCAGCGCCCGCAAGGACGAAGAGATCTCCAAGTTCGGCTGGGAGAGGGAAACCTGATCCAGCAGCGCATCGGCCTCCGCGAATTTTTCCTGGCTTAACAGCAGGGTCGCTTGGGTGATTTGTGCGCGCAACTCGGCTTGCTGGCGCAACTGTGCCTCTTTATGTTCGGCGACCACGGCGCGTTGCCGCGCTGCGCGCTCCTGGAACAGCAGCCAGGTGGAAATCCCCAGGCCAATGCACAGCGTCAGCGCCACCACCGCCCCCCCCGCGAAAACCCCCCGGTTGCGCCGCACCAGTTTTTGAAAACGGTAGAGCCGGCTGGGTGGCCGCGCAACAATCGGTTCGTTGTTCAGGTAGCGCCCGATGTCCATCGCCAGCCCGTTCGCCGTCTCGTAACGGCGCCGGCGGTCCTTTTCCAGCGACTTCATCACGATCCAGTCCAGGTCACCGTGCAAGAGGGAAATTAGCTTGGGCGGTTCCATTCCATGGTGTTTGGCCAAGGTGGTCAGTTCCTCGCCCTGCAACGTCGTCAGTATGGTCGAAGGCCGCTGCGGCTCGCGTTCGCGCAGCGTGCGGCGCATTTCGTCCAGGCCGTGCTGCACCAGGGCCTTGGGGTCAAACGGCGGCCGGCCCGTGAGCAGTTCGTAAAGCAGCACGCCCAGCGAATAAATGTCGCTGCGCGTGTCCACGTCCAGCCCGCTCATCTCCGCCTGTTCCGGACTCATGTAAGCCGGTGTGCCGATCATTTGCTCGTAGGCGGTGAACAGGGTTTTATCCGTGAGCCGGACTTCAATCGCCTTGGCGATGCCAAAATCAATCACCTTGGGCACCGGCACGCCGTCATGCAGCGTCACGAGAACATTCGACGGTTTGATGTCCCGGTGAATGATTCCCTTCTGATGCGCATGTTGAATGGCGTGGCAAATCTGGATAAACAGGTTCAGCCGCCAGCGCGCGTCGAGGTGGTTTTGATCGCAGTAATCGGTGATTTTAATGCCGCGCACCAGTTCCATCACGAAATACGGCCGCCCGGTGTCCGTCGCGCCCGCATCCAGCACGCGGGCAATGTTCGGATGGTCCATCATTGCCAATGCCTGCCGTTCGGCCTCGAAACGCGCGATCACACTGCGGGTGTCCATGCCCAGCTTGATGATCTTCAGCGCGATGCGGCGGCGGAGGGGTTTCTCCTGCTCCGCCATGTAAACGACACCGCAGCCGCCTTCGCCAATCCTTTGCAGCAGTTTGTAATTGCCGATGCGCATGCCCAGCTCCTCCATCACTGTGGAGCCGCCGCCCGATTTGTCCGCGGTTTTCGCTTCATCCTTTTCCGCCATCAGACGCCATTGGGCAAGTTCGCCGGGCGCGGCCCCCGCCGCCTGGAAAAAATGATCCGCCTCCGGTTCGGCCGACAGCAGCGACTCCACCCGTTCGCGCAGGCCCGACTGGTTGGCGCAGGCCTGGTCAAGGAACGCCCGGCGCGCCATCGGACTCGCCAGCAGGCGCGCCGCCTCGAACAAGGTCTCTTCTTGTTGCCGCAGGTTCATAAACAAAACATCCAATCAACAAGGCGCTTTGAACCGGTAAAAGCCGACATCGCGACCAATTTCATGTCACGTTTCTTTTTGGATGTCGCGGAAAAGCCACGCCTTGGCGTAAGCCCACTGGCGCTCCACCGTGCGTTCGGTTACTCCCAGGCTCTCGGCCACTTCCTGGTTGGTCAGCCCGCCAAAAAATTTCATCACCACGATTCTCCCTTTTTCCGGGTCCTCCGCCTGGAACCGGCCCAGCGCCTCATCCACCAGCAGGATCATTTCATCAGGCGAGGTGGCCACCAGATCGAGGGTCGTGGCATCCGTGCGCTGCAGATGACCACCGTGTTTGAAGCGCGCTTTCCGCCGCGCGTTATCAATGAGAACGCGTCGCATGGCCTCCGACGCCGCCGCAAAAAAATGCGCGCGGTTCGCCCATTTCCGGCCGGTGCCCCCGGTTAGCCGCACCCAGGCCTCATGAACCAAGGCGGTTGCCTGCAACGTGTGCCCGGAAGATTCCTGTACCATCCGCGCTGCCGCCAGCCGCCGCAATTCATCGTAAACCAACGGCAGCAGTTCCTCCGAAGTCTGGCTTTCGCCTGCTTCGACCCCGGCTAAAATCCGCGTGATTTCGTTATTTTTTTGATCCATGCTGCAGACCTCATATCCGCGTCAAATTGTCTGGTGTCATGAAGTAACATTCCCAAGCCGCCCACCCTCCTGTCAACAAGAAGAAACACACCAGCAGAAACACGCGCCGGCAACTGGCCAAACCTCCCGCTTTAATTTGGCGGCGCCGAACCACGGCGAATACCTTGGAGTTTGACGAGGTCGACGCTGCCGCAGGCGGCGCGGGCGACCCCTAACAGGTCGGCGGTTCCCGCCTCGGTGGGCAGGCCAAAGCCGGCGTATTCCCACGGCAGACCGAGCCGGCGGTATTTGGCGCTGCACGTCGGATTGAAAGCGCACAACTCCCAACGCTCCACCGCGCCGTCGAGCTCCTGGCGCAAAAATTCGCCAAGGGCGGTCAACACTTCCGGTGCGGCAGCGGCTCCCGGGACCAGCGGCGTGCGGATCCACAATTTTAAATCACCTTTCCGCGCGCGGCGTCCGGCTTCCCGCAGGTTGGCGTGGATGGTGCCCAAACCGGCGCCGGTCAATTCCCGATGACTCGCTTCGTCCGAATGTTTGAGGTCATACAAAACCAGATCGGCGCGATCCATCAACCGGGCAAAAACCGGCAGCGGAACTTGGCCGCAAGTGTCCAACGCCGTGTGCAATCCGCGCTGCTGGCAGGCGGCGAGAAACTTCACGGCGAACTCCGCCTGCGCCCCCGGTTCCCCGCCGGACAAGGTCACGCCGCCACCGGTGGCTTCATACCACACACGGTCCAATTCCACTTCCGCGAGCAATTCATCCAGGGCGCGGCGGCCGCCGAGCGGCTGCATGGCGTGTGCCGGACACACGCCGGCGCAGGTTTGGCATCCGGTGCAAAGTGAACGGTCAATGGTGATGCCTTCGGCTCCCGCCGCGAGCGCGTGCGCCGCGCACGCCTGGACACAACGCTGGCAGCGGATGCAGTTTTGCGGCGCCCACCAGACTTCGGGCGTGAACCGCCGGCTTTCCGGGTTGTGACACCAGCGGCATTTCAGCGGGCAGCCTTTCAGAAAAACCGTCGTGCGAATGCCCGGCCCATCGTTGGTCGAGTTGCGATGAACATCAAAAACCAGCGCCGCCAACTGGGAATCCGGGGAGTGCATCCAGCGGCCTTTTCAGAGTGCCGGGTAATTGACGCGCTGGATAAATTCTTCCTGAAACTTCCGGTCCATGATCAGGAAGTGCGACGAATAGCCGGTGACTTTCACCACGATAGCCTGATGTTCCGGCAAGTCCGGCCGTTCCATGGCGCGCTTCAACTTTTCCATCGCGATGATGTTCAAATTGATTTGCACCCCGCCGAGCTTGAAAAACGTGCGGGCAAACGTCTGAATCAATTCGTCGCGGCGGGCGCCTTCGGGGAAATAGGAAGGTTCCAGTTCAATTTGAAACGAGCCGCCCTGGAATTTTCGGAAATCCACTTTGCAGAACGAATTCGCCGTGGCGGTGAGGCCTTTGGTGTTGCGTCCGTGCATCGGGTTCATGCCGTGCGCAATCGGTTCGGCCGCGTGCCGTCCGTCCGGCGTCGCCCCCAGCATCGGACCCGCGAACGTGTGGCCCATGTATTGAAACAGCGACCCGCGAAAATGGCCGCCTTTGTTCTGGCGCAGCGATTCCAGATGCTCGCGGACCATTTCGGATAGACGCACAATCATGGCATCCGGCCCGGCAAGATCATTGCCGAATTTTTCGACGTTGAGAAACTCGCGGCGCATCGGTTCCCGGCCGGCCCAGTCGGTTTTCACCGCCGCTTCAACTTCGGCCAGCGTGTGGCGCCGTTCGTCAAAAACCAGCCGCTTGATGGCATATAGCGAATCCGACACGTTCGGCACGCCGAGGACATTCACCGAAGTGAGATTGTAATCCACCGAGCCGGCGTCGGTGCAATCGCGTCCGCGCTCAAGGCTGTTGTGCATGCAGAGCGACGTCACCATTTCCGGCCAGACGCGGCTCTGCCACAGGTAAGTCGTGTTCTTAAAATCGCGCAACGCCTTCGCGGTGGCCAGAGTTTCCTGGCTCAACATTTGAAACAAATCGTCAAACTCGGCCGCGCCGGTTTCCACGGCGCGGCGAATTGCGCGCTGCATCGGCAGCAGCAGCACCAGCGAATTCAAGTCCTGGTCGTTGTATTCGCGGCCCACGACACAATACCACTGGCAGCCGGAATACGCCACGTTCCACGCGTGCTCCTCGCTGACGCCGCTGCGCAGTTCGCTGTCCCGCAGCACGTCGTAATTGATCAGCACCGGCGTGCCGGTGCCTTGGCGGCCCAGCACTTCGCAGGCATATTGGAAAAACGACCGGTCAATGTCCGCATGCCACATGACGCCAAGGTTGTTGTCGCCACCGTTCAAATCGTAGGCCTCCAAAATCACGCGGCTCAACTCGTTGGTGGCGTCACGGCCCTGCCGGTCGCGGCCGCCGACGGAAAAATAATTGCCGCCGTATTTGCAAAAGAGCTCCGCGATCCAGCCCCGCGCCTCGTCGCGGGTCATGCGCCCGGATGCCAGATCGCGCCGGTAAAAATCCGCGAGCAGCTGATCCAGCCGTCCGTAGCCGTTGCCGTGGGCGATGATGCGTTCGGCGAGCTGGAAAAATTGAATCCACTGGATCGTCTGCAAAAACGTGCGCGGCGGCCCGCTGACAATCGCTTCGCAGGTTTCGGCGACCACCTGATAATGTTGGGCCAATTCCGGCGCAGCTTCCACGGCCAACCGCGCCGCCTTCTCTCCGTGACGCTGGACCCAGCGCTGGATGCTTTCGACCACCAGCTCTTGCGCGGCGAGATAGCGCGCCGCCGGTTCGTTGCGGTTGGCTTCGTGGCGGGACCGCCAATGCCGGATTTTTTTGAGCAATCCGCCCCAGCCCAGTTCCAGGCCGATGGATAGATCCGGACAGGTGTGCGCGTAGCTGATGCCACCGGCGCCGAGCTTGCGGGCGTTGAAGCCGGCCTCCCGAACTTCGTCGGGATAACGGAAACACCGCGCCTCGTCGAGCTGCCAGTGGAATTCGCCGACGATTTCTTCCTCCGGGTGAATTTCGCACGGATTGTGATCCAGAAAAAAGGCGTAGTCCCGCGCCCAGTTCAGCACGTCGTTCACGTGGCCGTCCACGCGCGACGGCATTTCGGCGGCGTGGGGAAACGGAACTCCGAGGGCGACCCGGCAGTTATTGTCGCCAATGTTGATGCGTTCACTGATGGCCTGTTCGCCGGTAGGCGGCGCAAAGCCTTCGCCCACACCCGACCAGTGATAGACGAGGAATTCCGGGTTGTCCACGAAATTGCTGCGCCGGCCTTCGCGGCCCAACTGGTCGCGGCGCCCGGCGAGCCGCTTCATGCGCTCATCGCGAACTGGCTTTACCGCAGTGCTTTCCTGGCAAGGTTTAACGGCATTCATAATAAAGTTTTAAAGATGTCCGAATTCTCTGATTAAACAAAATATAATGGCATCGCGGAGCTTTGGGCTAGGGACAAAGCCAACTTTTTTGAGTAAAAAATACGCGGGAAGATTTTCAGGGCAGCAACGGTGTTATATGATTACCGCCATCATTGAATGCTTGCGGGAAGCTGTCCGCTGCGCCATTTTTATTTGCGCCAACCATCAGCCGAATGCCATTAGACGTTTTAACGCTGTTTCAATTGCCGCTGCCGCCCTGGATAGAAGTTTTGTGCTGCCACTATGCCTTGCTGAAAACCTGGGATTACCCGGATCTGGCTGCGCCGTATTGGCGCTGGTATTGGGTGGATCGTCCCGGCGCCTCCATCAACCTGGGCAAGAAGCAGTTCAAATTGGTTCCCGATCAGGTGGTCCTGATTCCGCCTAATACGCATTTTTCGGCCCACAACCGGAAGGTCATCGGATTCTTATACATCCATTTTTTTGTTGAAGCCAATTACGAACAGACTGCGCCAGATTTGATTGTTCTGCCGCTCGCCGCCGAGCAAAGGCGCTTCATCCGGAAGTTCGCGGCGCAGTTCCAGGCGCTGGAGCGGGAGGAGGTATCGCCGTTGTTGTCCTTGCCGCTGGCGCTGGTGAGCCTCGCCTTGAGCGTTACCGAAAGGGATCACTGGACCAGTTCCCATCAGGATGCGCGCGTTATTGGCGCCATCCAGCACATTGAGTCAGACTATCCTGCGGCTGGACCAAACAGCGCCCTGGCCCGGCGGGCGGGCATGAACATCAACGCTTTCATCCGCTTGTTCAAGCGCGCCACCAGCCAGACGCCCCGCCAGTATCTTCAGAATTTGCGCCTAAAAGAAGCCTCGTCACTGCTGCATCACAGCCAGTTGAGCATTGAAGCCATTGCCGAAAAAACGGGGTTCAACGACCGGCAGCATTTCAACCGGATGTTCCGGAAACGATTCCGCATCACGCCGGCCCAATTCCGGAAAAATTTCCTCAAGCTCTGACCACCGTCGGCGTGTCTCGGCTGCGGATAAACGATCCGTGCGGCCTTCCCGGCCCGCGGGAAATCATCGGCGAATCCATCCTTGGGGGTGTCTGGAGCTATTCTTCCGGCGTCAGCAGGATTTCCTTGATGGCCATATTTTTCCATCCGCTGGCGACGGGAACGATGCTGAGCTGCTGCTCGCCGGCTTGGGAAATTGCCATGGTTCCGCATCGCTGCACCCGGTAATTTCCCCCGCTCCAGCCGCCCGTGTCGGCGGACACAAAATCAATCTTTTGATCGTTGAAATTCAGGTTTGCCGTGGAGCCCGCGCAATTTTTGTCGCTGCAATAAGTCACGCTGACTTGATAGCGGCCCGGTTTATTCGCGACGAATTTACAAGCGGCGGTTTCGGCCGGATCGGTCCAGTCGGTGATGTGCGCGATTTTTTCAAAACCGTCGAAGCGCATTTTTGCCTTGGCCCCGTTAATCGCCAGCGACCAGGCGGGAATCAAAATCTTACCGCTTTCATATTGGTGGGGACGCTGGTCGGCCTTCAATTCGCCGCGAATTTTCACCGCGATTACGGAGTCATCGCTGTCGGGTGCCACGGGCGCCAGTTCAATGCGCAGGTTATTCTCCCGCGAAGAAAATTTCAGGTCTTCGCCGGTGGCGAGATATTTTACGCTTTCGACATCGGCGGGAAATCCCGGGACTTCCAGGTTTTTGGCCGGCGGATCAAACAGATGCAGAAATACGGTGTCGCCCTTCGCGGTAATGGCCCCCCATTCAAATTTGCGCGGCCAGAACGGGCTGGCGCTGCTGCCATAAATAGCGGCGCCGTTTTTGCCGAGCCAGACGCCGATTTGCAGCAGGCGTTCCTGCATGATGGGCGGAATGCGCCCGTCGGCGGTCGGCCCGATGTCGAGCAGGAGATTGCCGCCGTTGCCGCAGACGCTGGACAGCAGGCGCACGAGCGTGCGCCGGGAATTATAATCCCAGGCGTCTTCATTGCGGTTGTAGCCGTAGCTGTTGCCGATGCCGCGGTCCTCCTGCCACGGATGCGTCGGCGGATAATTGCCGCCGCCGTATTCGCTCGACAAATAATCGCCATATTTTCCCCGCACCCAACCCCAGCGATCATTCACAACCACCGTGTCTTTCACCGGCGATTCGGTGTAAAGCCAATTGGCCAGTTCATCGGAATGCCAGTTCGTGTAGGAATGCTCCCATTCTCCGTCCAGAAACATCACGGGCGGTTGGTAGCGGGTGACGACTTCCTTGAACTTGGGCGCCAGCCAGTCGCGGGCATATTTTTCCAGATCGCCACTTTGATAAATCGGGTTCCACCATTCGTACAGCGAGTAATAAATGCCCATCTTCAAACCCCGGGCGTTGCCGGCGGCCTGGAGTTCCCCCAGCACGTCGCGATGGGGGCCGCGATCAAAGGCATTCCAGTGGTCGCCGAATTTGGACACCGAGTATTTCGTCGGATACATCGCGAAGCCGTCGTGGTAATTTGCGGCGGTCACGACATATTTCGCGCCGGCTTTCTGGATCAGCGAGGTCCATTCGTCCGCGTTGAAACCTTCGCCGGTGAGCAGCGGCACAAACTGGTCGTAGGTGAAATTTTCGCCCCAAACCCGCGCGTGATATTTTTGCGCCGGGCTGCCGTGATCGAGAATGTTGTGGCCATACCATTCGGCGTATTGTCCTTTTGGCGCCCAACCGGGAACGGAATAAACGCCCCAGACGATAAACACGCCGAACTTCGCCTCGTTGAACCACGAGGGCATTTTCCGCTGTTGATAGATCTCCGCAAAACTCGGCGGGTTGGTCTGCGCCCAGCCGGTGCTTTGGAGCAGCCAGGCGGTGGCGATGATTGCGCAAATTTTCTTCATGGAATCAAAACGGTCTCTCTTTCATGTAGTTGACGAAAAAACTGAAAATGCGAATTTGTCCGGCACAGTAGAGAAATTGCGAAACGATGGCCAGAACGAAGTGAATTTCTTTGTAGGATTGGCAATCGCCTCCAGAAACTTCCATTGTGGCCCTGACCGCACCGGAAATCCTCGGCGCGCGAATTGCGAAGAAGCTGGCTTGAACTGTTCCCGTTGTTAAGAATACCCTTGAGAGAATATGGTATTGAAGCTGAAAAGCGGGAAAACCCTGCTGATCGGGGTATTGGTTTTGGCTCTGGGAGTTTATATTTTCCGGGAGCAGTTGGAACAGGTCGTGATCGCCGAGCGTATCCATCATGCGCACGTCTTCACGCCGCCACCAGCGGCTCCGGGGGAATCCCGATGGCAACAACATCTGGCCGATGCGCAATTCTATTGGGATCTCGCGGGACTTCGGGTGGCGAGAGAAAAGCGGTTGAAGCGGTTGAATCCCGAAGTGAAACCGCTGGTGCAAGAGGTCAAACGCCATCAGGCCGCGGGAGAAGGGATGCAGTATTCGATGCATATTTATCGTGAAATCCGCTGGCGGCTGAATTTCACGCCCGATATTGAAACCACCCGGGCGAGAATTTCGGATCTCCGCCAGAGTTTGGCACAACCGGCACAGCAGAAATTAGCCGCGGAACAACAGGCTTCCGACGGGAGCTGGGGGCTGGGATTTTCCGTTTGGTATCTTAAGCTCTATTATTCAGTCGAAGATGGCTTGGACAACCGCAGCACGGACCCGCAATATCCGCTGGTTTTCCTGGATCAGATCAACTCTCCGGAAACACTCACCAACCATCTTGATTCGGTTTTGCACAATGACTTCACTAAAACCGGTGTCCTCAACCGCGAAGAACTCGATGAAACATTTTCCGCGCTGGCGCGGCTGTTGTTTGGGAACAAAAGGACCGGCTACGCGTTCCATCCGCAGCTCAAGGACGCCCTGCGGGAATTTGTGGCGCGCTGGCAAAATCCCGCAACCGGTTGCTGGGGCCAGTGGATGGTGGACCGCCAGGGGCGGCTCTGGAAAATGGACGACATGGCGATGACGTTTCATGTGGTTTCGGATCTTCACGGCCAGGTGGAACATCTGGACCTGATTGCGAAGCGGGTGCTGCAGCTCGATGCCATTGATCTTCCCGCCGGCATCCGCTTCGAAGGCCATTATGAGAACCATTTGAATTGGGACGTGGTAAAGATCTTTCGCTCGGCCTGGCCGACGCTGAATGCCGCCACGCGCGAGCAGGTTCGCGGCGAGATTTCGCGAATGGTCGATTGGTGCCTGGCCAATTCTTACGAGCCGGATGGATCATTCAAGGTGAGTGACTTGGATGATACCCTCGGCGATGCTTACCGCTATGGAGTTTCGTTTCTCAAGGATGCCGGTTATTTCCGCAGCCAAGACCGTTTTTGGACCGACCAGGATTTTCCCGAAGCCAAAACCATTCGTGATCACATCGAAACCAGATTGAAGACGATTGGCCTGAACGATCCGGGATTGAAGGATGCGTACGATGCTTTACAGGGCACCAAATGAATTCATCGCAGAACTGTGATCCCGGCAAACTCAGAGCAACAAAACTCAAGGGATAGGATATTTTTTGGCTCGGTGGGGCTACGTGTGCAAGCGAAGCGAAGGGGGTTTTCCAATGACCGGTTTTTCCGGGCGGCGGGATGCCGCCCTCGACGACGGGCGGAATCGTTCTTGATGGCCGCGTTGATTTTGGAAAGTTTTGGTCGCCGAAAAGCTATTTAAACATCGAAGTATTATACAGTGCGGCGCGCGCGGTCGTTCAATTACGAGCGAACGGCGCTTGCGGATTGGCAAACGCCGAAGCCAGGAGTTGAAGTCTACCGCTTAACTGTGGCCGTTTTGGTTAGCTGCTCAGGGACTTTGGAATACGCTCGATTTTCGTTATGGGCTGTGAATTTGCGATGGAAGAGCTTAGAGTCTGTGGAAAGTCAGGAATGCAACCCGTAAAATGGCGCCATTGAAGCTTAAAATCAGCGCGGCAGTAATTTGTTTGGTAGCCTCGGGCGGCGTGCTTTACCCGGCCAAGGCGCCCACCCATCTCGGCGCCGTCGCAGTTACGCCGTACCAGATTAATCTGAGCTGGACGGTCAGCACCTCATCCGGTACCAACGTCATTGTGGGATACAAGGTATTTCGCAACGGCGTTTTGGTTCCGGCGACCGGCCCGAGTGCTTACAATAATCCGACGCAACCGTACACGATCGTACCGCAAGTGCCTTGGAACTATCCCGAAGAATCGCTGTTCTCCGATAGTTTCCTGACCCCGAATACTTCCTATAGCTACCAAGTGGCCGCGTTTGACTCTGCGGGAAATACTTCACTTGAATCCACGGCGGTGACGGTCATGACCCCGCCCCCAATCACAATTCCTACTGCTGCCTATATCCCGCCATTTTATACGTGTGCCACGAATTATTATGTCTCCGCCACGACAGGTAACGATTCCACGGGCAATGGCTCCAGCGGAAGCCCGTGGGCCAGCATTACAAAGGCGATTGCTGTGCTCACGGCGAAAGGCGGAACGCACGCTGGCTTCTGTGTGAATGTCGCAGCGGGCACCTACGCCGAATCCGTCAATGCCAACACCCTCAGCGGAAGTTCGGATACCCCCACCGGCTACTTCGTCCTTCGCTCCACCGTTCTTCATGGCGCCGTCATCGAAAATCCACCGAACAATCAATACGATTATGTGAACGGAATCAGCTTTACGAGTGCGAGCAATATTGTCGTCGACGGGTTTACGGTCGATGGGACGGTCAATCAATCTCCGGCCAACATCGATGGGGTGGGAATCAATGTCGCGGGCAGTGGCACGAACACGTGCACCGCTCACCATGCGAGAATCTTTAATAACATCGTGCATGGCTGGGGCGGCAGCGGCATTGCCACACAATACTCGGACTACAACGACTGGGAAGGGAACGTCGTTTACGGCAATTGCAATTTTTCCCAATATGGCGAATCCGGGATCGATCCCTGGGTGCCAGTGGCGTGGAACGCTGGATCCTGGAATACAACCTCCATGGACAGCATCAGTGCGCCATTCCATTACATCATTCGAGGCAACATTGCCTTTTATAACGAGGAAATCAACATCGCCTGGGCCTCTCACTATGACGGGTGCGGTATTGAACTCGACACATTTAATGGGGACGGCGGAAATAATCCATATTTGCAGCGATCACTGGTCGATAACAATTTGTGCTTCGGCAATGGGGGCGCCGGAATTGAAACGGGTGGTGACGGTGGCAGTTATGTGACCGTGCGAAACAACACCTGCTACGACAATGTTATCGACAACCAAAACAGCAGCACGGCGCGTGCGGATATTGCCATTGCGGGATCGCTTAGCAGCCACGATGATTTGGTCGTCAACAACATTGCCTGGGCCAATCCAGCGGCGAATCCCAACAACGTGGCGCTTCTGGATAACGGATTTGGCCCGAAAAACACCAATAATACCTGGGCGAACAATCTCTCCTACAATGGCACCGCCGGGCAGGCATCGACCAATTTCAACAACACCACCGCGACCATTACGAGGGCGAACGGCAACCTATTGGGGAGCAATCCGCTATTTGCAAACACTTTGGCAGGTGATTTCACGATTATAGCCGCGAGCCCGGCCAACAATGCGGGCACCAGCGCTCATGGTCTTTCTTTAAAAGATTTGGCGGGAAATCGGCAAACCAATGGAATCGTGAATCTGGGGGCGTACGAATTTACCATACCGCTCACAATCTCTCCTCCGGTGTTGTTGGGAGCCGAAATTGCCGACCGCCAATTGACCTTCACGCTGACAGGAACGGCGGGATCAAATTATGTGGTGCTGGCAACCTCGAATCTAAATGCGGCCGCATGGATTACCCTCGCCACCAACTCCGCACCGTTTGTTTTTACGGATACGAATGCAGATGCAGTAGCGCAAAAGTTTTACCGGGGTGCAGTCGCGCCGTAAAGGAAATGATCGTAACGGGTCGGGGCGATTGAGTGTTCGCGAAAACGAATTTAATTCAACGCACCGCATCGCAAACCGGGCAAATTGTTGATGCTTTTTTTGACTCTGCAAGGTCAGGTCCAAAAACATCCGCACACTCTGGCTAATTTTCCCATTTCGCTCCCCATGAATCTCAGACATTTTCATTCGACGACTAGCGCAGCCTCACTCCTCACCCCTGCCCCTCTCCTCGTTGAGAGGAGAGGGCGCCGCGTTGGCAAATCCCAATGTATTTCCAATATTACACCGTGACCTTATAAATCAGGTATAAGGGTTCAATGCGCGAACTTTTTCGGCGAAATCTCTCCCCCAACCGGTGGAAACATCCGGGCATTTCCGTCAGTCAATAACTAAGCCAGCAGTTCCTGGATTTCTTCCCAATTGAGGGATTCGGTGAAGGCTTCTTCGCCGCCGAGGGTGGCTTGGATGACTTCGCGTTTGCGGTTTTGCAGGAGCAGGATTTTTTCTTCGACCGTGTCGCGGGTGATGAGTTTGTAACTGGTCACCACTTTCGTCTGGCCGATACGGTGCGCGCGGTCGGTGGCTTGATCTTCCACGGCGGGATTCCACCAGGGATCAAAATGAATGACCGTGTCCGCTCCGGTAAGGTTCAAGCCCACGCCACCGGCCTTGAGGCTGATCAAAAAGACCGGAACCCCGCCGGCCTGCTGGAATTTTTCCACGACCGCCCCGCGATCCGTCGTCGAACCATCGAGGTAGCAGTATTCGATGCCCGCTTCGCCGAGGCGCTCCTTCAAAAGCGTCAACATGCTGACGAACTGGCTGAACACGAGCACGCGATGGCCCCCATCGATCACTTCCTCGAGCAATTCCTCAAACATATCGAGTTTGCCCGAGGCATTGGCGGGATTCACATTTTCCAGTTTGAGCAAACGGAGGTCGCAGCAAATTTGCCGCAAGCGCAGCAGGGCGCTCAACACCACCATGCGGCTCTTCGCCAAGCCTTGCGCGCCGACGGCCTCCAAAACTTCCTTGCGGCTGGCTTCGATGACTTGCTGATAGACTCCGCGTTGGTCGGGGGTCAGTTCGCAATAGGAGACTTGCTCCAATTTCGCCGGGAGATCGGAAGCCACATCCAGCTTGAGCCGCCGGAGCATGAAGGGTCGCAGGCGGCGGGCCAGCCGTTGTTGGGCCGCGGCATCCTTCTCCCGGGCAATGGGCAATTCGTAGCGCTCATGAAAATCCTTGGCGGTTCCCAGATAACCGGGCATGAGGAAGTCGAAAATGGACCAAAGATCGAGCACAGAGTTTTCCAGAGGAGTGCCCGTCAGCACGAGCCGGTGTTTCGACCGGATGGCCTTGACGGCCTGCGCGTTCTGAGTTTGGCGGTTTTTGATGTGCTGGGCTTCATCGAGGACCGCAGTATCAAATTCGAACTCGCGATAGCGCTCCGCATCCCGGCGGATCAGAGCGTAACTGGTGATGACAATATCGCTTTGCGCGAGCTGGTCGAATAGGGCGTGACGGTCGGGGCCTTGCAACGCCAGCGCCTTCAGGGACGGCGTGAATTTTTTGATTTCGGCGAGCCAGTTATAGACCAGGCTGGTCGGACAGACGATCAGGTAAGGCTTGGTTTCGGCGGAGGCGTGGGCACGGCAGTTTCTAAGAAACGCCAATGTTTGAAGGGTTTTTCCCAAGCCCATTTCATCGGCCAAAATGCCGCCAAAACCGTTGGTCCGAAGAAAACACAGCCAGGCGACGCCTTGTTTTTGGTAAGGGCGCAACACGGTTTCCAAATCGCCGAGCGGCGGGCATTCCAGTTTGGCCTCCCCGCTCTGGCCGGCCGCGCGTTCGCGCCAGGCGGCGGGGGCTTGCACTTTCCAACCGTTGTGCTGCCGCAACGTGGCCTCCAGGAAGCCGGCTTGGGCGTTACTGATGCGATAGCCCTGGGCGTGCTGCTGCGGGGCGCAATCGAGGAGCACCTCCTGCAATTCCTCCACCGCGCCGGTATCGATCACGGCCATTTTGCCGTTGGCGAGGCGCGTATGGTTTTGTCCGGAGAGAATCAAGCGCTGGATGTCGGCCGCCGCGAATTTCTCGCCACTGCTGGCGGCGAAGACGACGCCCAGATCAAACCATTGCACGCCGGAGGGCGTGATCTGAAACTGCGGCTCGACGCGTTCCAAATTGCGGAGCGTGCGATTCTCCAGCTGCTCGTCCAGGGTCACGCTCCACTCCCGCTGCAATTTGGGAAATTCGCGGGCGAGAAAATTCAAGACAGCGTTTTGGCCGGCGAGATGAAATTTCCCCTGGCTGTCCGGTGCGGTAAAACCGTTGCGCTGCAAGCGCGCGAGCGCTCCGCGTTCCGCACCGGTATCGCGGGCAGAGTAGCGGGTGGGCACGGCGGGGTCCGGCAGCCAGACCGTTTCGTCCGCATCCGTGACTCCGAGCGTCATGATGCGCGAGCCGTAGGCGCATTGCAGGCGGCCGTGGAGTTGGGTAAGTCCGCCGCGCAGTTCCAACAGGAACCGGGGCGGCTGCTGTTCCAGCGTGAAATCCGCCAGCTGGAAATTTGCCTCCAGCGCGCCAGCCGCCGCGAGTTGGGGCCAATGTTGGCTAAGGAAGGTGGGGACTTGCTGCCGGTTGATCCGGACCGGTCCACGCAAGATATCTTTCAATCCGCCCGGCAAAGCCAACGGCTGCAAGGCATGGTTCCGCCAGGCCCAATCGCCGACCAGCGCCAGGGAGGACGGCTGACCGCGCAGGGTGAAGACAATCTCGCCGCTGGCTTCCAATGTGGCGCGCACCGGCAAGGCCATTGGCGTTATTGTGACTGTCACGGGCGTCGATCTTCCCAGCGTTATATTCGGGTGGCCGGCGAGCACGGGCAACAGGCTGGCGAAATCCTTCGCCTCCAACTGCAACATGGCGGGGGTCTCGCCCGCGGTAAATTTCTCAAAAGCGTCCAGGATGGCATAGTCCTGAGCGGAAAAGGCAAAGGAGCGGCCTTTGGGCAGGGCGTTTAACGGGGACCGGCCGCCGTTCCATTTGGCTTCGATCACGATCATCAGGCGGCCCCGCGCGGCCGTCTGTTCAAAATTGGGCGGGAGGATGAAAAATAATTCGGCGGGTTCACCGGATTCTGCGCGAAGCAAAGAAGGCGTTTTTGGCGGAGGGGATTTGGCGGGCGCGGCAGCGCTCGCCGTCCGGCCCGGGGGCGGAGCTACGGCGGCCCTATGGGCATTCAGCCAGTGAAGGGCCACGGCCACGCCGTGGGCGCAGATTTTTCCCCATTCCCGTGCGTCGCGGCAATTGCAGAGGTTTTCGATATCGATGCCATTATGGATGACCAGCGAGGCGCGAAAGGAAGCGCCCTCGGTTTGGACGACGCCGCGCAGCAGTGGCGGCGCCCAATAGGAACTGAGCACCTGCCCTTGTTCAAGGTAGGCGCGCGCGCGTTTCATCACATCCCAACCGGCGGCGTTGTTCAGCAATGCTTCTGTCAATTCAACTGGCATCAGCAGGAATGGACATTAGAGCCCGCCCCGTTTAACCCGTCGAGTTGAAAGTGGCCGGTGTATCAATTGAGGCTCGCGGGAGGAGGGACGATCCAGCCGCCGGTTGCTTGCAACGGCATCAGCTCCCCGCCCGGCGTGATCCACACGGCTATCGCCAGGGTCTTTGCGGAATGGGGTTTGGGATTCTGGATAAATTTTCCCTTCACCACGGTGCCCTCGTTTTTCAACCCGACTCGAATGAGATCGAGCACGACAAATTCGTGGTCCAACGTTCGCCCGCTGTTTTCGCCGGCTGTAATTTCCGAGCGGATGCCGCCGGCCAATAAGGCAGCGTGGACTTCATAAGCGCCGGCCAAGAAGTTTACCGGCGCAAAAACAACGTCCCAATGATTGGAATCCAGGGAATGGACGGACAACAACCCGGCGTCGCGCCCGGAGGTCGCGGGCTGGGAATGCGGAAAGAAGGTACTGCCCCCTTCCCGGCCGTTGACCACAAAACAGGGAGTGTAAATATTTTCACTGTGCCACAATTTGGCGTATTCGCTCTGACGCAAAGAATAGCTGGCGTCCGACCAGCGGTCGGCCCAGCCAAGATAATTCCAATAATCGACATGAAAGGCAACCGGGACAAAATTCTGCCAGAGACCCGGGGAATTGGTCTGGCGCGCCAGCCAGGTCTCGGCCGGCGGACAACTGCTGCAACCTTCGGAGGTATAAAGCTCCACCAAGGAAACTTGTTTAGCCGAAGTGTGAAAGCAAAGGGGGGCGGCGTGAGATTCCAAGCCGGCCAAAAATCCCGCGAACAGCGAAAGAATAACGAATTTCATGTGGATGAGTCGGATAACGGAGAGGATTCTTACAGTTTTTCCATTGTTAATGGGTGCCGTTCAAGCAATGGCGGCGTCTCAGGTTAAGGATTTGAGTGAGAGGGGGGATCACCCTCTTGGCCACGCGGCTCGCAAACGCCGCAAAAACACATTGAATTGATCCATTCAGCCGGTTCTGGCTTGCGCATGATTTTGACGGAGCACAGAATTGAATGGTGTTCACCCCTCCGTCAGCCCACCGATTTTCGGCGTCCCCGAGCGCGGGGGGTCATTTCCGGGGGCTCGCCTGGGTGCTTGTTCTGATTCTGGCACTTGGCGCCGGAGGGATCGCGGCGGGCGCGAACGTCACTTCGACGAATTTCTTTCTGCGCATTTGGCGGACCGACGATGGATTGCCGGACAACGCGGTAACGGCGGCGGTGCAGACGCATGATGGTTATCTGTGGATCGCGACGTATGGCGGACTGGCCCGTTTTGACGGGGTACGCTTCACCATCTTCAACAACGCCAACACCCCGGAACTGCAGAGCGACCGGATCACCAGCCTGTACGAAGACTATCAGCATACGCTATGGATCGGCCATGAACGGGGGGATTTAACCTCGTATCATGACGGAAAATTCACGGCCCAGAGCGTGCACGAAAGCGGGGTGCGCCGAAAGATCGCCGCCATGGGTTCGGACGAAGTGGGGGACATCTGGATGCTGAACGAGGAAGGCACCCTGGTTCGCGCGCGGGACGGGGCCAAGTGCGCGCTGCCCAACACCGACGGGGTGGTGCTCCTGTCCGAAGCCAGGCGGGGAAAACTATGGATATCGAGTGGCGGAAAACTAGCCTTCATGCGGCGCGGGGCGCTATCGACCAACCGCACGCCCAATGAGGGTTATGTGGAAGGGATGTGCGGAAGCCACGACGGAACCATCTGGGTGATTTGCAACGACCGCGTTCGCAAATGGGATTCAGGGGAGTGGACGGAAGATCGGGGCACGAACCCCTGCCAGTCACAGATTTCAGCGATGCTGGAGACCGCGTCCGGATGCCTGGTGATGGGCACGGTCAATAGCGGGCTTTACCTGCTTTTCCCGGACAAAACGGTGATTCATTTCAATCAGAAAGACGGGCTGGCCCATGATTGGGTCCGGTGCTTGCTGGAGGATCAGGAAGGGACCCTGTGGCTCGGGGTGGGCAGCGGCGGATTAGTGGCGGTGCAACCCAGCAAGGTCATCACGTTGAATCCGCCGGACCATTGGCAGGAAAACGTGGTGCTTTCCACCACCACCTCGCGCGACGGCTCCCTGTGGGTGGGCACGGAAGGGTCCGGGCTTTACCGGTTTCGGGAGGGGAGCTGGACCCAATACGGCGCCACGGCGGGCTTTTCGAATGTGTTTGTGTGGTGCGTTTCGGAAGACCAGAAAGGGCGGGTTTGGGCGGGCACTTGGGGGGGCGGAATGTATGTGAAGGAAGGGGAACACTTCCAGCCACCGCCCGGCCTGGAAAACGTCAAAGTGCCGATGGCGGCGCTATTGCATGCTCGCGACGGGAGCACGTGGATCGGCACCGCGAACGGGTTGATTCATTATACCGATGGCGCGCTGAGGTGGTACGGGGAAAGCGACGCGTTGAAAGTCCTGGATGTCCGGGCGATTGCCGAGGATTCCGCGGGCAGCATCTGGTTTGGCACCCTGGGCGGCGGGCTGGGGCGGCTGCAAAACGGAAAAATCCAACAATTTCTGAAGGGCGATGGCTTGTCGAGCGACTACATACAGTGTCTGCACATAGATCAAGACGGCACGCTTTGGATTGGCACCTATGGCAACGGCCTGTGCCGCTATCGGGACCACCAATTCAACAGAATCAGCACGGACAACGGCCTGCTGAATAATTTCATCTGCGACATCGAAGAGGACAAATATGGGAATTTCTGGATCAGCTCCCACAAAGGAATATTCCGGGTGACGCGGGGAGAACTCGTCGCCTGCGCCAACGGTAAAATCAGCACGATTCAATGCCTGAGCTACGGCAAGGGGGAAGGCATGCCGTCTTTGGAATGTTCCGGGGGGTTGCAACCCGCTTCGGCCAAGACCGCCGATGGTCGGCTTTGGTTTCCGACGACCCGCGGATTGGTGGTGGTCAATCCGGACGAATCCGGCAACAACCACCTGCAACCGCCGGTGGTCATTGAGGACATTGTCGCCGACGGACGGACATTGGCGCAAGATCAGGCGCCGGACCAGCTCCTCCAGTTCCAGCCGGGCCTGCAACGCTATGAGTTCCATTACACCGGCCTGAGTTTTCAGGCTCCCGAAAAAATCCTGTTCGAATACCAGTTGCAGGGCTGGGAATCCGACTGGATGGAGGCCGGCACTAAGCGCATGGCCGAATACAGCTATATACCTCCGGGCCCCTACACCTTTCGCGTGCGGGCCCGGAATAACGACGGCTATTGGAGCGGCGATGGCGTTTCCTTTAAATTCCGGGTTCTGCCGCATTTCTGGCAGACTTTATGGTTTCGACTACTCAGTCTGCTGGCGGGAGCGTTGCTGGTGGGCGGCAGCGTCTTGTTCATCACGCGCCAGCGCATGCGGCAAAAGCTGGAGCGAGTTCAGCGCCAACAGACGCTGGAGCGGGAGCGCACGCGCATAGCGAAAGATATCCATGACCATTTAGGCGCCAACCTGACGCGCATTTCGCTGCTCAGCCAGTCGGCCCACGGCGAGCTGGACAATCCCGTCCAGGCGGGCGCCCAGCTCGACCGCATTTTCAACACGACCCGCGAACTAACCCGATCGCTGGACGAGATTGTCTGGGCGGTCAATCCGCAGCATGACACGCTGGACAGCCTGGCCAACTACCTCGGCAATTTTGCACAGGAATTTCTGGTGCCGATCAACCTTCGCTGCCGACTGGATTTGCCGCTGCAATTGCCGCATTGCCCGATTACCGCCGAGGTGCGGCACAACGTGTTTCTGGCGTTTAAAGAGACGCTCAACAACGTGGCCAAGCATGCGGCGGCCACGGAAGTGACGGTTTCGCTGGCAACCCATGCCGATGGCTTCACCGTGAAAGTTCGGGACAATGGCCGGGGATTTGATTTACCCGCGGCGGAAAGCAATGCCGAAAGGGACCGGCTGGCCCGGGGCAACGGCCTGAGAAACATGCGGCAACGGCTGGAAAAGCTGGGGGGCCGTTGCGAAATTGAAACCTCGCCAGGCAACGGAACCCTGATTACCTTGGTCGTGCAGGTTCGCGCCATTTAGCGACATGAGAATAGCAAACGAAAGGCATGTGCGCCTTGTCATGAATACACTGGACATGACTTTACGCCCAACGATGTTAGATTCAATGCAAATAATGATTTGTGCTGTCCCAGCTTCGACGATCCCACGTCGATGGAGAGACCCGGTTGCGACTATTTTTCGCGATCACCCTATTCTTATTTCCAAAAGGCCGGCGGGGCAGATTTCCGAATATTATTCTCAAAATGGCAACCGCCGATAAAAACCCTACCGCTGGAAGCATTGCCGTGGCACTGGTCGAAGACGACGTGCCCGCGCGGGAGATTCTGGCGGGATGGATTCGGGAGGCGGATGGATTCCTTTGCGCCGGTGAATATACGGATGCGGAGACGGCGCTGATCAAACTGCCGCTGGAAAAGCCGTCGGTGGTTTTGTTCGACATCAATTTGCCGGGCATGAACGGGATCGAGTGTGTGCGGCGTTTAAAGCCGCGCCTGCCGGCCACGCAGTTTGTGATGGTGACGGTTTACGAGGACGCGAACCATATTTTCGACGCGCTCGCGGCGGGCGCCAGCGGTTATCTGCTAAAGCAAATGCGCCGCAATGAATTGTTGAGCGCGTTGCGCGACGTGCATTCCGGGGGGTCGCCGATGAGCAGCCAGATTGCGCGGAAAGTCGTCCAATCGTTTCGGCGCGGGGACAACCAATCGGATGGCACCAATGACCTCTCACCGCGGGAACGCGAAGTTTTGGAATTGCTCGCCCGGGGGTATCTTTACAAGGAGATCGCCGGGATGCTGGACATCAGCGTTCAAACCGTAAACACCTACATCCGGCGGATCTACGAAAAACTGCATGTGCGCTCCCGGGCGCAGGCGGTTGCCAAATACGCGCATTTGCCGATTGGCAACCAGCCGTAAGGCGATTCGCTTCCCGTCCCCTACCTGCAAGCGAGAGGTTTTTTAGTCTTCAAAGTCCGGCGAAAGGATTCATTCCAAAAAAACACTGCCCTGACCGGTGTGAAGCAGGCACCGATCCGGCGCTTTTTTGGCACCTACGGTCAAAGTGCACGGAAATATTGCTGCGCGCCCAGGCTGTCCTTGGGAATTAGCTGACGGGGGACATACCACATTGAGCGGCGCCGCGCATCAGCGGTAGAGGGCTACCGCAATCCACGACGCTTTGCGCCAAACTCTGAATGTTGTGTTTCACGGCGCCGGATTCAAAAGGGGATGGTGCATCACGAGGACCGGAGATTTGATCGGGTCGAACGAAACACGACTGGCGGCGACGGCGCGCACGGAGTGACGCGCCCTACCTGGGCGATGGGCGGATTCGGGTGGCACGTTTTCGCCGGATTTTTTTGGAGGGGTCGACAAAGCGGCGGAGCTTCACCGCAGTCCAAAACGCTTGCGATAACCTCTGATGGGGAAAAATGAAAGCGGGCGCCGCCCAACCGCGACGCCCGCTGTTCTCCAACGGAGACTCAACCCACTCTCAACTACAAAAACCGCGCTCTAAATTCCTCCGCAAGCCATGCTCCCGCCTATCTGAGTGCGGAAGTCAAGGGAGCGAGGTAAAAGCAATCCGGATTGTCGGGTGTTTGTACGGTGGCAGTCGTGCTGCCCATCCCGGGTTGAGCAATGCCTTGCGGCGTATAAGTGCGAGGGTCCTTCCATTTATGGACACTGGCGTGACCGTCGGCGAAAGCCATGCCACCGGAGCCAGCATGGGCCGCCGAAGGATAATCGATGAGGTAGGTGTGTCCCGCGGTCGCCTGGGCCGAAACGGCAAAAGAACCATCATTGATGGTGTATGGATTTTCATCCATCATCACCCAGGTATTCACCGGACCCGGATTGCTGAAGGCGCTCATTTTACCATAGGTCAGCCAGACCCCCTGGCCGCCAACGTAGGAAGCGCCCTCCAGCCAGCCGCCGTCCACTGGACTGCCGATGGGTCGACCACTGGTACTCGAACTGCCAAAGACCGTACCCACGGCTGAGTTCATGGAATAGCTGCGGACATGGAGGCTGTGTCCGGCATTGGGATCAATATAGGTATCCGCCGGGCAACGCCAGACCGCTCGATTTGGAAGGTAGGCTGAAATGACGGTGTTGGGATCAAGCAACTCACTGATTCCTGCTCCGATTGCGTAGGCATGGTCTTGCGCATCCGCCGCCTGCTCCATCGTTCCAACAACCCAATTTTTATTCTTCGCCTTATCTACCGCGGACATTGAATAATAGGGGGTGAGGTAAGGAAAATCATTGGGGGCCAATAGATCATTATTGTCATCGGCATACATACGCCATGCCAGCATCAACTGCCGCGAATTATTCATGCAAGATACGCTCTGGGCCCGGGCTTTGGCCTTGCTCAAGGCGGGCAACAGCATGGCGGCCAGAATGGCAATAATGGCAATGACCACCAGCAATTCGATCAGGGTAAAACCGTTGTGGACTTCATTCTTCTGGCTCATCTGAATATTTCTTTTCATATCGTACCTGACAACTCTTTCTGATTTCCGGTTTTATCCCGCGAACAAATTCGATGGTTGAATCCGTAGCGGATGCCAACAAACGGGCATCCGCTACGGGTGGTTATGCGATCAAGGTCCGACGGTTACCGCCGAGCTTGTATTCGACAGTATGTTAGTGCTCGTGGCATCGGTTGCGGTGACGGTGAAGCTTCCTTGAGCGCTGAAGTCAACTTCTTCAGTCAAGGTCCCGTTTTGCAACGCCGTTTGGACCGGAGTTAAGGCGCCGCTATCCGACGAGGTTAAAGTCACCTGGTCTGAGGTGTTGACAATATGCCAGGTCGAATCGACCGAGTTAATGGTTACCTGGATTGCACCGGAGCTGGCAGCGAAACTCAAAGGTGTTGGCGTACCGGACTTGCCGGTGGGGGTATTGGGCGCATTGGTTTCGCCGGGGAGCAGGACTTGCAACTGAGTCGCCACACGCTTGATCAGCTTGAAGAATGCGGTATTACCGGACGGCACGTCACTGCTCCCCACGATCTCGGAGCGGCGTCCGTTCAGGGGGACGATGGTCGTGAGGGCGGGAGTCGTCCAGGACAGCGGATTATCCAAGTTGGAACTGACTTCCAAGCCGAAGCCGTTGTCGGGCAGCGTCCAGGAAAGCCAGAAGTCGGAGCCGGTTGGCACGAGAACCACGCCCTTGGGTCCAGAGGAAGCGGAGGTGTCCCAGACGTTGGTGGTGTCGAGCACCGAATCCGCCAGAAAGTTGTCGCTGAAGGGCTGGGCGGTTCCGGTGATGGCAAAGTTGGAATAAACCACGGCCTGATTGGCCGCGTCCACATTGTTTGCCTGCATGCCCAAATAAATCCGGAAGGCAGGGGTGCCCTGTTCGGCGAAGTAGCCGATGTTATAGGCCGGGATCACAAAGTTGGTCGAACTGCCGTCGGGGGCAATCACGGCAACGTTGGTGTCGGAAGTAAACTTGAGGGTCCAAGTGCCCAGAATCGTGCTGCTCGCGAGCGCCGCCAAGTCGCCCGATTCATTCGTAATATTATATACACCGGGCGAAAGCACATTCGTGATGGCCCCACCGCCCAACGTTCCGGGAGCGGCGGTGTAATAATAATTATTAGTGGTCGTGGCCGTGGTGCGGGTTTCGTTACCGCTGCCGTACATCGCCTGCTGGTTGTTCTCATTTACCTTGTAGCGGAAGCGCCCCGTGGCGCTGGTGGTGCTGCCCTGCAGGTAAAAGAGAGCGCAGTTGGTTTCATTCCAGTCGGGGGCGTTATCCTCGTAATTGGGATTGGGGACCAAAAACAACCAGGCTTCGCAGTTCACCGAGTTGGGATAACC
>Ga0302320_10007016_pt1 | contig 24865 bp, 14 predicted proteins | sample Bog_T0_3_FD_202130 | JGI IMG/M metagenome (GOLD analysis project Ga0302320, IMG submission 202130) | Peat permafrost microbial communities from Stordalen Mire near Abisko, Sweden - Bog_T0_3 | ecosystem: Environmental > Terrestrial > Soil > Wetlands > Peat | place: Sweden: Abisko, Stordalen Mire...
CTAAACCGGTCGTTTATAGTCCGGTCATAGGTGGTTATTTAATATTAGAAAGAATGAACGACCAAATCCAGCTTGACCAGCCGAACCATGACTCATCGCCCGCTAACTTAATTTCCACGGTGAGTCTAACGAGTCCTTTGGCAACGAAAATAAACACGTCGAAACGGGATTTGCTCGAATACATTTCCGCAACCTCGGAGCACGCGGATATTCGTGCCGGCTCGCCGCTGCCATTGGGAACCCAGGAGAGTGGCGGCGGAGTGAATTTTGCCATTTTCACCCGTAACGCCACCCGGGTTCGCCTGAACCTGTTTAAAAACCCTGAAGACGGAACCCCGGACCGGTTTGTCGATCTTGACTGGGCGCGCAATCGCACGGGCGATGTCTGGCATGTCTGGGTCAAGGGCATCCGTTCCGGTCAACTGTACGCCTACCGAGTCGACGGCCCTTATGAACCGGATAAAGGACATCGTTTCAATTTTAACAGGCTGCTGCTTGATCCTTTGGCCGCCGCGATTTCGCAACCGCCCCAGTGGGATTTTGCTTTGGCACGCGGGTACGATGCGTCGTCATCACTACAGGACCTGGCTATCTCGAAGCAGGATAATGCCAAGTCCATGCCGAAATGCATTTTCGTCAACGAGCCTTTCGATTGGACTGGCGATCTGCCACTCCGGCACCCGTGGGCGAAAACCGTCATTTACGAAGCGCACCTTCGTGGCTTCTCCATTCATCCCCAATCAGGCGTTGAGCATCCGGGAACCTATCGGGGCATGACTGAAAAAATTCCTTATCTCAAAGTACTCGGGGTCACCGCCGTGGAATTGATGCCCATTCAGGAGTTTAATGAAAATTCAGTCACGCGCCGAAATCCGCAAACCCATCAGCTGCTCAAAAATTACTGGGGTTATGATCCAGTGGGTTTCCTTGCCCCCAAGGCTTCTTACAGCAGTTCGGGCGGTTTGGGCCAGCAGAAACTGGAATTCAAAGAAATGGTCAGGGCTTTTCACAAGGCTGGCCTTGAAGTGATTTTGGACGTGGTGTTCAATCACACAGCCGAGGGAGACGAACTGGGGCCGACGGTCTGTTTTCGCGGCCTGGACAACGCAATCTTTTACACGCTGGCAAAGGACGGGCGGCATTATCTGGATTACACCGGAACCGGCAATACTGTTAACGCCAACCATCCGGTGGTGCGGGATCACATCCTGACGGCGCTTCGTTATTGGACCACCGAGATGCACGTGGATGGATTTCGGTTTGACTTGGCGTCGGTGCTGGCCCGCGATGGCACCGGCCAGTTGCTGGCCAAGGCTCCGCTCCTTGAGCGGATTGCCGAGGATGCAATTTTGCGCGATGTTAAAATCATCGCCGAGGCATGGGATGCGGCCGGGGCCTATGAGGTGGGGAGCTTTTCCGAGCGGCGTTGGGCGGAATGGAATGGTCGTTTCCGCGATGATGTCCGGCGTTTCTGGCGCGGTGACGAAGGGATGCTGGGTTTGTTTGCCAGCCGCATTGGTGGCAGCGCCGACGTCTATGGCGGTTCAGGGAAAAGCCCAGGCAGCAGCATCAACTTTATCACCTGCCATGATGGCTTCACATTAAACGATCTGGTCAGTTATCAGCACAAGCACAATACCGCCAACGCGGAAAACAACCGGGATGGAGCCAATGAAAATTTTAGCGCGAATTATGGCACTGAGGGAAACGCGCAAGACGCTGATATTGAGTCCGTCAGGAAACGTCAGATAAAAAATTTCCTTCTGACCCTGCTGGTTTCGCGCGGAGTGCCAATGCTTTTGGGTGGCGATGAATTCCGCCGCACGCAGGGTGGCAATAATAACGCCTACTGTCAGGATAATGAAACGAGTTGGATTGATTGGAACAAACTTGGACAGCACCAGGAGATTTACCGGTTTGCACAAGGCATGATTGCCTTCCGGCTGGCACATCCCGTTTTGAGCACCGAACAATTCTATAAGGCCGCCGAGATTCAATGGTTTGAACAGCATGGCGGCTCGCCTGGGTGGACCCCGGAAGAAAGGCATTTTGGTTGCCTGATTCATGAAGCCGACCAGCACGCTCTCTGCCTCCTGTTCAATGCCGGGAACGTGGAGGTTGATTTTCATTTGCCCTCCCCACCCCCGACCGCGCGCTGGCGTCTGGCCGTGGATACTTTTGCGGAAACGCCGCATGATTTGTTTCCCGCGGGCGAGGAATTACTGTTGAAATATCCACAAACCTACCTGGTGAAGCCGCGTTCGAGCGTCATTCTCGTCGTGCCAAAGCCCGGGGGCGCCAACGGAGGGGACTTCAAATGAATCCACGTGTCTCCGGGATACTTCTACATCCAACTTCGCTTTCCAACCCCTTTCCCATCGGCGATCTGGGGCCTTCGGCCAATGCCTTTGTTGATTTCCTGTGCGCCAGCGGACAACGTCGTTGGCAGATGCTGCCCCTCGACCCAACCGGGGAGGAAAATTCACCTTATCATTCGCCTTCCGCTTTTGCGGGCAACCCACTGTTGTTGAGTCCCGAACGTTTTGCGGAGCAGGGGCTCCTCAGTCGGCAGGATATCGAGGCTCCGGTATCAGCGATTGATGGCTCAGTGAATTTTGCCGAAGCCTGCCGCTGGAAGACCGCGCTGCTTAAGAAAGCTTATGAACACTTCGGAAAGCAAAAGCACGTTGGCCGGCAATCTGAATTTGATGCCTTTGCAAAGGCGGCGTCATACTGGCTTGGGGATTATTCATTGTTTTCAGCAATCCAGGAGGATGCGGGCACGGCAGATTGGACCCGATGGCAACCCGGCCTGCGAACGCGCCAGCCCGATGCCATGATTCGTGCTCAAAAACGCTTCGCGGATGACATTCGATATCATGAATTTGTTCAGTGGCAGTTTTACGTGCAGTGGAAAGAGCTAAAGGCTTATTGCACAGCCAAAGGCATCCGGCTGATCGGAGATATTCCCCTGTTCGTGGCCCATCAAAGTGCCGATGTCTGGGCCCACCCCGACCTGTTTAAACTGGACGCTGCCGGAAATCCGACGGTGGTTGCGGGCGTCCCGCCCGATTATTTCTCCAAAACCGGCCAGCTATGGGGTCTGCCGGTGTATCGCTGGGAGGCACTGCAGGCACAAGACTATGTCTGGTGGATGGAACGTCTGCGGACAGCTTTTGGCCGGTTTGCTGTCAATCGGCTCGATCATTTCATTGGTTTTGTCCGCACTTATGAAGTGCCGGCAACCGCAAAAACGGCGGTGAATGGACGATATCTGCCGGGCGGCGGTCGGGCTTTCTTCCAAGCCGTTCGCGAAACCCTTGGGTCCTCGCCATTCATTGCGGATGATCTGGGTGACACCACCCCCGATGTAGTCTCATTGCTGGATCGGTTCCAGATCCCTGGCACCCGCGTACTCCAATTCGAGTTTGGTTCAGAGCTTCAGAATGATTCCAAACCGCCCGCGCCGCATCCGCTTAAAACCGTGGTTTATACCGGGACCCATGATAATGACACCACCGCCGGCTGGTATGAGAAATTGCCGGGCACGCAACGGGAAGCGCTGCTGAAAATGCTCGGCGTCGGCGATCGGGAAATTGTTTGGGCCATGATCCGTGCCGCGCTGGCTTCGCCTGCCAACACGGCCATTGTTCCGGCCCAAGATCTCCTCGAACTGGGGTCCTCAGCACGTATGAATTTCCCCGGAATCGCAAAAGGGAACTGGGGATGGCGGATGCAGGCCGGCGCGCTGACCGATAAGCTTGCGCAGAGGCTGCGAAGTTTGACGGTGGAATATGGGCGACTCATTGATGACGACGCCATTCCAACCGCGACCATTCCAAAAGACAGCCTCACTGCGCGGATTGCGCTGCGCGCCTATGAATTGTACGAGCGGCGAGGCCGACAGAACGGCCAAACGGATGGGGATTGGCTCCAGGCGGAACGGGAAATAAAGCAGGAGGCGAAACCATGACTCATAAACACTCCCATTCGGCTTGGCTATCGCGACCAAGGTGAATATGCAAACAACCATTGAATACCTCATTGTTGCGGTGCCCTTTCATGCCGACGCCGCCACCCACGACGAGCTGGCGCGAAAAGTAAACGAAAAGCTCAAAATCGGTTGCGAGTTGTTTGGTGCTCCATTCCTTAGCGAGGAAATGATGTATCAGGCCATGACCAAATCCATCCACCTGCCATCCCAACCAACGACCCCATGAAAAAACGCGTCCCAATCACAACTTTGTTCCTGGACGTCGGCGGTGTCCTCCTTACCAACGGCTGGGATCATCATGCCCGTCGCCGTGCCGCGAAGCACTTTAAGCTGGATTGGGATGAAATGGAGGAGCGGCACAGCCTGAACTTCGTCATCTACGAGACGGCCAAACTCACGCTTCAGGAATATCTCGGCTGGGTGGTCTTCTACCAGCCGCGACCCTTCCCGCGGGCTGAGTTTTGGCGTTTCATGTGCGCTCAATCAAAACCTTTCGTGGAAATGATCCAACTGCTGCGCCGGCTCAAGACGAAATATGGATTGAAGATCATCGTACTCAGCAACGAAGCGCGCGAGTTGAATGACTACCGGGTTCATAAATTCAAGCTCGACGAATTTGTCGATGCATTTGTTTCCTCCTGCCTGGTCCGGCTCCACAAGCCCGATGCCGCGATTTTCCGGATGGCGCTGGATATCGCCATGGTGCCAGCGCGGCAAATCGTCTATATCGAAAACACGGCCATGTTCGTCCAAATTGCGGAAGGTCTGGGGATTCACGGCCTGCTGCATACCGACTTCGAATCCACCTCTAAAAAACTGGCTGCGCTGGGATTACGCCTCGATTAGGAATCCGCCATGAATCCAATCATTCCCCATATCCTGACCATCAACGCTGGCTCATCCAGCATCAAGTTCGCGTTGTATGCGGCGGTCAAGCCGCTGAAGCGGGGGCTCCACGGCACGGTTGACCGCATCGGTCTGAGCGGGACAAATATGACTTTTCACGATGCCCGAGGCAATTTGCAGCCCGGCATCCAACTCACTGCCGCCGATCATAAATCTGCGGCGAACTCCTTGTTGGACTGGCTCGAAACCATGCCAGATTTTGCATCAGTTCAAGCACTCGGCCATCGCGTGGTTCACGGCATGAAGCATACCGAGCCAGAACTTGTTACGCCGGGATTATTGGCTGAACTGCACCGTATCAGCCCTTACGACCCGGATCATATGCCGCGCGAGATAGAACTGATCGAAACCTTTCGCCGGCGCCATCCCAAACTGCCGCAGCTGGCCTGCTTTGACACGGCGTTTCACCAGACCATGCCGCGCGTCGCCAGACTGCTGCCGATCCCGCGACGATTCGAAGCCATGGGAATCCAGCGTTATGGTTTCCACGGTTTATCCTATGCCTTTTTGACGGAGGAACTCGTGCGTCTCGGCGATCCCGCGGCGAAAACTGGCCGTGTCATTCTCGCCCATCTTGGCAACGGCGCGAGTTTGGCCGCTGTTCGCGACGGCAAGAGTATTGATACCAGCATGGGTTTCACGCCGACCGCCGGATTGGTGATGAGCACGCGCTCCGGGGATTTGGATCCCGGCCTCGCGCCTTATCTGGCGCGAAGCGAGCAGATGTCCACCCAACAATTTTACGACATGGTCAACCACCAGTCGGGGCTGCTCGGCATTTCGGAAACCAGTTCCGACATGCGCGATTTGCTCGCTCACGAAAAATCGGACGCGCGGGCGGCGGAGGCCGTGGCCCTGTTTTGTTATCAGGCGAGAAAGTGGATCGGGGCTTATGCCGCGGCGCTGGGCGGTTTGGACACCTTCGTTTTCGCCGGTGGCATCGGTGAAAATGCGCCGCCGATCCGCGAACGCATCTGTGACGGCTTGAACTTTCTCGGCATCGAACTCGATGCATCTCGTAACGCAAAAACCGCCCCCGTGATTTCGGCGGGCGCCGGTCGCGTCACGGTGCGCGTCATCCGCACGGATGAAGAGCTGATGATTGCGCGATCGGTTTTGCGCGCCTGTCCGGCAGTCAACCCAAATTGAACCCTATGAACGCCACCCAAACCTTGCATGACCTGGGCCAGAGTCTCTGGCTCGATAACATCACGCGCGACCTGCTCAACCATGGCACGCTCAAACGCTACATTGCCGAGTTTTCGGTGACCGGGTTGACCTCGAACCCTACCATCTTTGACCACGCTATCAAGAGTTCCGCGTATGACGCGGCCATCCGCGAGGGCCTTTCAAGGGAGAAATCTGACGAGAACTTATTTTTCGAACTGGCGCTGCAGGATCTCACCCGCGCCGCCGATCTGTTCCGCCCCGTCCATGATCGCACGAATGGTGTTGATGGCTGGGTGTCACTTGAGGTGTCGCCGCTGCTGGCACATGACTCGGCCAGGACCATCTCCGCCGCCAAGCAGCTTGCCGCGCGTGCGGGACGGTCCAATCTGTTCATCAAAATTCCAGGCACCAAGGAAGGTTTGCCGGCCATCGAAGAGGCGATTTTTGCCGGCGTGCCGGTCAACGTCACACTCTTGTTTTCACCGGAACAATATGTGGCGGCGGCGGGGGCTTATCTAAGCGGCATCGAACGACGCATCGCCGCCGGGCTTAACCCACAGGTCGGCTCCGTGGCCTCGATGTTTATCAGCCGATGGGATGTCGCCGTGGCGGATAAAGTGCCGAAGCTATTGGCCAACCGGCTCGGCATCGCGATTGCCGGTCGCATCTACCGGACCTACCGCGAACTTCTAAGCAACCCGCGTTCACAGCGTGCGTATAACGCCGGTGCCCGACCGCAGCGCCTCCTGTGGGCCAGCACCGGCACCAAGGATCCACAAGCGTCCGATCTTATTTATCTCAAGGCCCTCGCCTCACCGTTCACCGTGAATACAATGCCCGAAGACACCTTAAAAGCCCTCGCTGACCACGGTGAAATCGGCCCGGTCATGGCTGACGACGGTGGCGATTGCGAAAGAGTTCTGGCCGAATTTGCGGAGGCAGGTATCGATGTTGCCGACCTGGCCGAACAACTTCAGGACGAGGGCGCAAAATCATTTGTGAAATCCTGGAACGAATTGCTGGCTGTGATTGCGTCCAAGCGCGCCGCGCTCAAATAACCAGCGTGTGGGTAATGACCCGGCTACCGGGCGGCCGACAACGATAATGCCTTCCTCGGCAGGTTTCGCTTGTGGCCGGAAGCTGGCACCTGCCAATATTCCACCTGGCGAAGGCCTCGTATTAGCCAGCGCAGGCAAACCAAAGCCGTCGTCCGGAACAAAACAAAAAATGACCGATATGAAAACCATTACCAAAACTCTTACCCAACACCCGGCTTGGAAAGCCCTCGCCGCACATTACAAACAAATTCAAAAACGGCCCCTCCGAAAACTGTTTGCTGAAGACGCCCAACGTGGCCAAAGATTCACGCTTGAAGCCGCCGGGCTGTTTTTGGACTACTCCAAAAATTGCATCACCCCCCAGACGCTCAAGCTGCTCCTGCAACTGGCCCTGGAATCCGGATTGCGCGCGAAAATAGATGCGATGTTCCGCGGCGGGAAAATCAACATCACGGAAAACCGCGCCGTGTTGCACGTCGCCTTGCGCGCGCCAAAAGATGCCACCATTCTGGCCGACGGAAAGAATGTGGTGCCGGAAGTCCACGCGGTGCTCGACCGGATGGCCGGGTTTTCCAACCGCGTGCGCAGCGGCGACTGGAAGGGTCACACCGGCAAGCCCATCAAGAACATTGTCAACATCGGCATTGGCGGTTCTGATCTGGGTCCGGTCATGGCTTATGAGGCGCTCAAACATTACAGCCAGCGCAGCCTGACGTTTCGGTTCGTGTCAAATGTGGATGGCAGTGATTTCGTGGAAGCGACCGGTGATCTCGAACCGGAGGAAACGCTCTTCATCATTGCGTCAAAGACCTTCACGACCCTCGAGACCATGACCAACGCACAAAGCGCCCGTGACTGGTTGCTGGCCGGACTTCGTGGCGACGTCAAAGCCGTGGCCAAACATTTTGTGGCGCTCTCGACGAATGCCGAGAAGGTTTCCGCGTTTGGTATTGATACGGCGAACATGTTTGGTTTCTGGGACTGGGTGGGCGGACGCTACTCGATGGATTCCGCCATAGGCCTCTCCACGATGCTGGCGGTTGGCCCGGAAAATTTCCGCGCGCTGCTCGCCGGCTTTCACGAAATGGACGAACATTTCCGCACCGCGCCGTTTGAAAAGAACCTGCCGGCGCTGATGGGACTTCTGTCGGTTTGGAACAACGATTTTCTGGGCGCGCAAACCGTGGCGGTGCTGCCGTACGAACAATATCTGAAACGCTTTCCCGCGTATCTTCAGCAGTTGACGATGGAGAGCAACGGCAAACACGTCACGCTGGATGGTAAACAAGTGAACTACCAGACCGGGCCGGTTTACTGGGGTGAACCCGGCACGAACGGACAGCACTCGTTTTACCAATTGATCCATCAAGGCACGCGCCTTATTCCCTGTGATTTTATCGCGTTCGGCCATTCGCTGACACCGCTGGGCCGTCACCACGATCTGCTCCTGGCCAATGTTTTTGCGCAGGCCGAGGCGCTGGCCTTTGGCAAAACCGCCAAAGAGGTCAAAGCCGAAGGCGTACCGGACTGGCTGGCGCCCCATCGGGTCTTCGAAGGCAACCGTCCGTCCAACGTCATCCTCGCGGATCGGCTCACGCCTTCGATCCTGGGCAAGCTCGTCGCACTTTACGAGCACTCCGTCTTCACGCAGGGCGCGATCTGGAACATTGACTCCTTTGATCAATGGGGCGTCGAGTTAGGCAAAGTGCTCGCCCAACGGATTGTACCCGAATTGGAAAGCAAAACCGAGCCTAAACTCAAACACGACAGTTCAACGAACAACCTAATCAGCCGCTATCGGGGTATGAAAGGCGTGAAATAAATCCATTCCAAGGAATTTAGACTGCGGTTGTCATTCTGAATTTCCTGGTAGGGTTTTACCCCATGGCAAAACCAGCGCAACGAGCGCAATTTAAATACTGGCACCAGCGCCCGAGCAAGCCAGTTTATTTCAACCAAAAACAAAGAACAATATGTTAAGCAAAGTCAAAATCCTGAGCGGTTATTCCATCCAGAATACTGACGATGAAACCATCGGCAAAGTCAAAGATGTTTATTTCGATGACCAACATTGGACGGTCCGTTATCTGGTTGTCAACACGGGAAACTGGCTTACGGGTCGAAAAGTATTAATCTCCCCATATGCGGTCGACGGGGTGAATTCCGACCACGAAAATATGGTTGCCAATCTGACCAAAAAGCAGATCCAGGACAGCCCTTCCCTGGATAGCGACAAGCCGGTTTCCCGTCAGTTTGAATCAGATTACTTTGGCTATTATGGGTGGCCAACCTACTGGTCTGGCCCCAACAGTTGGGGATATTATCCGTACTTGGAACGTGACCGCACTAAATGGGCGCAATCTGAACCGGGTGAAAAAATGTGGGATCATCATCTGCGGAGCACTCAGGAATTGACATCCTACCACATCGAGGCTGAAGACGGAGAGATTGGCCACGTTGAGGATTTCGTCATTGATGATGAAACGTGGGAGATTCGCTATCTCATTGTCAACACCAGCAATTGGTGGGCTGGCAAGCAGGTGCTGATTGCGCCGCTTTGGATTGAGCGCGTGAGCTGGAGCGAGCGCAAGGTCGTAATTGATCTTACCCGCGACGCCATCAGATCATCGCCGGAATTCACCAAACAGTCCCTGCTTACTCGTGATTATGAGACCAACCTTTATGGCCATTACAATCGTAAAGGATATTGGGTGGAAGAGCTCGTTGCCAGTTAGTATTCATTGCGAACGAAACCGGAATCCGACTACATGATAATAATTCAGCCGTGTCGTTTGTGAGATACGCGTGGTTTTGTCCACTTTGAGCAATGAAAACGAATACTCTTACCGCGGATTCACTCCAAAAGATCAACGCCTACTGGCGGGCGGCCAATTATTTGTCGGTTGGCCAGATTTATCTTTATGACAATCCGCTGCTCAAACGTCCGCTGAAACTTGCGGACGTAAAGCCCCTGGTGGTGGGTCATTGGGGCACCACGCCAGGACAGAACTTTATTTATGTGCACTTGAACCGCGTTATCAAAAAGTATGACCTCGACATGTTCTACGTCGCGGGTCCCGGTCACGGCGGCCCGGCGATTGTGGGCAACGTCTACCTTGAAGGGACTTGGAGCGAGGTTTATCCGAATGTCACGCAGGACGAGGCAGGACTTAAAAAATTATTCACGCAATTTTCATTTCCCGGCGGAATTTCCAGCCATGTCGCGCCAACCACCCCTGGCTCTATCCACGAGGGTGGCGAGCTCGGTTATTCCCTCAGTCATGCCTTCGGAGCCGCCTTTGATAATCCCAACTTGATCGTTGCATGTGTTGTGGGAGATGGGGAGGCCGAGACCGGCCCGCTGGCGACTTCATGGCAGTCCAACAAATTTCTCGACCCGATCACTGACGGTGCCGTATTGCCAATCCTTCATCTCAATGGATTTAAAATTAGCAACCCGACCATTCTGGCAAGGATTGAGCCGGACGAGCTGGACCAGTTTTTCCGTGGCTGTGGCTGGACCCCATATTTTGTAACGGGCGACGAACCGGAGAAGATGCACCAACTCATGGCCGCGACCATGGAGCAAGCCATCGAGGACATTCGGCGAATCCAAACCAACGCGAGGGATAAGCAGGACACGACGCGTCCCCGCTGGCCGTTGATTGTGCTCAAGTCGCCGAAAGGCTGGACCGGGCCAAAGGAAGTGGATGGCCTTAAAATCGAGGGAACTTTCCGCGCCCACCAGGTGCCATTACTGGTGGATTCCGACCATCCGGAACATGTCCAGCAGTTGGAAAGCTGGATGAAAAGCTACCAGGCCGAAGAACTGTTTGATGCCAATGGCCGGCTGAAGCCTGAGCTGCAGGAACTGGCACCCAAGGGAAATCGACGGATGGGTTCCAATCCGCACGCCAATGGCGGACTTCTCTTGCGCGACCTGGTAATGCCGGATTTCCACGACCACGCGGTGACAGTGCCTTCGCCCGGCGCGAACGAAAGTCAGGACACGATGGTGCTGGGCAAATTTCTGCGCGATGTGGAAAAACTTAATCCAAATAATTTTCGGGTCTTTGGTCCGGATGAGACCCTTTCAAATCTTCTCGGCGCGGTTTTTGAAGTTAGTAACCGCCAGTGGGATGCGCGCGAAGTGAAGAATGATGAATTTCTAGCGCCTGCGGGCCGGGTCCTGGATTCCATGCTGAGCGAGCATCAGTGCGAAGGTTGGCTGGAGGGTTATTTGCTTACCGGTCGGCATGGCTTGTTTAACAGCTATGAATCGTTCATCCGCATTGTTGATTCCATGTTCAGCCAGCATGCAAAATGGCTGAAGGTTACCGCGGAACTTCCCTGGCGGCGCCCCATCTCCTCGTTGAACTATCTGCTCGCTTCGCACGTCTGGCAGCAGGATCACAACGGTTTCACCCACCAGGATCCCGGTTTCCTCGACCATGTCATCAACAAGAAAGCCGACGTCGTGCGCGTTTATTTGCCCGCCGACGCGAACTGCCTGTTGTCGATCTTCGATCACTGCCTTCGCAGCCGGCATTACGTCAACGTGGTGGTCGCCGGCAAACATCCGCTGCCGCAATGGCTGTCCATGGATGCCGCCGTGGTGCATTGCACCCAGGGCATCGGCATTTGGCAATGGGCCGGCAATGATCAGTGCAGTGACCCGGACGTGGTCATGGCCTGCTGTGGCGATACGCCCACCCTGGAGACCATGGCCGCCGTTTCGCTTCTGCGGGAACATCTGCCGGATCTGAAGGTCCGGGTGATTAACGTCGTGGACCTGATGAAGCTCCAGCCCGCGAGTGAGCACCCGCACGGGTTAAGCGAAACGGATTACGATTCACTCTTCACCAAGGACAAACACATCATTTTTAATTTCCACGGTTATCCGTGGCTGATTCACAAGCTGACCTACCGCCGGACGAACCGCAATCTTCACGTCCGTGGTTACAAGGAAGAAGGGACCATCACGACTCCTTTTGACATGCGCGTGCAGAATGAAATAGACCGTTTTCATCTGGTCCAAGACGTGGTGGATCGGGTGCCGGATTTGGGCTCCAAGGGCGCCTATTTGAAGCAACAAATGAAGGACAAGCTTATCGAACACAAACATTACGTTGACGTGCACGGCCAGGACCTGCCGGAAATTCGCAACTGGAAATGGGGCGGGACGTCGGCCGGCAAATCTTCGGCTATTTTCGCAGCCGATGGCCAAAAAGCAGTTCCTGAATTGAATCGAATCAAAGGTCTTAAAAATGCCGATTCACATAAATGAAAACGACGGCGGGAATTTTCTTACCGTTCATGAAGGCAAACATTCACTACTTCGATCACAATCGTGTCGCCGCAGCGAGGCAATGGCTGGCGGAGCCTTGATATTTTATGAATGAATTGAAGGCTGGTCACAAGACGCACGGAGATCCGAATGGCGGCCCGATTAATCAGGGGCATCCGCCTTATTGGCGGCGGGCCCATCGGGATTGGCGCATATGGTTCTGCGTGATTGTCATGCTGGCAGCCATGGCAATCTATTTGATCACCGGTGATTTGCGCTGGCCGTTTCATGGGCATCCGCAGCCGATGGTGCCGATGGTCATTTGAAAGGCTGCCGCCAAAGATTGTGGAAATAATCATTGCTCCATCACTCCTCGCCTGCAACCACGCCCGTTTCGGCGCTGGCGCCCTGCGCGCCGGAAACGCCGGTGCCGATCGGCTGCATCTGGACATCATGGACGGCCACTTCGTGCCGAACATTTCCTTCGGCCCGCAAGTGGTCAGGGCGGTGCGCCCGCTTACCAAAATTTTTTTTGACGTTCACTTCATGTGTTCCAAACCCGGAATACTGTTCGAAGCCTTTGCCAAAGCCGGGGCGGATGAGATGATCATTCACATTGAACTTGCCGAGCAAATCCCGTCACTCATCCAGATAATAAAAGCACTCGGCAAGAAAGTCGGCCTCGCGGTGAATCCACCTTCGGCGATCACCGCCGTCGAGCCATTCCTTCATCAGATTGACTTGCTGCTCGTAATGACGGTCAATCCGGGCTTCGGTGGTCAGGAATTCATCCGCGATTGCCTCCCCAAGATCCAGCAGGCGGCAACCTGGCGGCGCGAAAGGAATTTATCCTACCGTATCAGCGTCGACGGCGGCATCAATGATGAAACCGGTGCCGACTGTGCCCGCGCCGGCGCCGATACTTTTGTGGCCGGCACCAGTTTGTTTGGCTCCCGCAACCTGAAATTGGCCATCACGCAATTGCGCCGCTGTGTGCGCCACGCGACGTCGCATTGATCGAGCCAGATCTGGTGGGGTGTTCACCCCATACCTCGATTCCAACCCCAAGGCTACCCTTTCCGGCATTGTTTTTCGTAAGCATGCATACACCCTTGAGGATTTCGCCATGACTCCAGACACGGACCAGCCTGAAACTTCCAAACTGGAGCCGGTTGCCCCCGCCGCCGCGCCCCAGGACGCTCCCCCTTCAGCCCAGCCGGATGCCAGCACCCAGTCAAATCCCGTGGCGAAACCTGGCGCCAAATCTGAAGCCAAACCCGCGCCGCAAGATGATTATAAAACCCTGCCGCTGGCGGAAGTGGAGAAAAAACTTGGATCATCGCCGGACGGCCTCACCGATGCCGAAGCAAAGAAGCGGCTTGCGCAATACGGCCCGAATGAACTGGTTGTGCAGCAGACCAATCTGCTGCTGAAATTCCTCGCTTACTTCTGGGGGCCGATTCCGTGGATGATCGAGGTCGCGGTGATCTTGTCCGGCGTGGTCCGGCACTGGCCGGATTTTTTCATCATCCTTCTCTTGTTGGTGACCAACGCCGTGGTTGCCTTCTGGGAGGAACGTCAGGCGGGCAATGAAATCGCTGCCTTGAAAGCCAAGCTGGCGATCAAGGCCCGCGTGCTCCGCGACGGCAAATGGATCAACCCGCCTGCGCGCGAACTGGTGCCGGGTGATGTCATCCGCCTGCGACTGGGGGACGTGGTGCCGGCGGACGCACGTTTGCTCGCGGGCGACGAGGTGTCGGTGGATCAATCTGCCCTGACCGGCGAATCCTTGCCCGTCTCGCGCAAAACCGGGGATCCTGTGTATTCCGGTTCGATCCTCCGGCGCGGCGAAATCGGCGCGCTGGTTTATGCGACGGGTGCAAAAACCTATTTTGGCAAGACGGCGCAATTGGTGCAGACGGCGGTCACCGTCAGTCATTTTCAGAAAGCGGTTTTGAAGATCGGCGATTATCTCATCGTCCTCGCCCTGGCGCTGGTGTCAGTAATCATTTGTTTCGCAATCTATCGTGGTGACAAAATCCTCGAGACGTTGCAGTTTGCCCTCGTTTTGACGGTGGCTGCGATTCCAGTGGCGATGCCGACTGTCTTGTCGGTGACCATGGCGGTCGGCGCGCGGTTGCTCGCCAGGAAGCAGGCGATTGTCAGCCGCTTGGTGGCCATTGAGGAATTGGCGGGCGTGGATGTTTTGTGCGCCGACAAGACCGGCACTTTGACGAAGAATAGTTTGACGTTGGGCGATGCGTTCAGCATCAATAATATTCCCGCCGCGCAAATCGTCCTGTCGGCCGCGCTGGCGTCGCGCATCGAAAACAACGACACGATTGATTTGGCGGTACTGGGCGGCCTGAAAGACAAGGACGCGCTTAAAGACTATCAGGTGGTCCATTTCCTGCCATTTGATCCGGTGCATAAGCGAACCGAGGCTACGGTCAAGGGCAAGGACGGAAAGACGTTCAAAGTAAGCAAGGGCGCACCGCAAGTGGTGCTGGCCCTGTCGGCCAATGCCGGGTCGGTGAAGGCGGCCGCGGACAAAGCCGTGAATGATTTCGCCGCACGTGGTTTTCGATCGCTGGGCGTGGCGCGCGCCGAGGGTGACGGGCCCTGGCAGTTTCTAGGCGTCTTGCCCATGTTTGATCCTCCGCGCGAGGATGCCAAGGCCACGATTGCCACCGCCCTGACCATGGGAGTGAAGATCAAAATGGTGACGGGCGATCAAATAGCGATTGCGAAGGAAATGGCGAAGACGCTGGGAATGGGCACGAATATTCTTGATGCCAGCATGCTGGGTGACTCGAAAAAGCAAGAGTCAGCGGCGGTCATCAAGTCCATTGAAAAAGCGGACGGTTTTGCCGAGGTGTTTCCGGAACATAAGTTTCACATCGTGGATGTGCTGCAAAAACACAACCACATCGTCGGCATGACCGGCGACGGTGTGAATGACGCGCCGGCATTGAAGAAAGCGGACTGCGGTATCGCCGTTGCAAGCGCAACCGATGCGGCGCGAGCGGCGGCGGCCATCGTGCTCCTGACGCCCGGCCTTTCGGTGATCATTGACGCGATCAAGGAAAGCCGGAGGATTTTCCAGCGCATGAACAGTTACGCGATTTATCGCATCGCCGAGACTTTGCGCGTGTTGTTCTTTATGACCCTGGCGATTTTGGTTTTCAATTTCTATCCGCTGACGGCCGTCATGATTGTGATGCTGGCGCTGCTCAATGATGGCGCGATTCTATCCATCGCCTATGACAATGTGCATTACAAAAACAAACCCGAGTTGTGGAACATGCGAATGGTGCTGGGTGTGTCCACAGCGCTCGGAATCATCGGCGTCGTTTCCGCGTTTGGGTTGTTCTATCTCGGTGAACGCGTTTTTCATCTCGACCGCCCGCACATCCAGACGTTGATGTATTTGAAATTGTCCGTGGCGGGACATTTGACAATTTTCCTGACGCGCACACGCGGCCCGTTCTGGTCCATCCGCCCCGCGAAGATTGTATGGATCGCGGTTCTCGGCACGCAAATCGTAGCCACCTTAATCGCGGTTTATGGATTGTTCATGACGCCGCTGGGCTGGGGTTGGGCGGCCTTTGTCTGGGGTTATGCCTTGCTATGGTTCCTCGTGAACGACCGCATCAAATTGTTTGCCTGCCGGATTTTTGATCCCCTCCAAAAAGCCGGGGCGAAACCTGAAATCAAAGTGGCAACCCAGTCTGATGCCAAAAGTGATACGAAGACCCTGGCTCAACCCGCAGCCAAAGCTGAACCTGAAGCCAAAGTCAAGACCACTGCCGATTTGACGCCGCAGATCGCGGCCAGGGCCTATGAACTCTACGAACGTGGAGGCCATCGGGACGGTCAGTCGTCGCAAAATTGGGACAAGGCCGAACAGGAAATTCGCGCCACTCAAGCCAAGGCTGAGCCAAAAGGTGAAACCAATCCAGCAGTCAAAGCCGGGACAGCGACGGACGCTTAGGCTCAACCGAAGCCCGATGGTAATTCACAATCTGCGGCCAGGATTGAACCGACGCCGGCAACAAGTGCTGAGTCTAATCCAGAAACCAAACCTGAAGTGAATCGGAAGCCTATATAAGATGGCATATCCCAAGACAACCCCGAAACGTTGGCGCGAATTGAAATTCATCCGCAAAGAACTTTGAATCCAAAGCTATCGGGTCATTTTCAAGCGCTTTCAGTGCTGATCACGGCGCTTTCCTTGATGGCCCGGTTTCTGGGTTGGCTGAGTGGATGGCTTGCGGCGCGCCTGGCCCCGCCAGGCCAGGAGGATGGCGGCGAGGATAAGCAGGGACGCGGGTTTTGGCTCGGGGACGACGGAGACGGTGAGGGCCCAACTATCGACGGTGGTGGTGCCGCCGCCGGCTACGAGGTCGGTGAAGAATAATTGCCAGGTGCCATCGACCGGGGCGCCGCCCAGATCGGCCAGGGAGCCGGCTGGGGTATAGGAACCGCTCAGGACGGCATCGCTGGTTTCGTCCTGGATGGAGCCATTGGCCGCACCGGTGTTCTGGAGGGTGATGTTCATGCCTGGGCCGGTGGCACCGAAGGGATCTGCGACGCTGACGCCCGGGCGGTCCATGAGAACGACCTGAGTGCCGTTGGGGGACTCCAGGTAGGCATAGAGATTCCCGTTGAAGCCACCGCTGAGGTTCAACTCGAGGGTGAGGGTGCCGACGGTCAAACCGGCGGGCACATCACTGACGGTGCCACTGAAGACGGCGCCCACGGGATTGCCCTCGGGTACCGGACCGACAGCCGGGCCGTTAGTGAAGGTCTCGACATACTGCAAGCTTTGAGCGGGGGCGGCGGTGAGGGCCGCCAGCAGGAGGCCCAGCACGAGCATCGGCTGCCGGGCGCGGTGGCGGGTCATCGCCCTGAATATAGGGTTCATGGTTGCCATTTCAATTGATAATAGGAAGCGGCGGGCGCGTTGCTGCCGAGGTCGCGGAAGTAATCCGAGACGGTGATCACGCCGTTGGTGGCGGCCAGGTTGGTGGCGATCTCGACCCACAGTGGCGGGATCAGGTTGGTGGCGCGTTCGGTGATGTAACTGTAGCCGGGGATGCCCAGGGCGGTGAGGACGGTGGGATTGCCGGGGTTAATCCGGGTGATGGAGTTGGTGCCGGTGACGCTGGGACACAAGACAAGGTTGACATAGCCGACGTTGGTGCTGCCATGGCCGTCGCTGATGCTGTAGCTGAACTGGTCGTTCACGTTGGGGGCGTTGGGATATAAAATCCAGGCGGAGTTGGTGGCGAGGGTGACGCCGTTGGTGGTGACCCGGTTGAGGCCGATCAAGCTCACGGGATAGCCGGCGGCATCGGACCAGTTGGTGGCGATGTCGGCCCAGGCAATCAACAGGGGCAGGCCCGCCTTGCGGGTCACGGTCATGACGGTGGCGAGCGGGGGTGGATTGGTCACCCACTGGATCAGGGTGTTGGTGGCGCCGAGGAAATTGGCGTCGCCGGGGTAGGCCACGGCGATGGCATGGCTGCCGGCATTCAGCGTGGCGGTGGTCCAGGTGGCCTGGCCCCCCGCCAGATTGGTGGTGCCGAGCCAGTTTAAGCCGTCATAAAATGTGACGCTGCCATCGGGCGTTGCGCCGGTGGCGGTGAGGGTGGCGGTGAAGCTGACGGGCTGGCCATGGAGGATGGGATTGGCGGAGGCGGTCAGGCTGAGGTCGACCGGCGCGGGTTGGACGTTGATCGACGCCGTGCTGGTGACCGCCAGAAAGTCCGTCGTGTCAGTGGGCGTAAAGAGGACTGTGAGCACCTGGTTGGAGCCCGCATTCATCAAGGTTCCCGCAGCGGGCGTGTAGGTGAACGTCCCCGGCACATTGGTCGCGTCGCAGGTGGCCGTGGCATTCAACTGGGTGCCGCTCAAGGGCGTGCCAAAGGTCAGGTCGGCCGGGTTGGTCCAGGTCAGGGTTGGGGCCGCCAGGCCGGTGATGTCCAGCCCCCATTGGGCGAGCAGGTTGGTGCCGCCGGATTTCAGATCGGCGACAAAGAGGGTCCAGCCGCCGCCGGGATCCAGGCCGTTGAAGTTGGCCAGCGCGCTGACGCGCGGGGAGGCGTCGGTGACGAGGGCGGGATCATTGGTGCGGCCGTCGGGCTGCCAAAAGCCGGTCAGGGGCGAGCCGGGGGCGGGGGTGAGCACGGCCTGATACAGATGCACATCGCCATTGGCCGCCGCATCATGGAAGGTGACCTCGCAGCCGCTGTCGGCGTAGCCGTCCGGATTATTGGTGGTTTTGCCCGGCCGATTGAGCAACACGGTGAAGCCATTGGCATGGCGGAGGTAGGCGTACAGATCCCCGTTAAAATCCCCGATGATCTTGAGCCGGACATTCAGGGCGGTAATCGTGCGCAGGCCGGAACTGACGGTCTGCACATCGCTGATGCCGGCGGCATCGCCGTCGGGCACCAGGCGGTTGGTGGTGAAGGTGTAACTTTCCGTGAACTGCGCGTGCAGGAGCGGCGGCCAGGCCGCCACCAGGAGCAGTAGCAGGATGATGATACGACAGGTTCGCATTGCGGACTGGGTGCGGGGCGCCCCGGCCGGCCGGGGCCGCCCCGCACACGGGTTACGGATAAACCGAGCGATACGCCCGGCCGCTGTTGCCGGCGGTGTCCGTGTATTGGAAGGCGCCGGTGAGGCCGGCCGTCACGCTGCCGCCGGACAAGTCAAGCCAGCTGGCCGGCGTGGACAGGAGCGAGTCATTGTATTGCATCCGATAGGTGCGACCGGGAATGCCGCTGCCATCGATCCGGTAGGAACCGCCACCCAGGTCCGTAATGACCAGGTTCTGACCCGCCGCGTCGTCCTCCAGGACGTCGACCGTGACGGTCCTGGTGGCGCTGCCGCCGTAACCATCGTAGACGGTGTACGTGAACGAATCGGCGTTGGTATAGCCACTGGCCGGCGTGTAAAACACCCAGCCATTGTTGGTGGTGATCGTGCCGCTGTTGGCACTGGCGGAGCTGAGGACGACGGTGAGGGTGTCACCGTCCGCATCGGTGGCGTTGGTGAGCAGATCCGCGATGCGGAACTTCACGCCCACGGTAAGGGCGCGGTAAACGGTTTCATTCCCTGCCACCGGCGGGGTGTTGATGGTCTGCACGGGCGACAACGTGTTGGTCGCCCCGGCAAAGTCGGTGCTGCCGGCGTATTCGGCCACCACGGTGTGGGTGCCGTGGCTGAGGGCACTGGTGGTGTAGGTCGCCACCCCGCCGGACAACGTCCCGGGACCGGCGACGCTGCCGTCGATGCGGAAGTTGACCGTGCCGGTCGGCGTGCCGACGCCCGGGGCCACCGCCGCCACGGTCATGGTGAAGGTCACGTTGGCGCCCGGCAAGGCGGGATTGGCCGAGGAGGCCAGCGCGCCGGTGGTCCACGAGTTGGTCACCGTCAGGGTGCCGGCCACGTAAACAAACGCATAGTTCGGGCTGGCCGCGTTGGTGACCGTGATCGGGTAGGTGCCCGGGTCACTGGTCGAAGTGGCCGTCGTGCTAAGGGCGGCCAGGGCGGTCAGGTTGTTGGTGGTGTCGCCATTGACCCAGCCGCTATAGCTGGCCGTCAGCGCCGGCAGGGTGGCGCCATAGGCCTTGGTCTGATGGTTGGCCGTTACGGTGAGCGTCGCGGTGCCAATGGTCAGCGTGCCGTTGACATAACTGATGGCGTAATTGGTGTCGGCCGCGCCGCTGGGGGTGATCGCATAGGGGCCGGCCGGGCTGGCGGAGGAAGCCGCGGAGGTCAGCGACACCGGAGTGGTGAGGCTGGCGGGGCTGTCGCCATTGGTAAAGCCGCTGTAGCTCGCCGTGAAGGCCGGCACGGTCGCGCCATAAACCATGTTGGTGTTGTTGGCGGTGATGGCCAGGGCGGCCGGCGTGTTGGTGAGGAAGCCGCCCACCTGGGTGATGGTGTAATTGGTGCTGGTGGCGCCGCTGGCGGTGATCGCATAGAGACCGACCGGACTGGCGCTGCTGACCGTGGATTGGAGCGACTCCGGCGTGGTCAGGCTGGCGGCGGCGTCCCCGTTGACAAAGCCGCTGTAACTGGCGGTAAAGGCCGGCACATTCGCGCCATACACCTTGTTGGTATTGTTGGCGGTGATGGTCAGCGGCGCCGTCAACACATTGATCGCCACGTTGGTGCTGACCGCCAGGAAGCTGGTGCTGTCGGCCGGGGTGAAGGTGACCGCCAGGGTCTGACTGGCGCCCGCATTCAAGACCGTGCCGGCGGCGGGCGTGTAAGTGTAGGTGCCCGCCACATTGGTCGCATTATACTTGGCCACCGCGTTCAACTGGGTGCCGCTGAGCGCCGTGCCGTAGGTGATGTCCGCCGGGTTGGTCCAGGTCAGCGTCGGATAGGAAGCGCCGGTGATTTGCAGCGACCATTGGGTGACCAGGTTGGTGCCGCCCGATTGCAGGTCGGACACGTACAGCGTCCATTCCCCGGCGGCGTTCAGCCCGTTGAAATTGCTCAAGGTGGTGGTGCGCGGGGCCGCGTCGGTGACGGTCGCGGGATCATTGGTGCGCCCGTCGGGCTGCCAGAAGCCCGTCAGTGGCGAACCCGCGGCCGGGTTGGTGACGTTTTCATAAAGGTGCACGTCCCCATTGGCGGCACCGTCCAGGAAGGTCACGTTGAACCCGCTGTCGGCATAGCCGACGGCGTTGCCGGCGGTCTTGCCCGGCCGGTTCAGCAGCACCGTGTAGCCGCTGGCATGGCGCAGATAGACATACAGGTCACCGTTGAATTCGCCGGTGAGCTTGAAGCCCACGGTCAGCCCGGTGATGTTGCCGATGGCCGAATTGAGCGTCCGCACATCGCTCAAGCCGGCGGCGTTGCCGTCGGGCACCAGACGGTTGGTGGTGAAGGTGTAGGTTTCGATGGTTTGCGCTTGGAGGAGTGGCGCGGCCACCCACAAGCCCACCACCACGAGGAGTGCGATGAGTTTTGGCATAGGTTTTGAGGATTGGGGGTTGGGACGCAGATCAACAGCTTCGGTTCGCGCCTGCGCGGGCAGCGGATCGAAAGAGCAGCGGGAAGGGAGGTTGGTTTTCATAGATCAGGGATAGGTGGAGCGGTAAATACGTGCCGGCAGGTTGGTCCCGGGGACATCGGGGTACTGAAACTGGCCCGAAACATTGGCCGTGGCCGTGCCCAACGTTTGCCAGGCGGCGGTGGCCAGATTGGTGGTGTACTGGATGGAATACGTGCGCCCGGGAATGCCCAGAAAACCGGTCAGGTTGGTGCCGTTGCCCAGACTTTGGGAAAACTCGATGTTCTGCGCCGCGTTGGTGTCATTGATTATGGCCACCGCCACCGTCCCGGTGGTTTGCAGGGTACCATCGCTGATCACATACGTGAAGCTGTCCGCGTTGGTGTAGCCGGTGGGCTGGGTGTACAGGACCCAGCCGAAATTGGTGCTTACAGTGCCGCCTTGCACGCTGGCCGCCGTCACCGAAGCGAGCGTGATGGCATCCCCGTCAGGATCGCTGGCCTGCGCCAGCAACCCGCTCAGGCGCTGTTTGACCCCGCAAGTGGAATAGCGCACCAGCGGGTCCGCCCCGGCCAGCGGCGCGCGGTCAATGACCTGATTGGGGCTGAGTGTGTTGGTGCTGCCCGTGAAATTGACGTCCCCGGCATAGTGCGCCGTGAGCGTGTGGGTACCGTGCGCCAGACCATTGGTCGTCAGACTGGCCACCCCGCCGCTTAAGCTCGCGGGCGCCCCCAACGCGCCGCCGTCGGCCAGAAATTGCACCGTCCCCGTCGGCGTGCCGCTGGCCGGCGAGACTGCGGTCAACGTGGCCGTCAACGTCACATTCGAACCGGTCGGGGAAGGATTGGCCGACGTGGTCACCACCAGCGTGGAACCCGCCTGGTTGATGGTCAGCGTGCCGTTGTTAAAGGTGGTAAAACTGTAATTGGTCGCCGCCAGGCTGCCCACGGAGGGGGTAATCGCATAGGCGCCGACCGGACTGCTGTTGGTGGCCGACGTGCTGAAACCGGGGGTGCCTTGCACCAGGCTGGCGGTTTCGCTGTTGACGAAGCCAGTGTAGCTGGCGGTCAACGCCGGATTGGCCACGCCATAGATGCGGTTGGTGTTGTTCGCCGTTACCGTCAAAGGTGCCGCGTTGAGGTTGGCGGTCAGGCCCGTCGGCTGGGTCAGGGCGTAGTTCGCCGCCGCGCTGCCAGTCAGGGTCAGCCCGCTCACGATGACGGCCTTGCCGTTCGCCACGCTCGCGGTGGTGAAGGAGGCCGTATAACCGTTAGTGGACAATTTCACATTGGCCGTGTCGCCCGCGACGACACCGCTCAAAGAAACGTTGTTCGAACTGATGGTCGCGGTCGTCGTGCCATTGTAAGTCTTGTTGTTGGCGGAGATGCCGGAAGCGATCGCCACCGTGGCGGCGGTGATGTTGGCGGTCAGGCCCGTCGGCTGGGTCAGGGTGTAGTTGGCCGCGGCGCTGCCGGTCAGGGTCAGGCCGCTCACGGTGACGGCGTTGCCGTTCGCCACACTCGAGGTGGCAAAGGAGGCCGTATACCCATTCGTGGACAATCTGACGTTGGCAATATCCTCCGCCACAACGCCGGCCAGGACGACACTGTTGGAAATGATTGCGGCTGTCGTTGTCCCGTCGTAGGTCTTGTTGTTGGCGGTGACCCCAGAAGTGATCGTCACGGGAGCAGCCGCGATTACCAGGGTATTCGTCGCGCTGCCTTGGTAATTTGCGTCGCTGATGGTCCCGATCACAGTGTAACTACCCGCGTTGGTCGGAGCGTTCGAAAAACCATTGTAGGTGAAATTCACCGGCAGCCCGCTTGGCGAAGTGGTGGCCGTGGCTGCTTTCGCCGACCCGCCGTAAGTCTGGTTCAAGCTGCCCAGCGTCACCGTCCCTGTTGCCTTGTTTACCATCAAAACGGCCACGCTACTGGTCACGCTGCCGGCACTGTTGCCAATGGTCACCGTATAATTGCCAGCATTCGTTGCCATCAGGTTGGTCAGAGTATAACTGCCGGCAGTTATCCCGGCTACCACACTGCCATTGAAATACCACTGATAACTCAATGGCCCGGCCCCGGCGGCACTCACCGAGAATGTGGCATTGCTTGTCGCGGTAACGGTCTGGCTTGCCGGCTGTACGCTTATCATTGGCAGGCTGTAATCGCTAAACAAGGACGGGTCGGTATAGGACCCAAAAGCCAGACTGATGTTGTTGTTGGTGAAGGTCAGGCCGGTCCCAGATTGCGAGGTGGTAAACGCCCCCGTAAGCCCTTGGTCCACTTGCACCCAATAATTCATGTTGGTGGTCGAGCCGGCCTCGGTTGCCGTCAATTGGATCCGCACCCGGTTCGTGATGCTTGGTGACACCACAACCGGGAAATTGGCGGCTTGGACGGCATTTGTCCAAAGCTGTAAATAGTTGGCGGCGGCCGAATTATATCTGGTTAGCACGCCGAGTTGGTCGAGGGTCAATCCGTAATAGCCGGCGGGGTTGGCATTCAGTTCCACTGCTCCCCAGGCATCACGCGTTCCTGGATTCGTGTCAATAACCAGACCATCAAAGACGACCTGATCATTTAGCGCGAAACCCGTTCCGCTAATCGACGTCGCGCCGTTGGCAGGATTTGCGGGACTGGCGTTGGTCGCAACCGGGGTGCTGCTGAAATGGAAGTAGTTGGTCGTGTGCGGGCTGTTATCACTAAACAAAGTCGGATCTGTATAGGAACCGAATGTCAGGTTGATGAGGTTGTTGGTAAAAGTGACCCCGGTCCCGGATTGCGACGTCGTAAACGCCCCCGTAAGCCCCTGATCCAATTCCACCAGCCAGTTCATGTTGGTGGCCGAGCCGGTTTGCGTGGCGGTCAATTCGATGCGCACCCGGTTGGTTATGGCTACTCCGGCTCCCAATGAAAAATTGTTTCCCGCCCCGCCGTTGGTGTAAATCTGCGAAAAACTGCTGGCATATTTATTGTAGCGGAGCAGCACGCCACATTGGGACTCGGTCAAACCGCAAAACCCGCCGGAATAACCGTTGAGCTCCACCGCCCCCCAGGCATCGTTGGTTCCCGGGCTGGTGTCAATGACCAGGCCGTCAAACACCACGCGGTCACCCGCCGCCAGATTCGTGCCGCTGACTAATGTCACTCCGTTGGCGGGATTCACCGGTCCGATGCCGAGGGCACTCGCGCCGACGGAGGTGTCATTGAAATGAAGGTAATTGGTGGTGTTCACCTTGGCGACTTGGAACAGCGTGAACGTAAAATTCGTGGCTGAGCTGGCTCCGCTCGAGCCCAGAATCGCAATCGTATCAAAATTAAAGTTCGTCGCGCTGGTATTGGTCACCGTGGTCGTCAGGGTGATGCTCGTGGCCGTGTTCGACCAGACCGCACTGATGGACAATGAGCTGG
>Ga0302320_10007018_pt1 | contig 24862 bp, 24 predicted proteins | sample Bog_T0_3_FD_202130 | JGI IMG/M metagenome (GOLD analysis project Ga0302320, IMG submission 202130) | Peat permafrost microbial communities from Stordalen Mire near Abisko, Sweden - Bog_T0_3 | ecosystem: Environmental > Terrestrial > Soil > Wetlands > Peat | place: Sweden: Abisko, Stordalen Mire...
TCCGAGGATGCAACTGCAATTCTCGACGGCGTCACGACGAGCGATCCGCTGATTCAGAACGGGCGGCCTTACGCGATTCGGGTGCGGCTGGGCGATGAGAGTCGCGCATCGCTGGAGACAATTGAGAATACGGTGTTCAACAGCGCAACCGGGCGCAGCGCCACGCTGGGCTCGCTGGCGACGATTCAGCAGTTGCCGCCGCAAAACGAGATCCGGCGGGAGAACCTGCAGCGGCTGGTGGTGGTGACCGGGCGACTGGAGGGGGCCGACCTGGGCACGGGCATCGCGAGAGTTCGGCAGACGGTAGACGGGCTGCATCTGCCCGCTTCGGTTCGCGTGGAGTATGGCGGCACGTATGAGGAGCAGCAGAAATCTTTCCGCGACCTGCTGCGTGTGCTGCTGCTGGCGCTGGCGCTGGTGTTTGGCGTTTTGCTGACCGAGTTCCGCAACTTTCCAGCGCCGATTGCGATTCTCACCTCGTCTGTGCTGTCGATCTCGGGTGTGATTCTGGCGCTGCTGGTGACGCATACCAGCTTTAACGTGGCGTCGTTCATGGGGCTGATCATGGTGATTGGCATTGTGGCGAAGAACGGCATTCTGCTAATGGATGCGGACGAGAAGTTCCGGGCCGAGGGCGCTACTCCGACCGAAGCGATGGTTCATGCGGCCCAGCGGCGGCTGCGGCCTATTGTGATGACGGCGATTGCGGCGGTCTGCGGGATGCTGCCGCTGGCCTTCGCGCTGGGCGCCGGCTCACAGATGCTGCAACCGCTGGCGATTGCGGTCATCGGCGGCCTGACAGTTTCAATGGTGTTGAGCCTGGTGGTTACGCCGGTGGTTTACTTTCAACTGACGCGCGATCGTGCCGCCGAAGCGGAGGAGTTGGCCTAGCAACCGGTTTCCGATTGCTCTGAATCCTTCCCGCGCACAGGTCTTCGTCCGCGGCAAGTGCTTTTTGCGGGGAATGTGGCAGGCCTGAATTGGAGGCGAGAGCGGCGAGTGGCAAAATAGACTTATGCCGCCCACCGAGACAATCTTCCTTACTCCTGCTGAAGCGCGTGCGCTGGGCTCGCTTGTCGAGAAAGAAGTAACCACGCCGGACTACTATCCGCTTTCGCTGAATGCCCTGATCAACGCGTGCAACCAGCGCACCAACCGCGAGCCGGTGACCGACCTGGACGAAGAGGCCGTGCGCCAGGCGCTGCACGGCCTGGAAGATATGCAACTGGCCGGGCGGGCGCGCGGGGCCGACGGGCGCGTGACCAAGTATGAGCATTGGCTGGGCGAGGCCTTCAACTTCAATAGAGCGGAAACGGCGCTGCTGTGTGTGCTGCTGCTGCGCGGGCCGCAAACTCCAGGCGAACTGCGCGGACGCACGGAGCGGCTGCATCGGTTCGATGAGATTGGCGAGGTGCTGGCCGGGCTACAGAAACTGATGGAGCGGGAACCGGCGCTGGTGGCTGTGCTGCCGCGCCAGCCGGGGACCAAGGAGGCACGGTATGCGCATCTGCTGTCAGGCGCGGTGGAGGCGCTGCCGGCCACGGCGTTGACCGTGGCAGGACCGGAGGCTGTTGGAGTTGCCGCCGGCCTGGAGGAGCGGGTGGCGCGGCTGGAAGAGACAGTTGCGGCGGTGGCAGAGAAGATGGCCGCGCTGCACAAGAGGATCGACGATCTGTTTGGGGATGGGTAAGGCGGTATGCTGATTGATGCCGGCAGCACCCAGCACGATGCTAGATCAGTTCATACCCCGCGAACCAGTAGCCTATCTCGAAGGTTGCGGTGTCTTCAGCGTCGGAGCCGTGGATAGCATTTTCTCCGATGGAAGAGGCGAACTTTTTGCGAATGGTTCCTTCTTCCGCTTTGGCGGGGTCGGTGGCGCCCATCAGGGTGCGCAGGCCGGCGATGGCGTTTTCCTTCTCGAGAACCAGCAGGACGATTGGTCCGGAAGACATGAAGGTGGTGAGGCCGTCAAAAAACGGGCGCTCGCTATGGACGGCATAGAAGCCCTTGGCCTGGTCTTTTGAGATGGAGAGTTTCTTGATGGCGACAATTTTGAAGCCGGCTTTGTCGATTTCGGCGAGGATGGCTCCGGAGAAGCCTTTGCGAACTGCGTCGGGCTTGATGATGCTGAAGGTGCGTTGCGCCACTGGATGTGCTCCTGGGGGAATTCGATTCTACCTTCATTATTGTACTGGGCGGCCTGCGCCGCTGCCGTGCAGCGGGCAAATCTGCTAGAGTTTTGGGCATGTTTGGCTTGAGCGTTTCACCCTGTCGCTGTCTTCTCGGTTTGCTTTTTGCACTGGCTGCGGTTCCGGCATTTTGCCAGACCGCGGCGTCGCCTGCTTCCGCGCCGCAACTGCGGGTCTTCGATCCGTCGCTTGTGGACAAGACGGTGGACCCGTGCGAGAACTTTTACCGCTTCAGTTGCAACGGATGGTTCAAGCGCAATCCGCTGCCCGCGGACCAGACTTCGTATGGCCGCTTTACGGAGCTTTACGAGTTGAACCGGCTGCACCTGAGGCAGATTCTTGAGGAGTCTTCCGCGCCGGCGGGTACGCGCACGGCCAACGAACAGAAGGTCGGCGACGAGTACGCAAGCTGCATGGACACAGCGGCGGTGAACAAGGTGGGCCTGACGGCAATTCAGCCGGAGCTGGACCGAATTGCCGCGCTGAAGACGGCGGCGGAGTTGCCGGTATTGCTTGCGCACCTGCACTCGATTGGCGTGAATGCGTTTTTCGGCATGGGAGCGAACCAGGACTTTGACGATTCCAGTTCGATGATTAGCTTTTATAGCGCGGGCGGACTGGGATTGCCGGAGCGGGACTACTACACGCGGACCGATGCAAAAAGCGTGGAGCAGCGGCAGCAGTACGTGGCGCACGTGAAGAAGATGTTTGTGCTGGCCGGGGAGACGGAGGCGCTGGCTGCGAAGGACGCAGAGACCGTGCTGACGCTGGAGACGCGGCTGGCCAAGGCTTCACTGACGATTACCGAACAGCGCGACCCGCAAAACTTGAATCACCCGACAGACGTGCTCAGCTTCGAAAAGGGGCTGACGCATTTTTCGCTGGGCGATTATGTGGCCTCTGCAGGGGCGCCGGCGGCGGGCAAGATGAACGACATGGAGCCGAAGTTCTTTGCCGAGTTTAACGCGCTGGTGGCCGACACACCGATTGAGCAGGTGAGGACTTATCTGCGCTGGCACGTGCTGCACACCTACGCGGGGACCAGCCTGCCGGAGAGCTTTGACCAGGAGAACTGGAACTTTTATTCGCACACGCTGAATGGCGCGGAGAAGCAGCAGGAGCGCTGGAAGCGGTGCACAAGCCGCGTGGATCGCGAACTTGGCGAGGCGCTGGGGCAGGTGTACGTGGCGCGGTATTTTCCGCCCGCTGAAAAGCAGCAGGCCCTGGATATGACGCTGGCCATTGAGGAGGCGATGGGAAAGGACATCGACTCTCTGGATTGGATGAGCGCCGTGACCAAGGTGAAGGCCAAGGAAAAGCTGCACACGGTGATGAACAAGATTGGGTATCCGGACAAGTGGCGCGATTACACGAAGCTCGCAATTGTGCGCGGCGATGCGCTGGGCAACCAGATGCGGGCGCACCAGTTTGAAGTGGCGCGGGACCTGGCGAAGATTGGCAAACCGGTGGACAAGGGCGAGTGGCAGATGACGCCGCCGACGGTGAATGCCTACTACGATCCGCAGATGAACAACGTGAATTTTCCAGCCGGGTATTTTCAGCCGCCGTTTTTCAGCGACAAGGAAGACGATGCGGCCAACTACGGCGATATGGGTTCGACGGTTGGGCACGAGCTGACGCACGGGTTCGACGACGAGGGCCGGCAGTATGACAAGGACGGGAACCTGAAGGACTGGTGGACCAAGGACGACGAGGCGAAGTTTACGGAACGGGCGGATTGCATGGTGAAGCAGTATGACGCGATCGAAGCGGTTCCGGGTGTTCACCTGAATGGGAAGCTGACGCTGGGCGAAAACCTTGCCGACCTGGGCGGACTGTGGCTGGGCTGGCTGGCGTGGCTGGACAAGGCACAGGTGGCGCATCTGGATCGGTCGGCGACCGTGGACGGCTACACGGCAGAGCAACGGTTCTGGATTGCGTATGCGCAGCAGTGGTGCACACAGACGCGACCGGAGCGGCTAAGGACACAGGCGCAGACCGATCCGCATGCGCCGGACGAGTACCGGACGAATTCGGTGTTGCAGGATCTGCCGGAGTTTGGGCAAAGCTTCAGCTGCAAGAAGACGGACAAGATGGTGAGCGCTAAGCCGTGCCGGGTGTGGTAACCACCTGCGGTGGGGCCAACTCCTTCGGGTGGTGCGCGCCAGGAGGAAGGCGCGGGATTCAGAGCCAGGGCCTGGACAGTGCGGGTCAATCAGCTTCAGTGCAGACAGTCAGGGCGACAGCGATTGTAAGGAAAGGCTTGATCGTCTCAATGAAGATGTGCTGAATGGAGAAAGCAGCAAAAGGCCCACCCTTGCGGTGCGCCCGCAGACTGCTGACAAAAGCTCCAAGAAAGGCTCTCGTTTTCCACGGGAGCCTTTTGTATTTTGGATCGATGTTGAAGAAGCCTGCAGCACAGCAGCAAGAGTTGGAGATGGTATCGGTCGAGTCGCTGGTTCCGTGGGGGCCACTTGTTGCGGAAGGCCGAAGGAGCGGTGGAATTCAGTTTGATCCACGAGCGTGAAGAAATGGGGCATGGGACTTTTGTGGCGGGTCGAGTGTGGGAGAACCTGGATTTGTGGTGCCAATTGCCTTCGGCGGGGAGAACTGGGGTTTGTGGTTTCCTACCCATTCCGCAAGACGCGCGGAATAGATGGGGCACCCGGCCTTCTTCCTGTTCCCTATTCCCAGTTCCCTGCTTTTGCTACTCGGGCTTGGGGGCGTTGCGGGCGCGGACTTTGAACCAGATGGGGGTGCCTTTGAAGCCGAAGGCTTCGCGGATCTGGTTTTCGAGGAAGCGCTCGAAGCTGAAGTGGAGCTCGATGTCGCGGTCGGTGAAGAGCACGAAGGTGGGCGGGGCGACCGCGGCCTGGGTCATGTAGAAGATGCGCAGGCGCTTGGCCATGGGAACCGGGGAGCGCTGAAAATCAATCTTCTCAAGGAAGCGGTTCATCTGGCCGGTGGTGACGCGCTTGCGCCGCTCAGCGGCTACGGCTTTGACTTCATGCAGGACGCGGGCCATGTATTTGGCTTCAGGGCCTGTGGCTTCGAGAGCTGAAAGAAAGATGACTGGGGAGTAGTTGAGGTATTTGAGCACGCGGCGCAACTGCTGCTCGAAGATGTCGCGGTCTGCCTGGGGCTTGCCGTCAGCGCGGGCGGTGGTGACCAGGTCCCACTTGTTGACGACGATGATGACGCTGCGGCCGCTCTCGTGGGCATAGCCGCCGATGGTTGCGTCGGCGCCGGTGACTCCCTCAGTGGCGTCGAGGACGAGCAGGGCCACGTCAGCCGCTTCAAGATGGCGGCGGGCCATGACGACGCTGAGCTTCTCTGCCATGAGATGGGTTTTGCTTTTGCGGCGGATGCCGGCCGTGTCAACAAAGCGGAACTGGCTGCCTTCAAACTCGACGACCTCATCGACTGCATCGCGGGTGGTGCCGGCGATGGGGGAGACAATGGCGCGGGAGGTGCGGGTGAGGGCGTTGAGGAGCGTGGATTTGCCGACGTTGGGGCGGCCGATGATGGCGACCGAGGTCTCGTACTGCTCAAACTCGCCGTGTGTTCTGTGGACGGACTCGACGTCGGCTAGTTCTTCCTGAAGTTCCTCGGGGATGCCGTCCAGATCGCCGGCGACGGGTTCTTCGGCGGGGGCGGTCTCGTTGCGGATCTCTTCTTCAGTCTGGGGAGGTGCAGGCGGGGCGGGCAACGCTTCGGCAATGGCTTCAAGCAGGTCGCCGATGCCCAGACCATGCTCTGAGCTGATGGGGAAGACGTTGCGGATGCCGAGCTGGCGGAAGTTCTCTGCCGCGTAGGCCATGGCATCGCCTTCAACTTTATTGACGGCGAGAAACAGCGGCTTGCCGCCGCGGAGGAGCATGCGGACGAGGTCGTAGTCGGGGCTGGCGAGCTCAGTGCGCGCGTCGACGACGAGGATCATGGCGTCGGCTTCTTCGAGGGCGACCTTGGCCTGGTTGTAGATTTCGGTGGGGATCAGATCGGGATCGTCGGGGACCATGCCGCCGGTGTCGACGAGGCGAAACTGTCGGCCGAGCCACTCGAACTCGCCATAGATGCGGTCGCGGGTGATGCCGGGCTCGTCGCCGACGATAGAGCGGCGGGTGCGGGTGAGGCGGTTGAAGAGGGTGGATTTGCCAACGTTGGGGCGGCCCACGATGGCCACGAGCGGCAAGTCCGCCTGGCCCGGTTCGCGGGGGGTGATCGATCTGCGATACTTCGCCAAAATAAACTCCAGTTGCCGCAGCCTCAAAGGCCGGCACTTTCTAGTCCCAAATGCGCTTTACTCGGTACAGGTCAAATACGCGGTCGCGGCTCACAATCGGAATCCGCAAATCAAGCGCCTGCGCCGCCAGCAGGCGGTCGAACGGGTCGCGGTGATGCAGCGGCAAGAGTCCTGAGCGGATGGCTTGAGCCGTTGAAATTGGAGCAAAGGAAAAGCCGGCCGCGGATTCCCTGCTCTCCAAATCCACAAGCAGGTCGGTTACATTGAGCTTTCCAATCCCAGCTTTGATGGCCAGTTCCCAGGGCGTTACGACGGAAATGAACACTTCGACGGTCGAGTTGGTCAGCAGATCAAGAACCGGCTCGGGAAGCAGTTTTGGTGATTTACGGAACCACAGGTAGGTATGGGTATCGAGCAGAACCTTCATCCAACCCGCTCTCGCAGAGGCGGCTGGGCTTCGGGGGCTGGTTTCACCAACTCGCCCTCCAGCATGAACCCAAAGCCATATTCGACAAGTTGCTCATCGGTCAGCGGATCGAAGGCGCTGTCATCGGCCTCGACAAGCGCCTCAAACCCGCCGGGGACGCGCCGCTGCGGAACAGCAGGCTCAATTGCAACGAGCCTGGCTACCGGCGTATGGCCACGCATGACCACGACTTCCTGGCCAGCCTCAGCTTCTTTCAGGAGGCGGGAGAAGTGTGTCTTGGCTTGGTGGACGGTGTAGGCCATGGACTAAGTATGCTTAGTCCATCCGTGAAAGTCAACTGAACCAGATGATCTTGCTGGGCAGGTTCTTCTGCAGAGGGCGGCAAACTCTCATTCAGCCTGGGGAGGAACCAGCGGTACATCCAGCATGTACCCCAATCCGGACTCCACCAGTTCTTCATCCGTCATTGGATCGAATGCGTCCTCGTCCCAGCGGATTTTTCCGCGGAATTCGCCCAGCAGGCGAAAGTTCGGCTCGGGCGCGAGGCGCTCCGGATCGTCGATACGCACGATCTTTGCAACTGGCTTGTGGCCGCGCATCACCACAACTTCTTTGCCCGCCTCAGCTTCTTTGAGGAGCCGGGAGAGGTGGGTTTTCGCCTGGTGGACGGTGTAGGCCATGGACTAAGTATGCTTAGTCCACTCTGCAAAGTCAACTGAGGAGGGAAGGCTGAATGCCGCGCTCAGTCTGTGATTTCTCTTATCTTTCCGCCGGGCAAACGGCTCGTCGATTGCCCTGCGGGCGATTCAGGAGGGGACGATGCACATTCACGGGAACGGGATGAACGTGAACGCGGCGAACCTTTACTCTGCGGCGCAGGGTGAGCGGGCGGCCGCGGCCGAGCGCGCGGCGGAGGTTCGCAAGAAGCTGCTGAAGAGCGCCTCAGGGTTGGATGCCGCGGCAAGCCCCGAGGAGACTCTGCTGATAAGCCAGTGGATGGACGGACGGCACAGCCAGGTGTTGAGCGGGGACGCGTATCACGCGGCGGCTTCAGGGAAAGATCCGGATTTTGGATGAGATTCGAGGTTAGTTGAAATCGACGCGGGCATTCACTGGTTGAATGCGCGGTTGGCGGCGGGTGCATCGGCGGGAGCGCCGGGCTCTCTATGATGGAGTGAGACCCCGATGCCAGCCGCCGACACTCCAACCCGAGCCTTGCCTACGCTGTTTGAGTTTTTCTCGCCGGGGGGGATTCTGGCGCGGTCGGCACTGCCGTATGAGTACCGGCCTGGGCAGTTGGAGATGGCGAAGGCCGTGGAGCGGGCTCTCGAGGAGCGGCGCCACCTGATTGTGGAGGCGGGCACCGGCACCGGCAAGACGCTGGCCTATCTGCTGCCGGCGCTGCGCACGGGGCAGCGGGTGATTATTTCCACGGGCACGAAGGCGCTGCAAGATCAGCTTTACTTTCGCGATGTGCCTTTTTTGGAGACGCTGCTGGGCGGGCTGCGCGTGTGCTACATGAAGGGGCGGGCGAACTACCTTTGCCGGCACAAGCTGGAGGCTCTGCGCACGCAGCCGATCTTGTCGGGCCTCGAAGAGATCGACCAGTTTCAGCAGATCAGCGAGTGGGAGAAGGAGACCGAGACGGGCGACCGGGCGGAGCTTTCTGGGATGCCTGAGCAAAGCGCGCTGTGGCACAAGCTGGACGCGCGGACCGAGGCCTGCCTGGGGTCAACCTGCCCGGATTACCGGCGGTGCTTCATTACCGAGATGCGGCGCAAGGCGCTTGAGTCGGACATCGTCATCGTCAATCATCATTTGTTTTTTGCCGATCTGTCGGTGCGGCAGGAGGCGGCGGGCGCGCCGGATGCGGGGATTCTGCCTGAGGCGGCGGCGGTGATCTTTGACGAGGCGCATGAGCTGGAAGAGGTCGCGTCGAATTATTTTGGGCTTTCCGTCTCGAACATTCGCTTTGAAGAGCTGGCGCGCGACACGGATGTGCTGTTGCGCGGCAAGGAGGGCGCGGGCAACCTGCCGGCCGCGACACAGCAACTGCGCGAGCGAGCGCGGATGTTTTTTGCCGGGTTGCCGATGGCCGGCGATGGACGCCAGCCTTTCACCGGGCGCGAGGAGTTTCTGGAGACTTCAGGCGACCTCTACATGGCGGTGCGGGCGACGCTGATGCGGCTGGAGACGGAGATTGGCGATCTGGAGGGCGTGGACGAAGCGCCGGGGCTGCGGAAGCGCGTGAGCCGGCTGCGGACGGAGCTTGAGTTTCTGCTGGAGTCGAACGCGAGCAACATGGTGTATTGGATGGAGCGGCGGGCTTTCGCGGGAAGCGCGACCGAGAGATCGGCGGTACGAAGCGCGTCGAGGACGACGTTCTTGCAGGCGACGCCGATTGATGTCTCGGAGTTGCTGCATGAGATGGTGTTCGAGCAGATTCCGACTGTGGTGCTGACTTCGGCGACGCTGACGGTGCAGGGCGGGTTTGAGCACATGCGGCGGCGGCTGGGGCTGACGGAGGCGCGGGAGCTGGTGGTGCCGTCGCACTTCAAGTATGGCGAGCAGGCGCTGCTTTATTTGCCACCGAATATGCCGGACCCGCGCGAGCCGGATTTTCCGGAGGCCGCGGCCAATACGATTCGCCGCGTGCTGGAGATTACGAAGGGGCGCGCGTTTTGTTTGTTCACCAGCTACGCGCAGATGCGGGATCTGTATGAGCGGCTGATGCCGGTGCTGGATTTTCCCATCCTGCTGCACGGGACCGCTCCGCGCAAGGCGCTGCTGGAGGAGTTTCGCTCGACACCGAATGCGGTGCTGTTTGGGACGTCCAGCTTCTGGCAAGGTGTGGACGTGCAGGGCGAGGCGCTCAGTTGCGTGATCATCGACCGGCTGCCGTTTGCCGTACCCAGCGATCCGGTGGTGCAGGCGCGGATGCGGGCCATTGAAGAGGCCGGCGGCAAGCCGTTCTTCGACTACCAGGTTCCGGCGGCGGTGCTGACGCTGAAGCAGGGATTCGGGCGGCTGATTCGGTCGCTGGAGGACCGCGGCGTGCTGGTGCTGCTGGACCCGCGGATTCGCAGGCAGAGGTATGGGCAGACGTTTCTGAAGAGTTTGCCGCCGTATCGGATGACGGCGACGATTACGGATGTGGAGGCGTTCTTTGGCACCGAGGCGGATCACTCGTCGCAAGAGTAGAATTCAAGGCCAGAATTCAACACGATTTTAGGACGAATTGTAATGTCGATACCTGACTTTCAAACATTGATGCTGCCGGTTCTAAAGCTCTCTGCCGAAAAGGAATGGCGAATCTCGGATGCGGTGGAGCGTTTAGCGGGAGATTACAGCCTTTCACAGGAAGAGCGAACGGCGCTTCCGCCATCTGGCCGCCAAACAACATTCGCTAATCGCGTCGCATGGGCGAAGTCCTACCTCGTGAAGGCTGGGCTGGTCAAGCCTACCAAAAGAGCGCATTTTTGCATTTTGGAGCAGGGTCGGGGCGTTCTCGCCGCCCCGCCCGACCGGATTACGATTCAATATCTTGGCTAATTTCCCGAGTTCCAGGAGTTCCGAAAGAGAAGCGAATCAGAATCCGAGACGCCTGGCAGCGAACCTCCCGACCTGATCCACGAGACCACCTTAACGCCCGATGAGATTATTCGAAATGCGCATATGCAACTCGAGCAAGAACTTGCCGATGATTTGCTCGACAAGATTCGGTTGGGCACTCCGGCATTTTTTGAAAACTTGGTGGTGCGCCTCCTATTTGCCATGGGCTACGGCGGGTCAGTAACGGAAATCAATAAGGCACTGGTGGGCGGATCTGGAGACGGCGGTGTCGACGGTGTAATCGATCAGGACAAGCTCGGCCTGGACCGCATTTATGTCCAGGCCAAGAGGTACGCCGACGGAAACACAGTTGGACCGGGCGCAATTCGGGAGTTCTTTGGCAGCCTGGACCGATTCAAAGCCACCAAAGGGCTCTTCGTTACAGCATCAACCTATACGGCCTCTGCACAAGAGACCGCTGCGGCCCTGAGTAAGCGAATCGTCTTAATCAACGGAAATCAATTGACGCGCCTGATGATTCGACATAACGTTGGGTGCCGTGTGGAAGAGACCATCGAGATTAAGAAGATCGATGAGGAGTTCTTTGAGTAGGCTCTGGAAATTCTGACTGGGCTCCAGCAAGGGGGGGGACGCTTTGAACCAACTCGAAATAGCAAGGAGACGGCGCGAGATTGAATTGCGACTCGACGAGGCCGCGCAAGCCGATGCGGAAGAAGGTATCCGCCAGGGCCTGGAGGACGCAGACAACGGAAGACTTCGCCCCATCCGTGAGTTTTTCGCAGAGTTCGAAGCTGCCCACCCGGAACTGAAACGACGCTAGCCTGCCAACCCCGCCAGCCGCACCAACTCGTGCTTTAAAATTCGAACAGGTTCGCACATGTCGCGAAATTTCTACATTCTGGCGGCCACTTTCGGCTTCTTCGCGCTGATTTCAGGGGCGATGGCGCTGGTGCCTTCGGGGTTTCAGCCGGGGTTGCCGGCGAATGCGTCGCTGTGGCGGACAGTGGCGTTGTTGCTGCTGCTGGCGGGGCTGGGGGCTGCTCTGATTGGGGTGATGAGCCACCTGTTTGAGCAGGTGGACCGGCGCAGCGAACAGGCGCGGCTGGCTGCGCGGCGGAAGAACCGGGGTCCCCGCGGATAGGTCTTCGTCCGCGGGGTGGGCAGGCGGCGCGAAGAAAAGAACTAGAATAGAAGTGGGACGCTTTCCCCGATTGGATTACAGAGACGCCGATGTATGAAGTCACCGTGGAGGCTGGGTTTTCTTCCGGCCATTATCTTCGCAACTACAAGGGCAAGTGCGAGAATCCGCACGGGCACAACTACAAGGTGCGCGTGACGCTGATGGGGACCGAGCTGGACGCGACCGGGCTGCTGCTGGACTTCAAGCTGCTGAAGCAGGTGATGCGGCCCATTATCGATCGCATCGACCACCAGATGCTGAACGATCTTGAGCCGTTCACTGTGCTGAATCCCTCGGCCGAGAATCTGGCAAAGTATTTCTACGACGAGACCAATGTGCAACTGGCCAGGATGACCGAGGGGCGCGTGCGCATGAAGGATTGCACGATCTGGGAGACGGATCGGGCGACGGCCACCTATTACGAGTAGGCGGGGCGCCCGAAAAGCATACCTCCGGGCCTAAAGTGCGTGCGCGAAAATCAGGCTTCCATCGTGACCAAACGAAACTGTGGACGGCGGGTGGAAGACGGTTTTATTAAAAAGCAGCAAGTTAGCGCCGTTTCGCGGCGTAGCAAGTCAGCAAGTCAGCCCTAGAATCCAGCTCTCACACGGACACTTAAAGGCCCAATTGACTTGATGGCCTTCATGCCGGGCGAGTTTTCCGCGGGCGCTTCAGGCGGGGATGGGTTCAGCGCCGCGAATGTGTTTCTTGGCGATGTCTTCGATCTCGGGTTCTGTGAGGGCGGAGAGATCCGCGGTCTCGGTGGCGATGATGCGGGCGAAGGTCTCGGGGTGATGGGTCTTCAGATATTCGCTTAAAAAATTGACCGCGCTGCTTTTGCCGGCGGCATGGCCGATGAGGACGATGGCCTGGGCGTGGACGAGGTCCTGGGCGATCTGCTCGTAGTAGGAGTCTTCCTCGGGAACGTGCTCGCCCTTGTAATGGGCTTCTTTGCGATGGATGAGGTGGTGCTGGAAGCCGAAGGGATCGTAGGGCTTGACGGTGACTTCGTCTTCAGGCACGCTACCGCCGAGATCCTGGTAGAGGTGCGCGGCGTGATGGTCAATGACTACGACCATGCGGCCCTGCTGGTGGGCCTTGGCGGCTTTGCCGAGGACTCCGGCGTCTTTGAGGAAGCGGCGCAGGCGGGAGATTTCTTCGACTTCGAGATTGTGGGTGCTGGGGCGCTTGAAGAAGGCGCGCTGGGAGCCGACCATGAAGGCGAACTCGTCGTTTCCGTGGGGCTGGACCTGGCCGATCTGGCCGATCAGGTCAACGAGGGCATCCCAGGTGAGATTCCGCGGCAGTTTGCCGCCAACGAGACTTTCGAGCAGTTCTTCGTGATCGTGACGGATATGTGCGTTCATGAGCTGAGCATTGCACCGGGCCAGAGCGCAAGGATGGTCCGGTTTGCTCAGGTCTGTGGGTGAGGGCCGCCAGCGAGGAAAAACTGCCGGCTCAACTGCCCATGTCGGGGCCGGCCTCGACTTTGACGCGCTCGCCGTTGCGGGCTACGGAGCGATAGAGCGCCTCGACGATGCGGATGTCGCGCAGGCCCATCTCGCCGGGGCAGGCGAAGGGACGACGCTCGCGGAGCGCCGCGGCGAATTCATCGTGGAGGACGGCGAGTTGGAGCGTGTCAGGGCGTTTGTAGATGGAGCCGTCGGGCAGGACGACCTGCTTGGGGTTGGGCTTGCCGTCGCCGCTTTGGCCGAAGGTGCTGCCACCTGACGGTGGAGCGATGCAGGTGTAGGTTCCCTTCTCTGCACGCACCTGGAGCAGATGGCCGTCATAGGCGTAGCTGGCGCGGGCCTGCATCACTGCGCCGCTGGGATACTCAAGCGTGTAGCTCAGGGTTTCTTCAAGGCCCGGGGGATAGACGTCGCGGGTGGTGGTGGGGACGGCGCTGGCGTAGATGGGGGTTTCGCCGGTGATGTAACTGCCGGCCTGGATGGGATAGACGCCGGTGTCAAAGGCCGCGCCGCCGCCGACCATCTCTTTGACCAGCAGCCAGGGCTTGGCGTTGCCGCGGTTCCAACTGAACTCGGCGGTGATGGCCTTGAGGGCGCCGTAGGTCTTTTCTTTGGAGAGGCGGATCATCTCTTTGTGGTGCGGCTCGAAGTGGAGGCGGTAGTTGACGCCGAGGCGCACACCGGCCTTGCGCGCGGCCTCAATCATGGCTTCGCAGTCGGCGGAGTGGGTGGCCATGGGCTTCTCGCTGATGACGTGCTTGCCGGCCTGCGCGGCGGCGATGGCGTTGGCGGGATGGATGCTGTTGGGCGTGACGACGTGGACGACGACGATGTCTTTGTTGTCGGCGAGGCGCGGCATCTGCTCGTAGGTATAGATGGAGGTCTCGGGGAAGCCGTACTGCTTTGCGTATTCGCGGCCCTTGGTGTCGGGGTGGCCGGTGATGACGCCGGCGAGATAGACATTTTTGGCGAAGGGCAGTTCGGGGGCGATGCTGACGCGGCTGAATCCGCCCAGGCCGCAGAGGGCCACGCCGATCTTGCCCTCCTTCTGCGCCTCGGCGCGGACCAGGGCGTTGAGTCCGACGATGGCGGGCATGGTGAGTGCGCCGGCTTTGAGGAAGGAGCGGCGGGAAGAAATTTTCTTTTCAGTTGTCATGGCGGGTGGCCTCCGGTGGGGATGGGAAGAGACGGCGGGGAACTTGAAGCCTCTGGCATCCAGATGTACGGTAGCATGCCGGCTGCGACCGCCGCGACATGAAGCGTGCTTAAAAGATCGGGTGCAGAACCATTCGGCCATACGCGATGAACGCCACGAGGAGGCCTAGCACGGCGCTCAAAATCGTAGCCGTGACCTCGCGATACTTGACGTGCACCGAGATGAACAAAAGGCTCTCGAGCGCGAGAAGGGCGGCAGCCAGGATGGTCAGCGGAGGGCGCCAATGGAAGGCGGCGGGGACGATGAGCCCGACCGTGCACACGAGCTCCGCGAGCCCCAGGGTCATCCAGGCTTTCCGCGGCAAGGCGCCAAAGGACGGGACGCCCTGGCTGACCTTGTCGAACATGAAGACCTTCATGACGCCTGACGATCCGTACAGAAAAGCGGCGAGGACTTGCAGGACCCATAACAGCATGTTCATCGCGTACCTCTTCCTGGTCTCAGAGCCGGCGCACGCAGGCCGGTTTGTTCGCGTGCGATCCACTTGCCGGGGGTGAGATCAAGTGACCGTGGATCACCTCATGATGATTCCATTTCAGGTTGCACCGAGGGCACTTGCGGACCTGGGTAAATGTGCGGAAGCTATTTGGCGCAACCGGCTGGAAGGTTGAAAAGGGATGCGTCGGGCGCGCCGCTCGCGAACATCGCGAAGGTCATCACGGCCGGCTTTGGGGCGAAGGGAGCTGCCCACTGGATTGCGATGGGTGTTTGCTGGGAATCCGTGGCGATGGTGAGGTTAACCGTGGGGGCGTTCCATCCAGCATCGGCGGCGGGCGCGAAGGTCCAGGTGGAAAGCCCAAGCTGGTCGACCTCGACCTCATTGGGTGGTCCTTGCGGGGCGGCGCCCAGGTTGAAAAAGGGGTGCAACGGGGCGGTAGACGCGGCACGGTGGCAGGATCCGTTGGTGTAGTTCCAGGTGTAATGGACCTTCTTGTCGTAGAAGAAATAGACGGACTGGAGCGGGGTTCCATCGAGGGCGAGGATTTCGACTCTGGCTCGCTTGTTGGTGAAGTCCTCAAAGAAATTGCCCATGAACGAGCCGGGGAGCCACTGGACGTTGGGGCTGCTGGAGACGAGTTCAAGGAAGGTGGCCGGGGCGGCATTGACAACGATCCGCGCGAAGAAGTCGGAAGGTTCGTTTGGCGGCGTTTGCGCGCGGGCGGGTTGGGCCAGAGCGAAGGCGAAGACGAGCAGGAGCGGCGTGAGTGAAACGGGGAATTGTTTCAAGATTGATACCCTCCGATTTCACTTTCTCACAGCCAAAGGGGAATTCAAAGTCAGGATTTGCGTTCGGGCGACCGCCCATCAGGAGATTACTCCGTGACGAACCTGCGGGCACAGCGGTCGTGCCATCCTGACATCCAGGCGAATCCCCTTCCCTCAGTTCATCTGGTTGGATTTGGATTTCAGGTATTTGTCGAAGGGGATTTCGAAGAAGAAGAGTTCGTTGCCGTCGGCGTCGCGGAGTTTGTGGAGATGGAGCTTGGCGCCTTTGAGGGGGTGGTCGAGGTCGGAGACGTCGTAAAACAGGAAGCCGGCGCGGGTGGTGTGGGGCTGCACGACGATGGCGCCGTACTCGAACTGGTCGAAGTCTGCCGCGATCTCTTTGATGCTGCCCTTGGGCTTGAGATGAATGCTGGGGATGGGGCCGGGGAGGGGGATTTTGGCGCCCTCGCGCTCTTTGCGGTTCATGAGGCGCTCGACGTCTTCAGGCTCGGCGGCCTGGATGCGGTCACCGGCGGCGGTTTGGAAGAGGATGCGGGCCTGGCCCAGGTTGATGGGGCGGCTGCCGTTGTTGGTGACGATGAGGCGCACGGGCAGGACGCCGTGGGCGAGGTAGTCGACGCGGAAGAGGGAGGCTTTCTCTTTGGTGTCGTAGGGTTCGGCGGCGATGGCTACTTTCTCGTTGTCGTGGACCTCGACCGCGGCAAAGGAGGTGGCCGGCTGCACGGGGGGCAGCTTGTGGTCGCTGGCCAGGGCAGGGAGGGCGAGGCAGAGTAGTAGAGGCGAGATGGCCCGCAGGTTCCTCATGGTGCTCGACTTTATCATCTAAGGGCCGCCTGTATCATGTGATGGTTAGACCGGGGATGGGGATAATCCGTCACGTATGATTTTGGCTTTCTATAATCTGGCGTTGCTGGCGGCCCTGGTGGTGGGTGCGCCGTGGTGGCTGTGGAAGATGGCCACGACGCACAAGTACCGCGAGGGGCTGCTGGAACGTTTGGGCTGGGTGCGGCTGGGGCTGGCGCGGGCCGGGCTGCGCGATGGGCGGCCGGTGATTTGGCTGCATGCGGTTTCAGTGGGTGAGGTGCTGGCGGTGAGCCGGCTGGTGGGCGAACTGGACCGGGGGTTTGCCGGGCACGACCTGGTGATTTCGACGACGACGCGGACCGGGCAGGAGCTGGCGCGGCAACGGTTTGGGGCGGAGCGGGTTTTCTATTGTCCGCTGGATTTGCCGTGGGCGGTGGGGGCTTATCTGAACGCCTTGCAGCCGGAGATACTGATTCTGGCGGAGACGGAGTTCTGGCCCAATCTGTTGAGCGGGTGCTTCCGGCGGAAGATTCCGGTGGTGGTGGTGAATGCGCGGATCTCGGACCGGTCTTGGCCGCGGTACCGGATGCTGCGGGGGCTGTGGCGTGTGTTTCTTGGGCGGATTGAGCGGGTGCTGGCACAGAGCGAGACCGATGCGGAGCGTTTGGTGGCGATTGGGTGCCGGGCGGAGCGGGTTACGGTGGGCGGGAATCTGAAGTTCGATGTGCGGGCGGCGGAAGAGGCTGAGGCGACGCGCGAGCTGAGGGGGCGGGCGCGAGGGCTGCGGCTGGTGGTGGCGGGCAGCACGCTGGAGGGGGAAGAGGCGGCGCTGCTGGAAGCGTGGCCGCGGCTGCTAGAGGCCGAGCCGCAATTGGCGATGGTGCTTACGCCGCGGCATCCGGAGCGGTTTGGGGCGGTGGCGGGGCTGCTGGAGCGGTCGGGTTTGGCCTGGAGCAGGCGGTCGGATTGGCGAAAAGCGGAGGGTTCGGCGGGGGCGGTGCGGCCTGGGGAGATTGTGCTGCTGGATACGATTGGGGAGTTGGCGTCGGTCTATTCGCTGGCGGCGGTGGCTTTTGTGGGGGGGAGCGTGGTTGCGGCCGGTGGGCACAATCCGCTGGAGCCGGCGCAGTTTGGCGTGGTGATCGTGATGGGGCCGCACTACGAGAACTTTCGCGCGATCACGGAGGACCTGCTGGCGCACGATGCGCTGCGGATTGCACCGGCGGAGGGGCTGGCGGGGGCGCTGAGCGGATTGTTGCAAGACACGGCAGAGGCTGAGGCGATGGGAGCGCGGGCCAGACAGGTGTTCGAGGCACAGGCGGGGGCGACGGCGCGATGCGTGGAGGCGATTGGGAAGCTGCTTGGCGGCGAGGAGCGCGGACGATGAGCCGGCGCTGGCTGTCTCCGCTTGTGCCGCTTTACGCCGCGGCTGTGGCTTGGCGCAACCGGGGTTTTGACGACGGATCGAAGGCCGTGCGGCGGTTGCGTTTGCCGGTGGTGAGCATTGGGAATCTCTCGACCGGGGGCACGGGCAAGACGCCGCTGACGATTGCGCTGGCCGAGGCGCTCGCGCGGCGGGGGCTGCGGGTGGACGTGCTCTCTCGCGGGTACGGACGCACGAGCCGACGGGCCGCGCGGGTAGACGTGACCGGGGCTGCGGAAGAATTCGGCGACGAGCCGCTGCTGATTGCGCGGGAGACGGGAGTGCCGGTGTATGTGGCTCGGGAGCGGTACGACGCTGGAGTGCTGGCCGAGGCGGGTGCCGGGGTTGATGTTCATCTTCTGGACGATGGGCTCCAGCATCGGCAGCTTTTTCGCGACGTGGATATTTTGCTGATGAGTTCTGCCGATTGGCGGGACGGGCTGCTGCCGGCGGGGAACCTGCGCGAGCCGTTGCGGGCTGCGCGGCGGGCTTCGGTGATTGCCATCCCTGCCGATGAGCCGGAGCTGGAAGACGAGCTGCGCGCGTGGGGCTGGCAGGGGCCGGTGTGGCGGGTGAGGCGGAGGATGGAGGTTCCGGCTGTGGATGGGCCGGTGGCGGCGTTTTGCGGGATCGCGCGGCCGGGACAGTTTTTTGCGGGGCTTGAGACGGCTGGGATTGCGGTGGCAACGCGGGTTGTTTTTCGCGATCATCATCGCTATACGAAGGCGGATGTGGAGCGGCTGGTTGGGGCGGCTCGGGCGGCGGGGGGGGCCACCCTGGTCACGACGGAAAAGGACCTTGTGCGGCTGGGCGGGTTGGCGGAGCTGCTGCCGCTGAAAACTGCGGGGCTGCGGATCGAGATTGAGGACGAAGAGCAGGCCGTTCTGTGGTTGCAGAACCGGCTGGTGGACGGTTCAAGTGAGCCGCGGCTGTGAGAAAATCGGAGCTTGCAGACGCAGACCCAATTTCGGCTTCTGGTTGTCCGGCTTGGCGCCATGGGCGACATTCTGCACGCGCTGCCGGCGGTGACGGCGCTGCGGCAGGCTCACCCCAACTGGGTGATCGACTGGGTGGTGGAGCCGCACTGGCAGGCGTTGCTGGCGGCTGAGAGCGGCGGTCAAGAGGGAGCTCCCGAGGGGCTCAAGCCCCATTGTCCAATTTTTTCAGCGGATGGCACGTCTGAAGCCGTGCCCTTTCAAAACGCGCGGGACTTGGCGCGGCCGGTTGTGGACCGGCTGCATTTTGCTTCGACCAAGCAGTGGCGCAGGCAGTTGCTGAGCCGCAAAACGCTGCGTGAGATCAAGACCCTGCGCAGAGAACTGCGCGCCGGGGATTATGACGCGGTGATTGACTTGCAGGGGGCGATCCGGTCAGCGTTGGTGGCGCGGCTGGCGGGATGCTGGCGGGTGATTGGCCAGGCGGAGCCGCGGGAGCGGGCGGCGCGGCGGCTGTTTACCGAGACGGTGGCCACGCATGGCGCGCATGTGATTGAGCAGGATCTGGAGTTGGCCGCGGCGATTGCGGGCGACGATCTGAAGCCTGTGCGGCCGTGGCTGCCGGTGGATCCGGTGGCCGAGGCCTGGGCCGACGGGCGGTTGGGGTCGCAGGCGAGACACGTGTTGATTAATCCGGGGGCAGGGTGGGGCGCGAAACGCTGGCCGGTGGAGCGCTACGCGGAAGTGGCGAACAGTCTGATCGGCCGCGGGTTCCGGGTGGTGGTGAACGCCGGCCCGGGCGAAGAGGCGCTGGCCAACACAATTGTGCAGGAAACCAACGGGGCGGCTGCGCCGCTGCTCTGCTCGATGGCGCAATTGATTGCGCTGACGCGGAGAGTGGAGTTGGTGATTGCCGGGGACACGGGGCCGCTGCACCTGGCCTGCGCGCTGGGCAAGCCGGTGGTGGGGATTTATGGGCCGACCGACCCGAGCCGCAACGGGCCGTTCGGCACGCGGTATAAGGTGCTGCGCAACCCGGAGAGCCGCCGCGACCACACGCGGCACGAGCGGCCAGAGGCGGGGCTGCTGACGATTGAGCCTGCGGATGTGGTGAACGCAGCAACCGAACTGCTTGAAACGGAGAATGCCTCTTGACTTCGCACACTGCCAGTCCAAAAGCCCGCCCCACGCAGTGGTGGCAGAAAGTGGCGCGGCGCATTCGCGTGCCGTTGGGGTTTTTGACGGCGGCGCTTTATCTGTTTGAGCTGTGGCGTCGCGCCCCGCAACCGGCGGCGGTGGGCTGGAGCCTGGCGCTTATTTTGCCGGGGCTGTGGCTGCGCGGGTATGCCTCTGGTTATGTAAAGAAGAACAGTGAGCTGACGCAGACCGGCCCTTACGCGTACACGCGGAACCCGCTCTATCTGGGGTCGATTTTGATTGCCGGCGGGTTTGCGGTGGCGCTGCTGAGTTGGCCGGTGGCGGTGGTGCTGGCGGTGGGGTTTGCGCTTATCTATATTCCGGTGATCGCGGGGGAGGAGCGGTTTTTGCGGGCTACGTTTCCGGAGTTTGAGACGTATTGCAAGCGGGTTCCGCGGCTGCTTCCGAGGCTGACACCGGCGAGGAATCCTGACGGCGAAGCTGCGCCGGGGGCCTTCTCGTTTTCGCTCTATCGGAAGCATCGCGAGTACAATGCAGGTATAGGGGCAGCGCTGCTTTATCTGAGCCTGTTGTTGCTGCACCCTGCTCTCGCCGTGCTCTTCCATGGGCCGCGATGAATGTTTCTCGCGTGGGATGAGCAAATCAATCAGTACGACCAAGGAGCCTCGCCTGAAGTTGATGACGCGCACGACCGCCGCAATCTTTGTTTGCGTCCTGGCACTGGCCCCGCTGGTTGGCGGCCAACAGGTTCCCACGCTGACGCCGCCCCGCGTTGGTTTCAGCTTTCCGCAGAAGCAGACGCTGACGTATAGCGTGGACTGGCGGGTGTTTCCAGCCGGAACCGCCGTAATGCATTTTGAGGCGAGCGGCGACAGCGAACGCATTACGGCGAATGCAGACACGATCGGGGCGATCAATTTACTTTTTCACGTGGGCGACCGGTTTCAATCGACCTTTGACCGCAACCGGGGATGCACGACGGAGTTTGACAAGCAGACGGTGGAGGGCCGGCGGCAGATCAACTCGACGCTGCGGCTGGATTATGCGCAGGGTGAATCCATATTGGACGAGAAGAACCTGGTGACGGGCAAGAGCAAGCATGTGGAGGCGGGGGTTCCGGGCTGCCTGACCGACCTGCTGACGGGCGTGTTCTATGCCTCGTCGCAGCCGATGGCGGTGGGCAAGAGCTTCGGGATTTCGGTTGTGGACGCGATGCACCCGGTGCTGGTGACGATGAAGGTGGAGGGGCGCGAGGAGATCAAGACGACGCTGGGCACCTTCAAGACTTTGCGCGCGCAGCCGACGGCTGACGCAGGTGTGGTGAAGAATCGCGGGGAGATCTGGATCTGGTATACGGACGACGAGCGGCATTTGCCGGTGCAGATGCGGGCGCGGCTGTTCTGGGGGACGATCACGTTTCGGCTGACGGGGAACGAAAATAAATAGGGTTGGAACCTAAAAGACAAAAGCAACTGCGGGTTCTTCGACTGCGCTGAAAAGCGCTTCGTTTCTAATGAACGGGAGGGGAAAGGTTGCCTCTCGCAGCGCCGCTACGGGGCTCTTGAACTGTTTCGGCAGCTTTCGCAGGGCTGCGTCCGCCGCGGCGGACTTGCCCTGGGCTATTTTCCCACACCCCTCCGGGGTGTACCTTGAAGCGGCTTGTTCATTCAAAGTGCAACTTGCCACCGCAAATCATGATGCTCAGGATGACAGCATTTTGTGTGGCTGACGGATTTGTGTGTGGATGAGATTGTTGTTGCGCCGATCTATCGTTGTTCAGCGCGTGCGACGACGAATCCGTAGAATAGCCTTGGATGGCATTTACCGAACAATACGATGTGGCGGTGGTGGGCGCGGGACACGCGGGCTGCGAGGCGGCCATGGCGGCGGCGCGCATGGGGCTGAAGACTGCGCTGATCACCATGAACCTGGACCTGATCGCGCAGATGAGCTGCAACCCGGCGATAGGCGGCGTGGCCAAGGGGCACCTGGTGCGCGAAGTGGACGCGCTGGGCGGCATCATGGGCGAGGTGGCGGATGCGGTCGGCATCCAGTTCAGGCTGCTGAACACGTCGCGGGGGCCGGCGGTGTGGAGTCCGCGGGCGCAGTGTGACAAGCAGCTTTATCGCGTGAAGATGCGGGAGGTTCTGGAGTCGCAGGCGGGGCTGCATATTCGGCAGGCGGAGGTCGTCGATCTGGTGATCGACGACAGTGGACAGTGGTCAGGGGACAGCCACCCCAGCGACGTGGACCTGTCGCCGGGGACCCCGGTCAGTGATCGGAAAGCCCGGCGGCGGGTGTTGGGGTTGAAGCTGCGCGATGGGCGCAGGCTTCTGGCTGGGGCCACGATCATCACCACCGGCACATTCTTGAATGGGCTGATTCACTGCGGCGAAGAGCGGTATCCGGCGGGGCGCAGCGGCGAGCCTGCCTCAGTGCTGCTGGGCGAGGCGCTGCGGGCGCTGGGGCTGCGGACTTGCCGGTTGAAGACAGGGACGCCGCCGCGGCTGGATGGGCGCACCATTCGCTGGGATGCGTTTGAAGAGCAGGCGGGCGATGCCGAGCCGACGCCTTTCAGCTTCAGGACGAAGCAGATTGTGCAGCCGCAGATCAGTTGCCACATTGCTTTCACGACGCCGGAGACGCTGCGGGTGATCCGCGAAAATGTGCACCGCTCGGCGATGTATTCGGGGCGGATTGAAGGCATCGGGCCGCGCTACTGCCCGTCGATTGAAGACAAGATCGTCAAGTTCCCGGACAAGACGCAGCACCAGTTTTTTCTGGAGCCCGAGGGGCTGAACACGCACGAGGTCTACGTGAACGGCATGTCAACCTCGCTGCCGATGGAGGTGCAAGCGGAGATTGTGCGCTCGATTCCGGGGCTGGAAGAGGCGGAGATGCTGCGGCCGGGGTACGCGATCGAGTACGACAGCGTGGACGCGACGGAGCTGGACCGCACGCTGTGCGTGAAGGCCTTCACAGGCCTTTATCTGGCCGGGCAAATCAATGGAACAAGTGGCTATGAAGAGGCAGCCTGCCAGGGGATCATGGCAGGGATCAACGCGGCGTTGTGGCTGAAGGGCGAGCCGGCGTTCACGATGGACCGGAGCGAGGGGTACACCGGGATTCTGATTGACGACCTGATTTCGAAGGGGACGAACGAGCCGTATAGGATGTTCACTTCGCGGGCGGAGTTCCGGCTGCATTTGCGGATCGACAACGCGGACCGGCGGCTGACTCCATATGGGCGCAGGCTGGGGCTGATCGGCGACGAAGCGTGGGCCGAGTACGAGCTGAAGCAGGCGCGGATGGAGGCGCTGGAGCGGCTGCTGGTGAGCGGCAAGACGGACCCGGAGAAGCTGCGCGCCGCTGGCTTTGGCGAGCTGACGGCAACGGCGGGGTTGACTTGGGCGCACCTGCTGAAGCGGCCCGAGGTGGGGATTGAAGCGGTGCTGGGCGCGATGCGGGACGAGCTGGTGGCGGACCCGCTGCTGGCTGCATGGGCCGCTGCGCCGGACCGCGATGCGCAGGCCAGGAGCGCGGCGCGCGCGGTGGAGACGGAGATCAAGTTTGCCGGGTATCTGGATCAGCAGAAGAAGTCGATTGCCAAGCTGAAGGCGGCTGAGGCTGTGGCCATTCCCGAGTGGATTGAGTATGGGGCGATCAGCGGGTTGTCGCGGGAGATGCGGGAGACGCTGGAGCGGGTTCGGCCGCTGACGATTGGGCAGGCGAGCCGGATTCCGGGGGTGACGCCGGCGGCGCTGGGGCTGGTGCATGTCTCGATCCGGCTGCAAGGAGCGCGGCGGCTGGCTAGCTAGGCGGCTTTGGGCTTGTCAAGGTTGGGGAGCAGGCCGGTGAGCAGGCCGATGGCGGGGAGCCAGGCGCAGAGCTTGTAGACAAAAACGATGCTGGTGAGATCGGCGATGTGGCCCAGGACGGCCGCGCCGATTCCGCCCATGCCGAAAGCCAAACCAAAGAAGATGCCCGAGACCAGGCCGACACGGCCGGGCATCAGCTCCTGCGCATAGACAAGGATGGCCGAGAAGGCCGAGGCGATGAGGAAGCCGATGACGGCGGAGAGAATGCCTGTCCAGAAGAGGCTGGCGTGGGGGAGCATGAGGGTGAAAGGGAGCACGCCGAGGATGGAGGCCCAGATGACGTATTTGGGGCCGATGCGGTCGCCGATGGGTCCGCCGAGAAAGGTGCCGGCGGCGGCGGCGCCGAGAAAGACGAAGAGGTGGAGCTGGGAACTGCGGACTGAGACGTGAAAGCGGCTGATGAGGTAGAAGGTGAAGTAGCCACTCATGCTGGCGAGATAAAAATACTTGGAAAAGATAAGAGCGACCAGCACCAGCAGGGCGCGCACGACGGTGCGCGTGGGCAAGGGCGAGCGCTGCGGCAGGTGGAGGTGGCTGGGGGTGGCGCGCTGAAGATGGTGAGAGCGCCAGCGGCCGACAAAGGTAAGGATGACGGCCCCGACGGCGGCGACGATGGAGAACCAGGCCATACCGCGCTGGCCGAGCGGCAGCACAACGAAGGCGGCCAGCAGGGGTCCAATGGCGCTGCCGGTGTTGCCGCCGACCTGAAAGAAGGACTGGGCAAAGCCATGGCGGCCACCGGAGGCGAGGCGTGCGATGCGGGAGGACTCGGGATGGAAGATGGCCGAGCCCGCGCCCACGACGGCAGCGGCCAGCATGAGCATGTTGAAGGTGGGGGCCATGGCGAGCATGAGCGTACCGATCAGGGTGAAGCACATGCCGACGGTCAGCGCATAGGGCATGGGGCGGCGGTCAGTATAGAGGCCGATGAAGGGCTGCAACAGACTGGCGGATGCCTGGTAGGTGAGGGAGAGCAGGCCGATCTGGCCGAAGTTGAGGCGAAAGTTCGTTTTCAGGATGGGATAGATGGAGGGGAGCAGCGACTGCACCATGTCATTGAGCAGGTGGCAGACGCTGACGGCGACGAGGATGTGGAAGACGGCCGTGGCCGCGGCGGGGGCGGGATCGAGTGCGGGG
>Ga0302320_10007020_pt1 | contig 24858 bp, 25 predicted proteins | sample Bog_T0_3_FD_202130 | JGI IMG/M metagenome (GOLD analysis project Ga0302320, IMG submission 202130) | Peat permafrost microbial communities from Stordalen Mire near Abisko, Sweden - Bog_T0_3 | ecosystem: Environmental > Terrestrial > Soil > Wetlands > Peat | place: Sweden: Abisko, Stordalen Mire...
AACCCACGACGAGCGGACTCGAGGCGGCGTTTGAGCGCCTCAAGCTGTTCACCAATGCTCGGACGCGGCGCCTGCTCATCGTCGAAGACAACGAAATCGAGCGGAGCGCAATCGAGGAATTGCTCGGGCATGGCGATATAGAAATTCAAACCCTGGGCACAGGAGAAGAGGCGCTTCAGGCGTTGCTTTCACAGACGTTCGACTGCGTCGTGCTGGATCTGCGGTTGCCAGACATGTCGGGTTTTGAATTGTTGGAGAGGATGCGCCGGGAGTCTGCTTCCGCCGAGGTCCCGGTCGTGGTGTATACGGGCCGGGATCTCAGCGACCAGGAACAAGCGCAACTTAAAACCATGGCCAAGAGCATCATCCTGAAGGACGTACGCTCGCCGGAAAGATTGCTGGACGAAACGTCGCTGTTCCTTCATCGCGTCGTCACGGAGTTCCCGCGCGAAAAACAGGCCATGCTGGAGCGCCTTCATGGCTCGATGGAAGTGTTGCGTGGTCGCAAAGTTCTCGTGGTTGACGACGATGCGCGCAATATCTTTGCGTTGACGTCTCTTCTGGAGAATCAGGACATGGACGTCATCAGCGCCACCTCCGGTCAAAGCGCGATAGAAATCGTTCAAAACCAGCGTGACTTGAGCATTATACTCATGGACATCATGATGCCTGACTTGGATGGGTACGAGACGATGCGAGAGATCCGCCGAAGACCGGAGTTCCGAACATTACCGATCCTCGCATTGACGGCGAAGGCGATGAAGGGCGACCGTGAAAAATGCCTCGACGCGGGGGCAAGCGATTATATCGCCAAGCCGGTGAATACTGATCAACTTCTTTCGCTGATGCGCGTGTGGCTGTTCCGATGAGCGCAATTGGCCGGGAGATCCATTCGTCCGCTGTCGACGAAGTCGGGCAGAAGGTCGCGGGAGCGGCCGTGGAGCGTGATGGCCGCGCCAACCCCGCGGATGACGCCATCAATATTCTGATAGTTGATGACGAACCGAAAAACTTCATGGTTCTGGCGTCGATCCTCGACTCTCCCGACTATCGCCTCGTTAGCGCCGGTTCCGCGGACGAGGCCCTGTTGGCGCTGATCGCGCATCAGTTCGCGCTGCTGATCCTCGACGTGCGCATGCCGGCAATGAGCGGCTTTGAACTTGCCCAGATCATAAAGGAACGCAAAAAGACGGCGCGTGTGCCGATAATCTTTCTGACCGCGTATTACGGCGAGGACCAGCATATTCTCGACGCCTACGGGGCCGGTGCGGTCGATTATTTGCATAAGCCGGTCAGCCCGGCGATTCTTCGTTCGAAGGTCGCGGTATTCGCCGAACTCTACAGAAAGACCCGCGAGGCGCAACTGAACGCGCAAGCGCTGCTCGCCGAAGTCCATGAGCGGCGTCGCGCCGACGAGCGGCTTCGCGAGCTGAACGAAACCCTCGAGCACAGGGTGATTTCCCGCACGGCGGAATTGCTGGCGAGCCGAGCGCAATTGAAACATGCCGCGGATCTGGCGAGGCTGACGTACCTGAGTTTGGACTATCGTAACAATCGAATGGAGGTCGCGGACAATTTTGCCGGCATCATGGGATTTGCTTTGCCCTCAAAGCTCGAAGGGCCGAACGCCATCGCCGAGGGTTCAAGTCTGCTCCTGGCGCGGATCTCGGAAAACGACAGGTCGCGATTCGTGGCGGCGGCGGAAACGTCGGGAGGGGAAGAGTTCCGAAAGATAGAATATCGGGTTGTCGGAAACGACGGACGAGAACGTTGGATCGAGAGCGAGTGGCATGTGGAAATGGGACCCGGATCCCAGCCGGATAGGGCCTTCGTCGCGAATTTGGACATCACCGAGCGAAGGCAATCGGAGGAGCAACGCAAGTTGTTGATGGCCGAGGTCAATCACCGCAGCAAGAATCTTCTTTCGGTGGTTCAAGCCATGGTGACGCAAAGTGCGCGCGGCGCCGATCCGCAGTCGTTCGCGCGCCACATCTCCGACCGGCTGCAAGGTTTGTCCGCCAGTCAGGATTTGCTGATCAAGAACGAATGGGGCGGCATAGAATTGTCGGAACTCGTTCAGGCGCAACTTAGCCATTTCAGGGATCTGATTGGGCTGCGTATTCTTATCGATGGCCCGACGGTTCGGTTGACCGCCGCCGGCTCGCAAGCGATGGGCATGGCCTTGCACGAGCTTGCCACCAATGCGGCGAAATACGGTTCGCTGTCCAACGATCACGGCCGAGTGCATATTTCATGGGAGATTCATGAGGACCCTAAGCCGCGGTTCTCCATTCGGTGGGTCGAGGAAGGCGGACCCGTGGTTGAAGCGCCCGCGCGGAAGGGCTTCGGTCATCTGGTCGTCAGTCGAATCGCGGAAGCGGCCCTGGGCGCGAAGGTCGAGTGGGGCATAGGAGATCACGGCGCGTATTGGCGTTTGTCCGCGCCTGTCGAAGACGCGCTGGACAGACGATGACCACGCAGCCGAGACCTCACAACCGCCAACGAACAGAACCGGCTACTTGTCGTCGAGGATGAATGCACGCTTGCTGAGGTCCTTTGCGAGGATCTCACCGAGGCCGGGTTCGAGGTCGCGGGCGTCGCATACAGGCTCGCGAAAGCACTGCGTTTCGATCGTCCGTTTCTAGTGTCGTGAGGGTAGACTCGTGAACAACTCTCCCGAGCGGTGTTCGCAAAGAAGCCGCATCGTCGCGGCGACGCTCGGCCCGCCTGCCCGAACCCATTTGCCGTCAATCGGATTCGCTCAGGGTCCAAAGTCAACGGGCAAACGAATGCGGCGGATGGCCCGGATGGCGAATTCGGCAACGTCGGCGAGTCAGGAATGTCGGGGCCTGGCCCCGGCGGTATGCCAAGCGGCTCGCCGCTCCCAGGGAAAATCACGTCGGGAGTCGGAGGAGGCACGTTGACTGGATCGTTCCACGTCTTTTCCGGCGCGGGATTTGGGGCAGGCGCTTCCCGGCCCGGGTCATGCGGCGGCTCGTTGGGTACGTCTGTATTGGCGTTCATGGAGCCCTCTCTCAGGCTGGATTTGAACCGCCTGAAGCGCATTCTTCGCGCCGTTGCGTTTCCGAAGTCAACAATTCCGTCGCATTTGCTGTCAGAACGTGATGCCGGCTGGGGTTGAAGCGAGTCGCCCGTGTTTCGGGCGACGTCAGGTTGGTCTGGGAACTCGGTTCAGCTCTTGCTGGCGTTCCAAATGCCCTCATACTTGAACTCCGGAGCGGCCTTGAGCTGATCCTTGGTCGCGTTCATGCTCGCATGCCACTTCTTGTTCGCTGTGTCATAGGCGATGTCGACGGAACTCGTGTCGACCGTGACGTAACGCGATCCCATGCCAAGGAATCCACCGACGGATATGACATAGCCTTTGACCGCCTTCGAGCTGTCGAAGGCCACGTCCTGAATTTTGCCGATGTCGTTGTTGGAGGTGTCGTACACATCCAGACCGACGACATTTGACGAGAGCATGTCGCTATGTTGCAACGTGACGAACTGAGGCTCGGCAAGAGCTGCGAAGGCGACGCCGGATCCGACGATGGTCGCCGCGGCAACTACCAGTGATTTGTACATCGTTGTTCTCCTGGAAATGAGGATCCTCGTTGGATCGACAGGTTAACGTCGCACGACCGAAAACGATCCTGCCGCGCGCGTATTTTATTTTGATACAGTGTCTCCTCGTCCATGAGGCAAATTCGCTTGCGGCGGCGTGTGGGAACGTTTTGGAGCTCGAGGCGTTTATATCGAACGCTATTATCTGGAAGGACTCGAGTCACATGCACGGTGCGCTTCACGACAAGGCGGCGAGGAGCATGTCGGTAAAGGCGGCGGGGCTCCCGGTCCGAAGAAATCGCCGCCCTTGAACAGGCGGCGCCGTATCATGAACATGGTCCGGATAGCGCCGCCGCGCGTCTTCGGGGGCGCGGAAATCCGATGCGGGTTGCTCGCTTCGGGCTGGAAATCCAGCGCGCTTGCGGAGGCTCGAAGATCAGGCCGCCGATCTCGCGCGTCGTGTCGAGGAGGCGTGTTGACGCGAGGTTATTTGGTTTTGTGCGATTGCGCTGGATGGGGCCAAATCAGCCGTGCCGCATTCGCAGCTGCCATGCCGGCCCGTTGCTGTTGACGGCCATCATTCGCGCCGACCGCTCGCGTCCAGTGGCGGATGCGCTCATGTCGCCCGATGTATTCTCCGGTCGGGGGATCAGAATCATCGCCAACAGTGAAGCGCGCGACAATTCGATGTCTTGTCATAAAGGATCGATCCGGTCGCACGACAGTGGCTTGATAGCTAAAGGACTGTCGAGCTGCGGCTTTCTCCGCCACGTCGGCCGGGAGTTCGACGCGACGATCGCGGCGGCTGGTTACAGGGAGCTTCGTCGCTTGCGCGAACTCTACCGCGGATTTCGCCGGCGCCGCTCAGGCGCGCGCGGGCGGCGCGCTTTTTGTCATGAGACAGGCATTGCTGGGCATCGAATTCGGACCGTCGATGCGGAACATCCGGCTCCGAAACGCTCGGTTTCGGTCGTCGTTCGATCCGCTCGAGCGCCAACATTTGCCGATCAACGGCGCCAGGGTCGATATCGAACGGCAACGATCGGGAACGCATCTTTCGATGCGTGTTGCGCGCGAAGTGGGCGAAGTTCATGTCGCGATGATATTCAGTTGATCGACTCGGCCTCCACCGCTTGCATCAACTGCCGGACTTTGAGACGTTAGAAGCCTACTGAAGACGCTTTATTTTTTGCGAGGGCGCGATGGCGGGGAATCTGGGCTCGAAAGCGACTCGGGCGGCCGGTTCGCCGGGCGGCAAAAAACGACGCGTTGGCGCCTCCAAAGGCGGCCGAGTTGCCCCAACCCCGGCGCGGCAATCTTCGGGACCAGAGTTCCTGTCCGGCGGCGGCGAAATGGGCGCGCTGATGCGGGCGAAGCGTTGGGAGGAAACGCCCTTGGGGCCGCCGGCGTCGTGGCCGGAAAGTCTGCGCACCACGGTACGGATTCTGATGACGTCGCGCTATCAGATGTGGATGGGCTGGGGCAAGGAGCTCACTTTTCTGTACAATGACGCGTACCGGCCGACGCTCGGCATCAAACATGGATGGGCGCTTGGCAGTCCCGCCCGTGAAGTCTGGAAAGAGATCTGGAGCGATGTCGGACCGCGCATCGAGCAAGTGCTGACGAGCGGGCTGGCGACGTGGGACGAAAGCCTGCTTCTGCTGCTCGAGCGAAGCGGCTATCCGGAGGAGACCTACCACACGTTCTCCTACTCGCCTCTGGCCGACGACGAGGGAAGGGTCGTCGGGATGTTGTGCGTTGTCACCGAGGAAACCGAGCGAATTATCGGCGAGCGAAGGCTTGGGAGCCTGAACGATCTTGCTTCCGGGATCACGGGCATGAAGACGACGACGGAAGTTCTCGGCGGGATCGAAGAGCAGCTCAACGCCAATCTGAAGGACATTCCGTTCTCGCTGACCTATCTGTTCAACGAAGACGGAACCGCGGAATTGGCCAGCCTCACCGGGGTAGGGCGCGGCCATGCGATCGCGCCGGACAGGATCGAGACCAGCGAAACCGAAGGAACGTGGCCGGCCAGCGACGTGCGCGACGGACGCTCGGTGCTGGTGATCGACGATCTCGATCGGCGTTTCGCGGCCGTGCCTGCCGGCGCCTGGCAAAAGCCGCCGCGCGAGGCGGTGGTCGCCCCGATCATGCGGCAGGGACTGGATGCGCCGGCGGGTTTTTTCGTCAGCGGCGTGAACCCCTACCGCCGTCTCGACTCTTCTTATCTCGGTTTCATCGGCCTCGTCGCAGGTCAGATCGCTTCGGGTCTCGCCAACGTTCACGCCTATCAGGAGGAGCGTCGGCGAGCGGACGCGCTGGCGGAGATCGATCGCGCGAAGACGACTTTCTTCTCGAACGTCAGTCACGAATTCCGAACGCCGCTGACGTTGATGCTGGGTCCGCTCGAGGACGTGCTGGCCAGGGACGACGGCAGTCCGCTTGCCGAGCATCGCTCGCTGGTCCAGGTCGCCCATCGCAGCGGCATCAGGTTGCTGAAACTCGTCAACACGCTTCTCGACTTCTCCCGCATCGAAGCCGGTCGGGCTCTTGCACAGATCGAGGCGGCCGATCTCTCCGCTTTCACAGTCGAACTGGCGTCGAATTTTCGACCGATCCTCGAGCGGGCTGGCCTGCAGTTGATCGTTCGGGCGCCGCCTTTGCCTTGGCCGGTCTCCCTCGATCGCGAAATGTGGGAAAAGATCGTCTTCAATCTGCTTTCGAACGCCTTCAAATTCACCTTCGAAGGCGAAATCGTCATCGAGATCAAGCCATCGGCGGACGGCCAGTTCGCGATCGTCGAATTGAGCGACACGGGGACAGGCATTCCGGAACATGAATTGCCGCACGTGTTCGAGCGCTTCCGCCGCATCGCGAATGCGCGCGGTCGGTCGATCGAAGGCAGCGGTATCGGGCTCGCGTTGGTTCAGGAACTGGTCAAGGCGCAGGGAGGCTCGATCAGCGTGGTCAGCCGAGTCGGTCAAGGAACCCGTTTCTGCGTGACCATGCCTTTCAGTTTCACGGATGCAGAGGCTTCGGGCCGTCCCGATGGAGAAATTCGGTCAGGCGCGCGCAGGGCCCAAGCCTATATTGACGAAGCCCTGGGATGGCTGACGCAAACGGGCGGCGAGATCGAAGAATTGGCGCCGCCATCCGCCTCCGAGGAGGCCGACTTGGCGGCGAACAGCACGCAAACGGCCGGGGCGGGTCCCGTCATCGTTCTCGCCGACGACAACGCCGATATGCGTAACTATCTATCGCGCTTGCTGCGAAGCGCCAATTATCGAGTTGAAGCGGTCAGCGACGGCGAGCAGGCGCTGCAATTGGCGCGACGGATCCATCCGGATCTGGTGCTGACCGACGTGATGATGCCGAGCCTCGACGGCTTCGGTCTGCTCGCCGCGCTTCGCGCGGACGTGCGGTTGCAGGACACTCCGATCCTCATGCTCTCGGCCCGCGCGGGCGAAGAATCCAAGTTCGAGGGATTGTCCGCCGGCGCCAACGACTATCTGACCAAGCCATTCAACGCGCGCGAATTGCTGGCCCGCGTGCGCTCGACGCTGGATACGGCCGCGCGACGTCGCGACGCGGTGCTGGTTGAGAACGAACTGCGGCGACAGGCGGAGATGGCGCAGGAGCGCGCCGAGGCGATTCTGGCCAGCATCAGTGACGGGTTCTATGCGCTCGACCACGAGTGGCGCTTCACTTACATGAACGCCGCAGCGGCGCGCTTGATCGGCGTTTCTGGCGAAAACTTGATCGGTCATGTCTATTGGGACTGCTTTCCCATGAGCAAGGGCGGCCCGGTCGAAACCCACTTTCACCGCGCCATGTCGGAACGCCAGAGCTGTGATTTCGAGTTTCTGTCGCGATCCTGGGGACGCTGGTTCAGCGTCCGGGTGTTTCCGGCCCGCGACGGCGGGCTGGCGGTTTATTTTCAGGACATCACGGAAAGGAAGCGCGCGGAAGACGAATTGAAGCGGATGAACGAGACTCTCGAGGCGCAAGTCGCCGAGCGGACGTCGGAACTTCGGACCAAGGAGGCGCGGCTCCGCGCCATCTTCGAGACAAGCTTCATCTTCCAGGGATTGACGACAGTCGAAGGGACCCTTCTTGACGCGAACGCGACGTCGCTCGCCAGCATCGGCTCAAAGCTGGAAGAGGTCGTCAACAAGCCGTTCTGGGAGGCGCCTTGGTTCACGGCGACGCCGGACATGCGCGAACGGGTTCGCGAGGCGATTCCTCAGGCGGCGAAAGGCGTCCCGATGCGAGAGGAGATATGCTTGAACCTGCCCATCGGCGGCTGGCGCTGGTTCGATTTCCAAATCCGGCCGGTTCGCGACGCCGAGGGCGTCATCACCGCCATCGTACCCGAGGCCGTCGAAGTTAGCGAGCGTCGGCACGCTGAGGAGCGGCTGCGGCAGGCGCAAAAAATGGAGAGCATCGGCCAACTCACGGGCGGCGTGGCGCACGATTTCAACAATCTGCTCACGATCGTGATAGGCAATCTGGAAACACTCCACAGACGGCTTGCCAAGGAGCCAATCGACGTCGTCCAGATCAGACGGCTCGCGGACAATAGCATGGTTGGAGCCGAGCGGGCAGCGGCGCTCACGCGACGGCTGCTCGCCTTCGCCCGCCGGCAACCGCTCAACCCTGACTCCGTCGACATCGGCCGGCTGATCGCCGGCATGAAAGATTTACTTCGGCGCGCTGTCGATGAAAGCGTTCAGTTACGCACGCACCTCGCCGACCCAATGTGGCGCGCCAACGTCGACGCCAACCAGCTTGAAGTGGCGATTCTGAATCTCGCGATCAACGCGCGGGACGCTATGACCGCTGGCGGTCTCCTGACGATCGAAACCTCGAACCTCGTCGTTGACGCCAAGGGGCTGCGCGACCATCCCGACGCGACGCCTGGACATTACGTGCGGATCGCCATCCGAGATACCGGCGTCGGAATGAGCGCCGAGACTCTCGCGAGGGCGTTTGAACCTTTCTTCACGACGAAGGATGTCGGCCACGGCACGGGACTCGGCCTTTCACAGGTGTACGGATTTGTAACTCAATCGGGTGGACACGTGCGGATCGAAAGCGCCTTGGGGCGAGGGACGACCGTCGAAATCCTTCTGCCGCGCAGCGAGGGTGATGCCTTACCGTCGGTGGCGCCCGCCGCCGCGCCGACCGTCGCGCGCGCCCGCGAGCATGAGGCAATCCTCGTCGTCGAAGACAACGACGAGGTAAGGGCCCACACGGTCAGCGCGCTTCGCGAACTCGGATATGACGTGATCGAGGCCGCTAGGGGTTCGACCGCCTTGGCGCGACTCGACGAGCGACCCGATGTGAAGTTGCTGTTCACCGACATTGGGTTGCCGGGCGGCATGAGCGGCGCCGAGCTCGCCGAGGCCGCGCGCCGAGAAAGACCCGATCTAAAGGTGCTCTTCGCTACGGGCTATGCACGGGATACGGTTACCCAAGACCCGCGAATCCTCCCTACCGGACTGCTGGTGGCCAAGCCCTTCGCATTCGTCGCGCTCGCCACGAAAATCAGGGAAATTCTCGATGGAATCGGCGGTGGACGCGGCGCCGCGTAAGAATTTGCGCGGCGCTCCGGACTATCGGGCGTGACCGCTACTTCGCCGCCCGAGTCGCCGCTGCTTTACGCGCGGACAGGGAGCGCTCCGCGGCGGGTCTCGACGCCGACGCTTCGCCGCCCAGCTTTCCGCCGCGATGCGATGCAGGATGGCCCGTTTCGGCGCCGCGGCCCGATCCGCTCTTCTTGCCGCCGCCATCGTCCTTGTTCACCGTGGCCCAGGCGCGGCGAGTCGCCTCCGGTTCGGAGACGCCGCGACTTTCGTAACTTTCGGCGATATGTGCGGCCTTCCGTTCCTGCTTGTCGGTATATTTGCTCTTGTCGCCTCGGGGCATCGCAAGTCTCCTTGGTTGCATATCATCGCCGCGCGCTCGGAACTTGATCTCACGTCCGAACGCGCCGCGCCGCCGACCGAACTCAGGGACGGGCCCTGCCGCCGGCCGCGCTCGCATTGAATTGCGCGCTGAGGTCGCTGAGGATCTGATCGGTGTCGATCTCTTCCACTTCGGTCGCTTCCAACAAGGTGACGGCGTGTTTCAGGCCGAGTTCCCGCGCCCACGCCTTCAGCGCGCCATAGCGCGCGATTTCATAGTGTTCCACCGCTTGCGCCGCGGCCGCCAGACCCGCGTCGCCTGCTCGCGTATTGCCGAATTGGGAGACGATTTCGTCACCTTCTCGGAGGATCCCCTTGATGGCCTCGCAGGGAGTTCCCTCCGCGGGACGGCCGACGATTTCGAACACCGTCGCCAAGCGCTCCACATGTTCCACCGTTTGTCGCAGGTGCGTCTCGAAGGCCGCTTTGAGCTCATTCGAGCGAGCGACCTTGATCAACTTCGGCAGCGCCTTGATGATCGCGGATTCCGCGTAATAGGTGTCCTGCAACTGATGTTCGAACAACTTGCCGAGATCGCTGTCGAGCGCAAGGGAATGACCTTCGCGATCGTGTGTGGGAACCGACGTGGCTTTGACGGGCATCACAATCTCCTGAACTGTGGGGATGGGCCGGCCCCTTCGCGGCGCCGGTTCTCGTCAACGCCGCAGGGTCGGGATCGTTCCGTGATCGCTCAGCGGCGTCGCCGCGGGAACCATCGCGCCGCTCAGCCGTTGTTCGCGCGACTCCGCCCATCCAATCATCGCGACCCGGGAGCCGGAATATGAAAGCGGAACACGACATCGATTCCATCGAAAAAGTTTGGACACTCGCAAAGTCGGTGCGAATCGCAATGTTGACCCTGCACGATGGCGACGGCATGAGCGCCCGGCCGATGTATTCGCTGATCCCAGACGACTGGGAGGCCGTGTGGTTCATCACGGATCGCGATTCTCCGAAGATCGCCGAGGCTGCGCACCATGTCGACGCGTTGCTCACCTATTCGATGGGGGAGCATGGCGACCACCTCGTGATGACCGGAAGGCTCACCGTCGTCGAGGATCGAGTCAAGCTGAGGGCGTTGTGGGGCGGGGGCGCGGACCTGTACTTTCCCAAAGGTCCGGACGATCCGTCGGCCGTTCTGCTTCGGTTCGAGCCATTCCTGGCCGAATATTGGAAGCGTGGGGGCGCCGGCGCCATCAGACTCATGTTTCAATACGCGAAGGCGAAGTTGACGGGAACCCCAGCCAAGCCAATCGACCACGGCCGGGTCGCGCTGTAGCGCGACGAGAAGAGGCCAGCCGGCCAAAACGAGTGTAGCAAACGCTAATTGTCCCGGACCGATCCAGCCGGCGGTCGGCGTGCTGTTGCATGTCTCGTAGCCGCCTTTGCCTAGAGAAGGCTACCGTCCGCTGTTGTTTCGTGCGCCGGGATCGGGGTGGAACCAAGAAGTGGCCGCCGCGTTTGTCTAGGCAACCCAAGAAAGGAGCGTCCGCCATGGAAGAACATCGAAATTCTGAACCTGAGGCTCGGATCTCTGGGAATTCCGCGCGGGAGCTTGAGGAAAGAAACGTTCGCGACTCCGCGTCGGGCGCCCCGCGCCGCGAACAAGAACGCGAGACAGTCAGTTCGCATCTCGGCGCCTCGCAAGCGCAGCCGGCTCCATCGGTAATAGACGAACCGGCGCCACTGTCCTCCGCGCTAGGAATTCCGACCCTCGTGAATGAAACAGAATCGCCTCAGGACAGCAGGGACGGAGAGGCGAGACCCGCCGAAGACGAGTCCGGCGCCGGCGATACTCCGGGCGTGGATGCGGATCGGAATGTCTATGTTTCCTCGACTCTGGGCGTCCCCCTCCTATCCGACAATCCGACGCCGCTATCGTCGGCCCTCCATATTCCGACCTTGCTCAACGAATCGAAGCCAGAGCCGCAGCGTTGAAGGAATTGATACGGCGTCACCGAGCGAACTCGTTGGGGAGTGCGATAGGCGCGGACGTGATCCTATCGTCGCTGGCGCGAATCTCGCTTATCAATCGCCTGGTTTCCGGTCGGAACCCAACCCGACTTATCCGCGTGGACGGACCGCCGACGGATGCGGCGGCCCGTCGCTTTGTTGAGTAGATGGATGAGCTTCTGCTCGCAAGGCGCCAGCGCAGACATGTAAGTCCCCCGAGTTTGCGAGAGGTTTTCCCAGTCGCTCGATGAAACGTCGTTTCTGAATGATGAATGCGGCAGATGAAGACCGCGATCAGGAGCGCCGGCTTGCCCAAGTGGGGGATACTCGACCTCTCTTACCACGGCCCGGCTCTTTTCGGCAGCGCGCAGGGAGTGGCGATCAAACCGTCAGGCTGCCATTCTGCTCGACATTCGTCGTATTCCAACATTTGACAGCGAGAAGAATGAATCGTTCGCGCGCCTGGGAGCGGCGCATTCGCGCCGGCAAAGGCCCGACTCCCCGACGAGCGTCACGCCGTTTGGCGGTTAGCCGACATATCGTCAATCGGCCGCGCGGGGCGGAAAATCCAGCTCCGAGGGCGGCGAACGGCCCTCTTCCTCGGAGATTTCAAGTTCTGATTGAAACCAATAATGTTGGTCTTTGCCGTGCGGCTGTCCATCCTGCAGCCAGAGCTCGTAGGCGCGACGGCGCACTTTCTCCAAAAACGCAGTCTCCTTCTCAATCTCAATCTCGCTGTCGCTATCGAGTTCGTTGATCACCTGGGGCCTCCTTCATTCGAAGCAAACGCGCACAAGAAAACGCATGTGAGGCGCTAAAGTTCCAATTTCGAAGGGCTATCTCGCCCTTCCACGCGGGCGCAACGATCGCCAGCGCCGAAGCGCTTGGGTCGGCCCGCCTGTTCCAGATTCGTCATGAATTCTTCCAATAGGCCAGGAGGCGCGAGACGGCTTAAATAGAAAGTGCGGGCTGCTTCAATCCTCCCCCTCGGCGGTGAGCGGGCAACTGGCAGGCCCCGGTCGAAGCCGGCGCGTGACGCTTAGGGAACAAATAGGCCGCTGCTTCGTTTCTCGCACACGGCGAACGACCCGACCGAGAACCGGAGAAGTGGAATGGTCACAACTTCGAACCTGAGCGCGCGCAGCGAAGAGAGTGATCACAGCCAGGAGGCCTCGCCACCGAGTCGCGACCGGTTCGAGGGTCGCAAAATCGACGACCCGACGACGAAATATCCGAGGCCACCGTATAAGAAACAGTCTCAACTGTGGCCCGGGCTTGCCGGCAAGATGGAGCCGCGGCCCGATCACGGCGAGAAGAGCTATCGCGGCTGCAACCGCCTGAGCAGACGCAAGGCGCTCGTCACCGGCGGGGATTCAGGGATAGGCCGCGCGGCCGCGATCGCCTTCGCGCGCGAGGGCGCCGACGTGGCGATAAACTATCTGCCCGTCGAGGAGTCGGACGCCAGGGAGGTGATTGCGCTCATCGAGGCCGAGGGTCAGGTCGGGCTCGCGCTCCCCGGAGATATTCGCGACGAACTCTTTTGCCGGCAGTTGGTGGCCGATGCGCTGCGAGGATTGGGCGGACTGGACATTATTGTCAACAACGCCGGCCGACAGCAGGCGCGCGAATCGATTCTCGATATCTCTTCGGAGGATTTCGACGCGACGATGAAGACCAATATCTATGCGCCGTTCTGGATCATCAAGGCGGCGCTGCCGCATCTTCGTCCGGGCGCGGTGCTGATTGGCACCGCATCCGAACAGGCCTACGACCCTTCGAAGGAGCTCTACGACTACGCCCAGACCAAGGCGGCGATCGTCAACTACACGAAGTCACTCGCCAAGCAACTCGGTCCCAAGGGGATACGCGTAAATGCGGTCGCGCCCGGACCGATCTGGACTCCGCTGCAGGTCAGCGGCGGCGCTTCAATGGAGAAGCTTGAAAAGTTCGGCGGCCAGACGCCGCTCGGCCGTGCGGGTCAGCCAGCTGAACTCGGATCGATCTTCGTTCAATTGGCCGACAATGACGCGAGCTTTGCGACCGGTCAGGTCTATGGCGCCGCAGGCGGCGGCGGGCAGCCCTGAGCTGCGGTCCCGAAGCTTGCGGCCCGGCTTCAGCGCCTGCTGCAAATTCTCGAAGGTTCAGGCCGTTTCGGCCGCACGAACGCCCGCAATCGAAACGATCGCGCGACTCATTTCCTCACGTCCGAGCCGAAGGCCGTGTTTGGGCAAAATGGCGGAGCGCTTGATCAAAACCGCCGTCGATCTCGTCAACGCGCCGAATGTGAGAATGAGTCAACGCCTGCGGTGGGTGGGGATTGATCAGAAGCCACATCGACCCGCGCTGGGGCTCGTACCCTGAAAGCCGCGGGCGACAGGCGCCCCAGTATGGGGAAGGCGGATCGCCGGGTGAACGCCGCAGATCCGCATGCCGGGACTTCATTTTGAAGTGCGCCGGGCGGACCTGTCGTTGGCGCGCTCGATTGACTACAGGCCGTCTGTCAGGCCGAGAAAGGCCACCGCCAACGCCGCGCCCGACATTTCTAAGGCGGCTCCCACAGATAGACTCACGGGTGAGACAAAGTAAATTCCAGCAGCAATCATCGCTACTGCGGCTACACCCAGCAACGCGGTTACGCCACTCATCTTCACCTCCATGAGATGGGACTGATGTTTGCGCCGAAATGCCGATCCATGCCGACAACGCACAGAATTGGGTGTTGTTTCGCCTCGCACGGAAAACCGGCGCAGACGACATGAAGCCGCGCCCAGCGGGCCAGCAAACGCGCGCGTAACTCTTCTCTGATCGGCCCATACCCGCTCGCGGCAATGGCTACGCCCGAACCGTCACGACGAACAATCAAACGGGATCGCGTTTTCGCGACTACCTTGCCTGTCTCTCACAGACCGACGAAATCGTCTGCTGAATCTTCACCGACGCCAGACGCCGCCTGCACGATCGAGGACCTTCGCGGTCGGCCGGAGCAACTTCGCCACCGACGAACACATCACCAGGTCTACTCTCTCAAAAACCAGGGGGCGCATGAGCCGACGACTTCGGCGCAAGGCAAGCGGCCAAATTCCGGTCCGCCGGCTCGGAACGCGTTGGGAGGTTCCCACTCCGAGCCCATGCGGCCATCGCTCCCTTTATAGCGGGGCCGCCGCCGGCGCCGCGGGCATGGCTCCTGCCGCAATCGCCAATCGGACCAAGGCCGGAAGCGATTTGGACCCCGTCTTCTTCATGACTTTCGCGCGGTGGTTTTCGACTGTCCGCGTGCTGATCCGAAGGTCGGCGGCAATATTCTTGTTCGGATGGCCTTCGAGGACCATCTGCATGACCTCGCGTTCGCGGCGCGTGAGTTTAGGCAGGCCAACCGGCGGCTCCGTCGGTCGCTGGATTTGTCGATTCTCCACGGCAGCGGGTGTTGCGCGCAGGAGATCGGCGAGAATCTCGTGACGAAGGGCCGACGGTCGGAGCGGCGAGGTGAGATCGACCACAAGCGTGGCGCCTTTCATCACCGCCCGTCGGGCATCGGGCGACGTGAAAAGCGACGGCTCGACCACGAGACCCTGGGGCTGGTCGTGAGCGCCCATCTGCACGAGCAGAACGAAGATAACTTTTTGGCCATCGGAGTCGGACGCCGCCTCGCGCTCGTCGATGGTGTCCGGGTCGACGATCTCGCAACCAACGGCTTTCGTTTGATGAGGGTAACGTCCGGGGGCTCGAGGCGCGCGCCTCGCGACGTCCTTTCCATCGAGATGAGGGCGGCGCTCACAATTCAACTCGCTAGTCGACCTACGGGCATCCACGGCGCGGGCGCGGTCCTTCGAAGTCCTCGGCAAGCGGAGAGGCGCGTCGGACCCGCATAAGACGGCCGTCCTCTTGGCGGGCCGGGAAGCCGATCCCCGCTCTTGTTCCCCCGAGAGCAGCGAGACTTCGTCAATCGTCTCCAAGCCGCTCGAAACTGACGCCCGCTTGCCGTAATCAGATAGCGCGCGGGATTCCAAAACAGAGTAGGCGATCATCGTTTTGCTCCGAATTGACTGCATCGATGTGATACTAAACGAAGATCAACGTTGTTGGTTCCACTCCACGATGACATAACGTGATATCTGCTGTGACGGATCCGGGCGTCAAAGCTTCACTTCGGGGACATCGAGGCGCCACACCCGCATGAAACCCCACCTTTCCCCGCTGGTTGCGTCGCGAAGAGGCGGCAGCGGCTTCGACATTTTTCGGAAGAGAAGAGGACTCTGGTCCTCTTGCATCCTCCGTGGCGCTCAAGGAAAACAGGCATTGCGCCGCGCGTGGTCGTAGTCGTCCGCAACAACGCCGACGTTCGGAACGAAGGCTTTGAAGACAGCGTGTGGACGTCGTCAAATAGGCGATGGGCCGCAGATCCAGGTCATTTCGGGCCGTCTCGAAAGCTGAATGCATTCCCTGTCCCGAAAAAGCGAAAAAATATTTCCGCACGACTGAACATATCGTTGGCCCAAGCGTTAACTCCCGGAAATTGTCGAAGGGGGACGGCGCGTATGACCCTGCTTGGCCGGGTAAAAGGATTGACCGCGGACGACATTGGCAACAACCTCATCCGGGCCCTGCGACGTGACGATCAGCTGCGGCTTTGCGAGAAGCTGGAGGCGTGGGAAGCGAAAGCCGGCGATGTTCTCTATGAGCCAGGCGATATCGTCAACTACGCTTATTTTCCCTGTGATCGGGCGATGGCGTCGTTCCGCGTGGTCCTGGCTGACGGTCGAACGGTGGAAACGGCGATGATCGGCCGCGAGGGCGCGATTGGCGGCGTTGTCAGCGAGGGAAGGCTTCCCGCCTATGCCAGAGCGATCGTGCAGTGTCCCGGACGCTTCCATCGTATCGCGTCCAGCGATCTGGCGGGGCTGAAGAGAGGCTCGAGCAGCCTGAACAATCTCTTTGCTCGCTACGCCGATTGCCTCCTCGCGCAGATTTTTCAGTCCACGGCATGCAACGCCGCGCATTCCATTGAACAGCGCACCGCCAGATGGATTCTGGCTGCGAAAGACCGAACCGGGGACGACCATATTTCCCTGACGCAAGAGCAATTGGCGGGATTGCTCGGAGTTGGGAGAACGTACGTCAGCAGGGTGATTCAGCGATTGAAAGCTGATTCGGTGATCGCGACGCGCCGTGGCCGCGTGGCGATCACGAGCGCCACCGCGCTCGGACGACTTTCATGCAATTGCAATCACCTCGTAAGACTTCACTTCGATGAGGTGCTGCGCGGCGTCTATCCAAGCGAAGATGACCGATGGACCGAGCCGCCGGCTTGGGCGCGATCAAGATCTGTATGATGTTTCGCTGGGAAACTTTTGGCGGGCAAAATGATCACATTAATTTGCGAAGATGATATCTTGATTGCACAAAATATCATGGAGGAAATGGCGGCGGCGGGTCTAACAACCGTTGGTCCGGCTCGCGACAGTGACGAAGCGATGAACGCCGCGCAAGAGCACGACGTGTCGATCGCCGTTATTGATTTGACCCTCTCGGACGGGCGCTCTGGCGTGGCGTTGGCTCGCGCGCTTCATCGGCGAGGTTGCGCGATCATTGTCTGTTCCGGCGACTTCCTGACGCCCGAGGAGCTTTCCGATGTGGACCATAAATTCCTGCGCAAGCCTACCCCTCCCGGCGCAATCGTCGATTGCGTTCGCGCCGCGATCCGCGGGCAACGGTCGCCCAGCCAATGATTGCTGGGCCGAATCGGTTTGCTGGAACCGGGCGCGCTCAACCGGGCGATTCGGCCTCTGCAATACTTTTGGGCGTTCGCCGCGATCAGGGAGGCGACGAAGAGCGCGATTGCGATCCGAAACAGCTGATGAACTCCGCGCATCGGCGCGCCGGCGACTCCGCCAAATCCAAGCAATGCATCGACGATGTGAAGGCTCGAGCCTTCGCCAGCGATGCCGCGTGCTGAGAGAGCACCGACAAAATATCTCCGATTTCGTCGATCCTCACGAAAAGTTGACCGATCGCCGTCAAGGAGAGATTGCGCGACTTGGCTTCGGTCGCCGCCGCCCCCTGTCTTCAAGGGAACATCGCTGGGTTTTCCTTGAAATGACTGCGCAGTCTCCAAATATGAAGCGGCGTCCCGAACGCCGCTTTCCACGAAAGATTTCTCGAGACGGGGCGGAACCAATGCGCGGCTCGGGCGTTGACTCGCGATAACCACGTTCCGGCGTGACGAAGGTCACGGCGGCAGATTTGAGTTTGCAGGGAATGCGGAGGTCTTGGCGCATGCGGCGTGTCTCGGTCCGGCGTACGGGGAGTCGCTCGAATGCCGTCGCCCGTGGAGCGCGCAAGCTGATGGCGTCCGATCGGCGTGGCCGAGCGTTTCCCCGGATCGTTGCATTCCGTCTATTTCATCTTCATTCGTCGCATTACGCCGCCCCTCGAACGCCGCGCCGAGACCGTTTCAGGCGCTCTCGATCGTGGCGGCAAATTCACCGTGCGATCTGCAAGCGCGTCGATCCGGAGCGAGAATTTAGCGCGCATTTTTTCGCCGAAGAGGTCATCATGCCTCAATGCGTTGACGAACCGCCGAGCTGGGCCGGGTCCGGATGACGCCCGTCTCTCTCCTCATTTGAACTCGGCACAAGAGAAAACGTTCCCTATCCTCGAGATCAGTTCGCAAATTGGCGCATTTTCCGCCATAAGGAAATCAAACTAAATATCGCGCTAGGAAGGAACACAGAATGTCTCTGGCCCAGGAAATAGCAAGAAATTTGCCGTACCTACGTCGCTATGGTCGGGCGCTCACCGGGTCCCAAACTTCGGGCGACGCTTATGTCACCATGTTGTTGGAGGCGCTCGTCACCGATGAAGCCGTGCTCGATCCGGTGTTGCCCGCGAGAATCGCGCTCTACAAACTCTTCACGGACTTGTGGAAGTCATTGCCGGTGAACGCGGAGCATCGGAAAGGCGTCGCCGTCGTCGAGCGGCGGTTGGAGGCGCTGACGCCGGAGAGCCGCCAAGCGTTCTTGTTGGTGTCCATGGAACGATTCGACGAGGCGCAGGTGGCGGCGATCCTGGGCACGAGCGCGCCTTACGTCAGCGAACTCATTGCGCGCTCGACCAAGGAAATCGCGGCTCAAGTCGCGACCAACGTGCTCATCATCGAAGACGAACCGCTCATCGCGATGGAACTCGAGGCGATCATGCAGGAACTCGGCCATCGCGTCGTCGGCATCGCGAGAACCCAATCGCAGGCGCTTTCGATCGCGAAGGGCAAGGCGATAGGGTTGATTCTGGCCGATATCCGGCTTGCGGATGGCAGCTCCGGCCTTGACGCCGTCAATGATCTGCTGGGATGGGTAGAGGCGCCCGTAATTTTCATTACCGCCTATCCTGAACGGTTGTTGACCGGCGAGCGTGCGGAACCAACTTATCTGGTGACCAAACCTTTCCCGCCCTCGCTTGTCGCCGCCTTGGCAGGACAAGCGCTTTTCTTCGGCGAGAAGGCGCGGCAAGTCAAAGTCGCTTGAATTCGCTTGGATGTTATGGGGGTCGATCGGGGAGCCCCGATCAAGGTTCAATCGCATCGACCAATACAATTTGGCCGCAAGGCCTTCACGTCGGCATTTCGTCTCGCTCGTCCGAGGAATGAGAAGTGGGCGAACGTAAAGGAGCGGCGCTTGATGCCCGGGCGCTCGCCTTCGCCGGAAAAATCTATAGCTCGTGGGCACGCGCTTTACGCGATCATATTCGTCGTCGATCTCGTGCTGGCTGTTCTCGCGATCGGCGCTTTGCTGGATCTTCGCACCAGAATGGTTGAGGCGTTCGGCACATCGGAAAAAATCGATGCTCTATAAGCGGGCCGCGGCAGGTCCGTTGCTCGCCTGACTTCCGATTTGCTCCACCGAAGGCGCCAGCGGCCACACGGAGTTTCCGCTCAAATCCATGTTCGAGAGGCGGAGGCCGAACGCAATTGGCGGCGATCAGCCCGAGGCCTCGAACGCGTGACGGCGGTCTAAGTTGGGACAAATCGATACTCTTGTCGTACAATGCGAGATTCCGTCGCGGTGGCGCCACTGGGGCTCAATCTGACTATTTCGTCCCGCGAACGCGGTCGAAACCGTGTCCCCGACGCGAAGCAGATTGACCTTCGCAATGAAAGATTTGCGTCGACTCGAATGGGCAGGCGGTCATTCCTGCTGGTTGTGTCCCTGGGCCAATCCTGTCCTTGCGTGTGAAGCTGAAACCCGCGCGACCTCTCTTCGGCCGTGGCTTCAATCTCATCTCAAAACGATTTCTTGCGTCAAAACAAGATCGCCAGGGTTCGTGATTGCAGGGGATATTTTACGCCCTCAACTTTGGATTCGGAATCCGTCGGCCGCGCGGTGTCGAGCACGACTGTCCACGGTCCGCCGCCGTCACGCTCGGGCAAGGCGAAAAGCACGTCCCCATCGAAAGCGTTGAAGAGCAGCAACGCCGCTTTTGCACCTTCTTCGACGTCGCATCTGAGCCAAGCGCCGATCGTCAGGGGCTGTGCGCCGCACCAATGCTCGTCTTGCAGATCGCCGCCGTCGGGATGAAGCCAGCTTATCAAGCAACCGTCGCGAAAGCTCGCCCGGCGAAACAGGGCGTTGTCGGCGCGAAGCGCGATCACGCGGCGCGTGAACTCGGTCAACGCGCGGTCACCTGGCTGGATCTCCCGCCAGCGAAGCCAGCTGATTTCGTCGTCATGACAATAGGCGTTGTTGTTACCGTGCTGGCTGCGCCCAAACTCGTCGCCCGCCAGAAGCATCGGCGCGCCATGCGATACGAACAGTGTGGTCAAGATATTGCGCTTTTGACGTTCGCGAATTTCGTTGACGTTCGCATCCTGGGATGGTCCTTCGACGCCGTAGTTGCAGGAGCGATTGTCATCGGATCCATCCGCGTTGTCCTCTCCATTGGCTTCGTTGTGCTTTCTGTCGTAAGAAACAAGGTCGGCTAGCGTGAAACCGTCGTGCGCAGTGACAAAGTTGACGCTCGACCAGGGGCGTCGGCCGCGCCGGTCGTAGATGTCCCCCGATCCTGTGACGCGGGCGGCAAAGTCCCGCAAAGCGCCGGGATCGCCTCTCCAATAATTGCGCACGGTGTCGCGATATTTGTCATTCCATTCGGCCCATCCGGGCGGGAAGCCGCCGACCTGATAGCCTCCGGGTCCGATGTCCCAGGGCTCACCGATCAGCTTGACGCGGCTCAATAGCGGGTCTTGTGCCATCGCATCAAAAAATCCGCTGCATTGATCAAAACCGCCAGGCTCCCTTCCTAATATCGTACCCAAATCGAAACGAAATCCGTCGACTTCCATGGTTCCGGCCCAGTATCGCAGTGAGTCCAACACCATGCGCAGCACCATCGGATGGCTTGCATTGACGGTGTTTCCCGTGCCTGTATCATTGATGTAATAGCGCCGATTGTCCGGTTGGAGCCGATAGTACGCGGCGTTGTCGATGCCCTTGAAGGAGAGTGTCGAGCCGAGTTCGTTGCCTTCGGCCGTGTGGTTGTAGACCACGTCCAAAATGACCTCGAGTCCCGCGTCATGGAACTTGCGCACCATATGGCGAAATGAGGCCAGGCCTGAGGCCCCGATATATCGACCTTCCGGCGTGAAGAAGCCGATCGTGTTGTAACCCCAGTAATTGCGCAGCCCCTTTGCGACCAGATGATGATCGTCGACGAAGGCGTGGATCGGCAACAATTCAACCGCGGTGACGCCCAGGCTCTTGATGTATTTGATCGTCGCGTCGGAAGCGGCGCCGTCGAAAGTTCCACGGTGGCTTCGCGCTATACCCGGATGCAGCTTGGTGAAACCGCCGACGTGCATTTCGTAAAACGACGTGCGATCCCAAGGCGTCGATGGAGGTCGAAACCTCCGCGGCTCGGGTCGAAGATCCGTCACGACGGATTTGGGCATGAACGGGGCGCTATCGCTCAGGCTCATCACGAGATCTTTATCCTCCGCGGCCTCGACGTCGTAGCCGTACAGCGAGGAATCCCACTTGAGCGCGCCTTGATGCGCCCGCGCGTAGGGATCGAGCAGAAGTTTGTTCGGGTTGAATCTGAGGCCTTCCTCGGGGGCGTATCGACCGTGGACGCGATAGCCGTAGAGTTGGCCGCGCGAGAGCCCCGGAACGAAACCGTGCCAGACTTCGTTGGTGTACTCGGGCAGGCCGACGCGGGCGATCTCCGTCGTTCCGTCCTCGGAAAATAGACACAGTTCAACTCGTTCGGCGGCGCCGGAGAAAAGCGCGAAATTGATGCCGTCCGCTTCCAGCTGTGCGCCGAGTCGATCGTAAGCGCCCTTCTGGACGTCGAGTTTCGTCAAAGGCATTGCAAAGTTCATGCGCGCCCCCTCTCTTTGGCTAGCCTCCGGCTAAACGCTTGAAGGTAAACTTGGTTCCGCCGTTTGGCGAGGCTTTTCATTGCGCGTCCGGGAGCCCCGCGCAGCCGGAACCGAAAGCGTGCGCCTCGACCGGGTGGGAACAATTCGTCGCTCCGCGCGTTTCCGAAGCGTGGCGCCCAATCGATCGAGACTTCAGGGCGACCGCTGTAGCTGTTCAAAATTTGGAGGGCGCCATGATCAAAATCACTTGCATCGCTTCATCGGCCGCGATCATCAGCGCGACCGCCGCGATGGCGGCGGACTTGCCGACCCACAAGGCGCCGCCAGCCTATACCGCCCCGTATACCGCTCCCGCGTACAATTGGACCGGGTTCTATCTCGGCGTCAACGGGGGATACGGCATTGGGACTTCCAGCGCGTTTGGCGATCCCAATGGCGGGCTGATCGGGGGAACGATCGGCTACAATTATCAGATCGGTCAATTCGTGATCGGCGCCGAAGGCGACTGGGATTTCTCGGACCTCAACCATAGCAGCGCCAATGCGCTCGCCAACTTCCGCATTCGGCAGGACGACATCGTGACCGCGAGGGCGCGGGCGGGCTGGGCGCTGGATCGCACTTTGCTCTTCGTCACCGGCGGCTATGCCGGCGTCCACGAACACGGGTCCTATTTCGATCCCGTCGGCGGATTTGGCGGATCGGAATCGCATTGGCGCGATGGTGGCGTGATCGGCCTGGGCGCGGAATACGCTCTCACCAACAACATCACCGCCAAGGCGGAATATCTCTATCTGCCGTTGGGCTCGAAGGCCTATTTCGGCGGCGCCCCCTATGCGGCGGCATCACCGTCGGGCGATTCGCTGTTCCGCGTCGGACTGAACTATAAGTTCTGACAGATTCGTCACGGGAACGAGAGAGATGACGGCGCCATGGCGCGCGCGGTATAGGCGATAGGGCGCAACGAATCCCAGGCTCCGCGATTACCCGAGTTCTCCGCCGTTAAACACGAGGGCCCCAGCGGTGCTGTTGAAATCTTGCAGCGTGGTTTCGAGCGTTTGTCCCGCCGTAAATCTGAAGGTCTCGGCTCCGGCGTGGGCTGTGGCGCGCGGATCGGGAGCGATCCGACGCGCAAGAGCCTTTCCCACCCGCGGTCGGCGGTCGCCGAGGTCGTCGGACCGACTCAGCATGTCTGTTATGGACTTTCTGCTCGATTTCGGTTATTGCGGTTTTGACGTCGTCACCGCAAAATCCGACGTTTTCCTCTTGGAGGTCGACCAACGATCTCCTGCTGATGGACGCGCCGACCTGGGACCTGTGAAGGACTGTTGACCGGATTAGAAGCCGTATGCGTCGGGATATCGTCGAGACGCCTTGCTTCGGGACGACCGCGCGAGCCTCTCAGCAAACCGCCAATCGCTTGAATCCGCGGACAGGAAATTTTGACCAATGATGGACAGCAACAACACAGCGGCGACTTCGTCGCCGGCGGCCGAAAGGCCGGTTGCGAACGAAGCCTTGGGCAGTTCCAAGTCGCCGACGCCGCAAACCATGATCCTCGTTTGCGAAGACGAGGTCCTGATTCGAGGTTATCTCGTCGATCTGCTCGAGGAAATGGGCTACGGCGTCCTCGAAGCCGCAAATGGAGTCGGCGCTATTGAGCAAATGTCAAATACGCGAATTGATCTTCTGATCACGGATCTAGGCCTGCCTGACATGCCCGGCATAGAACTTGCGCGACGCCTTCGGAATTATTGGCCACTGCTGCCTGTCCTGTTCGCCACCGGACGCAGTCGTGAAGACTCGGGCGCGATCGACGGCAACACGGGCTATTTGGCCAAGCCGTTCACGATGAAAACGCTGGAAGCGGCCCTCGCAAAACTTTTTAAGAGCGCGACCGTCTCTGGAATTTGAACCTTACCGCGCCGGTGGCCACCCTCCCCGCCGAGACTGAAAAAAATATCCGCGAGGCTTGGGAACCCGACGGCCCGATCCGCGTTGAAACCTGTGGCGCGAAATTCAAGCGCAGCCTCGCGTCGTCAGACAACCGACATAATTAGAAAGTGTTGAAATGCCTGTAGATGACGCGCAAGAACAGAAGGAAGGCGCCAGAACGAGGGCGGCGGCCGCTGATCAGCCCGATGCCGACAGCGAGCGGCTCGGCCTCGTCATCAACGACACGATAGGCAAACGCCTGCAGGCTCACTATAGGGCGCTCGCCGATGAGCCACTGCCAGATAGGTTCATGGTTCTACTTGCCCAGTTGAGAGCGAAAGAGCTCAAGCCGTGACATTGCCAGTACCGTCGGGTCTACGAACGGCATCTGACCTATTCCGCGACGGCTTGATCGCTGAGATGCCCAATCTGCGCGCGTTCGCTATTTCTCTGTGTGGAAATGTTCATCAGGCGGACGATCTCGTACAAGATACGCTTCTCAAAGCCTGGTCCAACGCGGACAATTTCGAGGCGGGAACCAACCTGCGCGCCTGGTTGTTCACAATACTGCGAAATACCTATTACTCGATTTATCGGAGACGCGGCCGTGAAGTTCAGGATAGCGATGGCGTCTACGCCAAGAGAATTGCGACGGCCGCGCCCCAGGAAAGCGCCGTGGAAATGCAGGAGTTCCGAATCGCGCTGACGAAGCTCTCGGAGGAACACCGCGAAGCGCTTCTCCTCGTCGGGGCGTCCGGCTTTTCCTACGAGGAAGCGGCGGAGGTTTGCGGCGTGGCGGTTGGCACGGTCAAGAGTCGCGTCAACCGCGCCCGAGCGAAACTCGCCGAATTGCTGGGCATAGACGGCCCTGGGGACCTCGGCTCCGGGCCAATGTCCGACGCGGTCGTGAAGCGGTTCGACAGCGGAAGCCTGATATAGCGCGCTCCGCTTGGCGCCCTGATGTCTTGGCGCGCCATTTCCGCTGATTTACTTCCGGCCGAACTCCCTGCCGATGAGAACCGCGCCCAGAATCAGTGAGGCCAAACCCAGGAACTTCCGGTTGAGCAA
>Ga0302320_10007021_pt1 | contig 24858 bp, 19 predicted proteins | sample Bog_T0_3_FD_202130 | JGI IMG/M metagenome (GOLD analysis project Ga0302320, IMG submission 202130) | Peat permafrost microbial communities from Stordalen Mire near Abisko, Sweden - Bog_T0_3 | ecosystem: Environmental > Terrestrial > Soil > Wetlands > Peat | place: Sweden: Abisko, Stordalen Mire...
AGCGGCGGCTCGCCGCCGCGCAGCAGGCGAAAGGGCTCGCCGGCGGGGTGCCGGCCGCAAGCCCGAGCCAGACGCAGGGCGTAACGCCGGTGCCGGTGCCGGTCACGAAGCCTACGGTTGCGTCCTCACCGACGGTCGTCACGCCGCCGTCGGCGGAGCCTGCGGCCGCCACGAGCCCGCCGCCCGCGGCCGTGCCGCCGCCTACGCCGGTCACGCCACCGGTCAAAGCCGCGACCAAGCCGCCCGGCAGCGGCTCCTGGCTCGACTGGGTGACCGACAATTGGCAGGTACCCGCGGCAGCGATCGTCCTGTTGCTCGCCGGCCTTGTCTTTGCGGCCTTCCGCCGCCGCCAAAAATCCCAGATCGGCGATTTCGCGGCGATGGCGGCCGCGGGCACTGGTGCGACGGAGACGACCGCGAAAATGTTCGGCGTCCGCAAGGACGACGATTCCTTCCTCGTCGAGGAGTCGGGGTCGCACCGAATCGCCGACATACCCGCGCCGGCAATCGCGGCGCCGCCGGTAAAGGTCGCGGACGATACTCTGTCGAGCGAAAACGCCGTGAATCTCGACCAGGGCGATCCGCTCGCCGAGGCCGATTTCCACATGGCCTATGGTCTTTACGATCAGGCGGCCGATCTCGTGCGCATCGCACTCGAACGCGAGCCGGATCGTCGCGACCTGCGGCTCAAGCTGCTCGAGATTTATTTCGTCTGGGGAAACAAGGATCTGTTCCTACAGAGCGCCAAGGCGCTCGAGGCGACGCGCGATCGCGCGCCGCCGGGCGAATGGGACAAGATCGTGATCATGGGCAAGCAGATCTGCCCGGACGACCCCTTGTTCTCCCAGGCAAGCGGCGGCGGACGCGGCGCGAGCACGCCGGTCGATTTGAATCTCGAAGGCGGCGAAAACCGCGTCGACATCGACCTGTTCGGCGATCCCGAGGGCGAGCGCAGCAGCCTCGATCATCCGATTGCCGCGGAAAGGGAGAGCGACGATACCGCCGACACCGGCGAGTCGCCGCATCTCAAGAACGTCGCAGGCTTGGATTTCATGCTCGATGCGCCCGAGCGCGGCGCCGACGATTCACCCACGAGGGAAATGCCGCCGCGCGCCTCGATGCCGCCGCGCGACGAGCCGACCGTGGAATCCGAGCGGATGCAATTGACCGATGCGCCGACGCAAGTCTCGCCGCTGGGCGGCACACCGTCCGCACGCGACCAGCTTGTCGCCAAATCCGCGGGCCCCGGCAGCGATCAGACCGCTGAGGTTTCAATCGACGATCTCGGCCTGGATCTCGGTGCGTTCGACGATTTGAACAGCCAGTCGAGCCGCTTCCAGCACGTGCCGGAGGCGGGCAGCGGCGACGACGCTCCGACGATGGTCGCGGGGATGGACGAACGCTCGCGACGCCTGATCGCCGACGCCGAGAGCCGCTCGCGCGACGCGGACATGACCGACCTCGAGCGTGAACTCGAGGCCTCGTTCATCGCCGATGCGGAGGGGGCTCATGATGAGCTCGGTACGAGTCACGACAACCTCGGCGTGAGCCAGGATCCATTGACGTTGAGCCACGACAACCTGAGTGCGAGCCTCGACCACCCGGGCACGAGCCGCGATGAACTCAGTGCGAGCCATGATGAGCCCGGCTTGAGTCAAGAGGATTTGGGCGCGCTGAACGATACGAGGACCACGATTTTGCACCCCGAGGCCGCACCGACCGTGCAGATGCCGCGGGATATCGATGCGGGGGCGACCTCGCCGTTCAAGTCGGTGGAGTTCTCCGATACGCTCGCGATGGATGGGAAGGACCTCGATTCGACGTCCCGACTGCGCAGCATCAGCCCTGAAACGAGCATCGATCTGGATCTGGACCGTCTATCCAATGCCTTAGGCAACGGCGGCGACACCCTGGATCAGCCGCGTGCTGCGGAGGAGCTGTTTTCGAGTGAGGTGTTCGAGACCAGCCAGAGTCAACGGAATCGGCGCATCGACGTCGACCTCGGCGAACCGGCGGCGAACGGCGTGGATGCGCACCCGTCCGGCATCTTCGCGAAGACCGATACCGCGACCATGCCCGCGCCCGCCGGCGCTCAAGAATTCGAGCCCGTGACGATGAGCGAGGTCGGCACCAAGCTCGACCTGGCTCGAGCCTATATGGACATGGGTGATCCCGAGGGCGCCCGCAACATTCTCGACGAAGTCGTGCAGGAAGGTTCGGCAAGCCAGCGACAGGAAGCCCAGCGCCTCATTCAGGCCTTGCCCGGCTGACGTGGCGGCCGCCGTCCGGCGGATTGCCGCCATCGTTGAATACGATGGTACCGCGTATGCCGGATGGCAATCCCAAGCGCATGCATGCTCGCTGCAGGATACGGTCGAGCAGGCCTTGAGTTTCGTCGCCGGCCAAAGAGTCGAAGCGGTCTGTGCCGGGCGCACCGACGCGGGTGTGCACGCCCTGGGTCAGGTCATCCACTTCGACACCGCCGCTCTGCGCAGCGCCCGCGCCTGGGTGCTCGGCGCAAACACGCGCTTACCTCCCGATGTCGCCCTGCAGTGGGCCAACGAGGTCGGCTTGGGCTTTCACGCCCGCCATGCCGCGATTCGGCGCTCCTACCGTTATTGCATTCTGAACCGCAGCGCCCGCTCCGGTCTCGAGCGCGCACGAGCGGCCTGGATCCACCGCCCGATCGATGCGGAAGCGATGCAAAGGGCCGCCGCGCAATTGCAGGGTGAACACGATTTTTCGGCGTTCCGTTCGAAGGAGTGCCAGTCCAAGTCACCGGTTCGGCGGGTCGAAACGGTGCGCGTGCGCCGCGACGGCAACTTCGTCTGGATCGACATCAGCGCGAATGCCTATTTGCACCACATGGTGCGCAATATCGTCGGCACCTTGCTCGACGTGCAATCGGAGTCTGATCCGGCGGCCGCGATGCAGGCGGTTCTCGCGAGCCGTGACCGTCGGCAGGCCGGCCCGACCGCGCCGCCTGGCGGCCTTTATTTGTGGCAGGTCGACTACCATCCCCAGCACGCCATTCCCGCGCCGCCCGGCGGCCTTTTGCTGAGGCCGCCGGCCTGATCTGGTTTCCTCATCTGGTTTATACTGGTTCGATGTCCTGGTTCGAACGCATCGTCCCATCGCGCATCAAAACCGAGCGCCGCACCCGCTCGGTCCCCGAGGGCCTGTGGACCAAGTGTCCTGCGTGCGATGCGGTCCTGTACCGTGCGGAAATCGAGCGCAATTTGCACGTCTGCCCGAAGTGCAGCCACCACATGCGCATCAACGGGCGCGAGCGCCTGCTGAAGTTCCTCGACATGGGGTCGACGGTGGAGATCGCAGCGAAGCTCGAAGCCGACGATCCGCTGAAATTCAAGGACTCCAAGCGCTATCGCGACCGCCTCGTGCAGGCAAAGAAGCAAACCGGTGAACGCGACGCACTGATCGTCATGGCGGGCAAGCTCGCGGGACTCGATCTGGTTGCCTGTGCGTTCGAATTTCGCTTTCTGGGCGGCTCCATGGGCTCGGTCGTGGGCGAAAAATTCGTGCGTGCCGTCGAGCACTGCCTCGAGCATCGCATGCCGCTCGTGTGTTTTTCGGCGAGCGGCGGGGCGCGCATGCAGGAAGCCCTGTATTCGCTGCTTCAAATGGCGAAGACGAGCGCCGCCTTGAAGCGCCTGTCCGAGGCGCGCCTGCCGTTCATCTCGGTGATGACGGATCCGACCACGGGCGGCGTGTCGGCGAGTCTCGCGATGCTCGGCGACATCAACATCGCCGAACCGAAGGCCCTCATCGGTTTCGCGGGTCCGCGCGTGATCCAGCAAACCGTGCGTGAGACCCTGCCCGAGGGCTTTCAGCGCAGCGAATTCCTGCTCGAGCACGGCGCGCTCGACATGATCGTCGACCGGCGCGAATTGCGCGTTCGCATCGGCAGCATCCTGCGTCTGTTGACCGGCAAAGAACCCGCAGCCGCCTGAAGCTTGGAGAGGCCCGTCGCGCGCACGCTCGCAGAGTGGCTCGACCATCAAGCCGGGCAGCACCCGCGCGCGATCGATCTGGGCCTCGGGCGTTTGAACGAGGTGCTCGCGCGTCTCGAATGGCGCCGTCCTCCCGTCTCGGTCGTCACCGTGGCGGGAACGAACGGCAAAGGCTCGGTTGTCGCGACTTGTGCAGCCATTCTGGCCGCAGCGGGGCTGCGCATCGGCACCTTCACGTCGCCGCATTTGCGTGATTATCGCGAGCGGATCCGCATTGGGGACCAGCTGGTCGACGAGCACAGTCTCATCGGCGCGTTCGAACGCATCGAAGCCGCGCGGGGTGAGGTGGGACTCACGTTTTTCGAGTACAACACGCTTGCCGCCTTGTTGATCCTCGAGCAAGCCCGCCTCGACGCATGGATCCTCGAGGTCGGCATGGGCGGACGTCTCGATGCCGTCAACGTCGTCGATGCCGACGTCGCGGTCGTCGTCAGCATCGGGTTCGATCACATGCAGTTTCTGGGGCAGAGCTTGGAGTCGATCGGCCGCGAGAAGGCCGGCATCTTTCGCCGCGGCAAAACGGCCATCCTCGGCAGCCGCCGCATGCCGGCCGTCGTCGCGTCGACCGCGCTGCGAGTCGGTGCGGCACTTCGTCGGCTCGGCACTGAATTCGACTACGCGCGCGCCGCGGACGACACGTGGGCCTATCACGGTCCTCGCTGGGACCTCGCTTCTCTGCCGCCGCCGTCACTGCGTGGGGCGACGCAATACGACAATGCCGCGACCGCCATCGCGGCTGTGGAAGCGCTCGAACTGCGCGCACCCGTCCGAGCGGCCGCGGTGGCGGAAGGATTGCGAGCGGTGCGCTTGGTGGGGCGATTCCAAGCCATCGAGCCTAAGTCGCCGGATCGACCGCAGTGGATCCTGGACGTTGCGCATAATCCGGACGCCGCGCGCGTGCTCGCCGAGAACCTCCGGGCGTGGCCCGCCTCCGGACGCACGCTGGCGATTTGCGGGATTCTCACAGACAAGGATGCCGCAGGCATCGTCGCGGCGTTGCGCGGTGCCATCGACGCGTGGTTGTTCGTCACGACCGAGGGCGACCGGGGTACCTCCGGCCAAGCGCTCGCGGCACGCGTCGCTCCGCAACTCGCCGCGCCCTCGTCGACCTACGATTCGATCGACTCGGCGTGTGCAGCGGCGATCGACGGCGCCGGCGCCGGCGATCGTATCGTCGTCTGCGGCTCCTTCCACACGGTCGGTCCCGCACTCGATTGGCTGGAAGCCCAGGGCATCTGAGTCATGGAGCGTCGGGTCAAGGAACGCTTGGTCGGAGCGACGATCTTGGTCGTGCTGATCGTGTTGATCGTGCCGGAGTTGTTGTCCGGGCCGAAGCGCGCTCCGCCACCGCCGAACGCGCCGCACAGCGGGCCTCTGCACTCCTACACGATCGACGTGGAGTCGCATGCAACGGCGACCGTGGATGCAGCGTCCAGTCACGCCTCGGCCTCCGCTCCCGACGCCTCGGCTCCCGCCCCCTCCGTTCCCGCCGCCTCCGCCGTGGCTCCGGCGAGTGCCGCGCCGCCATCCACGCTGCCGATTGCGCCCTCCGCCGTCGACAGATCGGCTGCGGACTTGCATTCCAATGAAGCCGCCCCCAAGTTCGACCGTGCTTGGTCGGTGCAATTGGGCAGTTTCGCCAGTGCGGACCATGCGGGCGCGTTTGCGCGAGAGATGCGTACCAAGGGCTTCGCGACCTACGTGTCGAAGACGGCGGAAAACGTCGTGCGCTTTCGCGTGCGCGTCGGTCCATTCGCCGACCGGGAAGCGGCGTTGCGACTCCAGTCACAACTCAAGGCAAAGGGGCAGGCAGCGACGGTCGTCTCGCCGGGGAACTGAAAACCCGAATGACGAGCGTTTCACGCTGCCCGCGCGGGCGTCTGCTGTAGAATGCGAGGCCGCTGCTGGTGATGACGGGTGGAAGCTTGACCGGTGCCGATGTTTTTTTGATCGTTGTGCTGCTGGTTTCCACGCTCGTCGGGGCGCTGCGCGGTTTCATCCGCGAAGCCGTTGCATTGGTGTTTTGGCTGCTGGGCCTCTGGGCCGCCTGGACTTTCGCGTACCTGGTAGAGCCGCATCTCGGGGGCTACCTGGCCGACCCGGCCGTACGTCCCTGGGTGGCGCGGCTCGTGGTGCTCGTCGCGGTGCTGTTCTTGGGCTTCCTGGTCGGCGCTCTCTTGGGCTTCTTTCTGCGCAGCACGGGATTGAGCTTCGTCGATCGCCTGGTCGGTGTGTTGTTCGGTGTGTTGCGGGGCTTGGTGTTGATCGGCGTCATCGTGATCTGTGGCGAACTGCTGCATCTGAATCACGAATCGTGGTGGCATCGTTCCAAGATCATTCCCTACGGCGAGGCGGTCGGTGACCGGCTGCGCTCCATGGTGGGAGAGAAGGGCGAGCCTTGGGCGAAGCTCGAGCGCTTGACCGGCGTCAAGTTCAAGTAGACCGGAGGTCTTTCATGTGCGGAATCGTCGGAATGGTCGGTGTCGAAGCGGTCAATCAACGGATCTACGACTCCCTTACGGTGCTCCAGCACCGCGGCCAGGACGCCGCGGGGATCATGACGTCCGACGACGGCGAGTTGTTCATGCGCAAGGATTCCGGCCTGGTGCGCGACGTCTTCCAGCAGAAACACATGCTCAAGCTGAAGGGCAACGTCGGGATCGGCCACGTGCGCTATCCGACGGCCGGTTGCGACAGCGCCCATGACGCCCAACCCTTCTACGTCAATTCCCCGTACGGACTATGTCTCGCACATAACGGCAATCTCACGAACGCCCGCGAACTCACGGAGGTTCTGATCCGCGAGGACCGCCGTCACCTGAACACGACCTCCGACTCCGAGGTGCTGTTGAACGTGTTCGCCTCGGAATTGCAGCGGGTCGGCACGCCGCGGGTCACGGCGGGCGACATCTTTGCGGCCGCGAACGCCGTTTACCGGCGTTGCCGCGGCGGCTACGCGGTCGTCGTGATGGTGATCGGCCACGGTGTCCTCGGGTTTCGCGATCCGAACGGCATTCGCCCGCTCGTGATCGGCAAGCGCGACACCAAGAAGGGACCCGAGTGGATGCTCGCCTCCGAGAGCGTCGCGCTCGACATGCTCGGCTTCGAGATGGTTCGCGACGTCGCGCCGGGCGAAGCGGTGTTCATCGACGAACAGGGCCGGTTCTATGCCCAGGCCTGCGTCGCGGCGACGCGCCACACGCCCTGCATCTTCGAGTACGTCTATTTCGCGCGCCCGGATTCCATCATCGACAACATCTCGGTCTACAAGGCCCGCCTGCGCATGGGCGAGCAACTCGCGGAGAAGATCAGGCGTGAGCGACCCGATCACGACATCGACGTCGTGATTCCGATTCCGGACACGAGCCGGACGAGCGCGGTGCAGGTCGCGCAGCTGCTCGGCGTGAAATATCGCGAGGGATTCATCAAGAACCGCTACATCGGCCGGACGTTCATCATGCCCGGTCAGGAGCAGCGCTCGAAGTCGGTGCGCAGCAAGCTGAACGCCATCGACCTGGAGTTCCGCGGGAAAAACGTGCTGCTCGTCGACGATTCGATCGTGCGCGGCACGACATCGGCGCAGATCATCGACATGGCGCGGGAAGCCGGCGCCAAGAAGGTCTATTTCGCCTCGGCGGCGCCGCCCGTGCGCTACCCGAACGTCTACGGGATCGACATGCCGGACACGTCCGAACTCGTCGCTGCGGGCCACACGGACGATGAAGTGCGCGCCATCATCGGCGCGGATTGGCTGATCTATCAGGATCTCGCGGATCTCGAGCACGCTGTCCGGCACGACAACGCCAAGATCAAGGATTTCGATACGTCCTGTTTCTCTGGCCACTATGTCACCGGCGACGTCACCCCCGAATACCTCGCACGCTTGAGCGGCGAGCGTTCGGACGAGGCAAAGCAGCAGCGGCGCGATGCCGCGGGCCGCGGCCTCAAGACGGTTCGCGTCCTGTAGGCCGTCTTTCCGGCGATCGTCCGCATGAGCCTGCGACTGCTCGTGATGGCGCGCCGCGCCGATCATCGGCTGCTGGTCTGCAAGCACGTCGAGATCGAGTGGCCGGACGCCGTGATCGTCGAGCACCGTCTCGGGGAGGATGCACCGCTCGATGCCGGGTTTGCGGCCGCTGGCTTCGACGCGGTCGTGATCGTGACCGGTACGCCGGTCGGGGCCGCCCAGCACCTGGTCGATGAGTTGCTCGCGAAGCCTGAGTTCGCGCCCGTCGTGCTGCTCGAACTGCGCGAGGAGCCCCTGCCGAGGCCCGGGACGCGGCACGGCTTGTACCGGGTCTTCGGCCGCAAGATAGACCGCCAAACGCTGCTCGACGCCCTGCGTGCGGCCTCGGATGAACACCGTCAGGCGCTCGCGGTGCTGCGGTCTTCGCCGGATTTCGAAAAGCGCTACCGCTTCGGCGCCGTCACGATTCGCGGCCACCGCTGCATCAAGCAGGTGGGTGCCGGCGGCATGTGCAGAATCTATCTCGCCGAGAGCGAGCGCGCCGGCAGCGTCGTCGTCCTCAAGGTCTTCAGTCAGGTTCCGGACGTGTCCGAACGCCTCATCGGCTTCGATCGTTTCCTCCAGGAGTACGAAATCGTCGCGGGCCTGAACCACCGCAACATCGTGCGCATCTACGACCTCGGAATTGCCGACGATCACGCATATATCGCGATGGAGCATTTTCCGGGCGGCGATCTGCGCCGTCGCATGCGCACGCCGCTCGCCGCGCCGCTCGCGATCGACTACATCCGCCAGATCGCGAGCGCCCTCGAGGCGATCCATTCGGTCGGCGTGCTGCATCGGGACTTGAAGCCCGCGAACATCATGCTCCGCAACGACGGTTCGCTGTGTCTCATCGATTTCGGCCTTGCCAAAGCCAATGCGTTCGAGGCCGAATTGACGGGTGCACGGGAGATCTTCGGCACCCCGTATTACATGAGTCCGGAACAGGGTCATGCGGAACCCATCGATGCCCGCAGCGACCTTTACAGCCTTGGCGTGATGTTCTACGAGATGCTGACCGGCGAAAAGCCTTACCAAGGCAGTACGGCGATGGAGGTCATCTACAAGCACAGGCGCGCGGTCTTGCCGCCGCTCGCCGGGCCGCTCCGGCCCTATGCGGAGGTCATCGACCGCCTGCTCGCGAAGTCGCCCGCGGATCGATTTCAGTCCGCACGCGAGGTGCTCGAAGCCACGGCCGCACCGGCGCTCTCGCCATGACGCGCAACGGGCAGGCGCCCACGGGTGCCCCCGACCCCGCAACGCTGCTGCGCGCCACGACCCCCGACGCCTGGATCGAGCGCGCCTGCGCATCGCGGGATCTGCTGCTGCTCGATCATGCGAACTGCGAGAAGAAGGCGGCTTCGACGGCGCTCGCGCTGATGTTCGCCTATGCCGAAGATCTCGAACTCACGGAAAAGCTCTCGAGGCTCGCGCGCGAAGAATTGCGCCACTACGAGCAGGTCGCGAGGCTCGCGAGGCGCTTGAGGGTGGCGCCGCAGCGCCTTGCGCCCGGGCGTTATGCGACGCGGCTGCGGCGTCTGGTCGCGTCCGCAGAACCGCGGCGCGAGGTCGATCTATTGATCTGCGGCGCGTTCATCGAAGCCCGATCCTGCGAACGCTTCGCGGCTTTGAGCCGGGCGATCGCCGCGCCGCTCGCCGACTTGTTCGCGGGCCTGCATGCGGCGGAAGCTCGCCATGGAAGACTTTATTTGGAACTTGCGTATCGCGCCGCCGCGCGCAGCGGCATCGACATGACTCCCCGGCTCGCGGCGTTTGCCGAACTCGAAGCCGAACTGATCACGTCGCCGGATGAGCTGTTTCGCTTTCATTCCGGCTCGCCCGGCGCACCGCCGGATCCAGCCCGCTCGAGCGCGCCGAGCGCGTAGCCGCCCGGGCTCCAGCGCAACACGCTGCCTTGTTCGTACCAGTCGCCGAGCACGATCCGGGTTCGGGGTGTGCCGTCGACGACGATCGCATGGACCGCAGGACGGTGGGTATGGCCGTGCAACAGAATGGGTGTGCCCGCGCCGCGTAACACTGCGGCGACACTGTCCGCATTGACGTCGGTCACGGACGCGGCCGTGAGTGCGGTATGCGCCTTGCTGCCGTCCCGCGCGGCATCCGCGAGGGTTCGGCGTTCGGCGAGGCTCAAGGCCAGGAAGCGCCGCTGCCAGTCGGCGTCGCGGACGGTAGCCCGCAGGCGCTGATAGGCCGTGTCGTCGGTGCACAGGGCATCGCCATGCATGACCAGCACCCTTTGCCCGTACAGACTCAAGACGAGCGGGTCTGGCAGCAGAAGGACGCCCGCGGCGGCCGCGAAACGCTCGCCGATCAAGAAGTCGCGATTGCCGCGCATCACGAAGCAGGGGACGCCCCCGCTCGTGAGCGTGCGCAGCCCGTCGATCACGGCGGTTTGCGCCGGATCGGGCGCATCGTCGCCGATCCAGGACTCGAACAGATCGCCCAAGATGTAGAGCGCACCCGCCGCCGCGGCTTCGGTATTCAGGAAATGCAGGAATTGTGCCGTGATTTGCGGTGCGCTTGCATCGATGTGCAGATCCGAAATGAACAAGGTGTCCACGGGTGCCCGCAATGTGCCCAAGTTCGCCGCGATGGATCAGGGACTTGCGACCCGCTCGATCCTTTCGATGATCACAGGCTCGAGGGGCGAGTCTTCCTTGATCGGACCCTTCGGCCCCGTTGCCCGGTTCGCGATGTGATCGACGACGTCCATGCCGTCGACGATCTTCCCGAAAACGGCATAGCCCCAGCGCGCCTGGCTCGGATCGAGGGCGTTGTTGTCGCCGATGTTGACGTAAAACTGACAATCGCCGCTGTGAGGTTCAGCGCTGCGGGCGAGGCCCACGGTGCCGCGCGAATTCGTCAAGCCATTGCCGGATTCGTTGAAGGTCTTGGTCGCCGCGGGCTTGAGGTGGTAGTCGGTGTCGTAGCCTCCGCCCTGGATCACGAAATTTGCGATCACGCGGTGAATGAGCGTGTGCGTGTACTGGCCTTGGTCGACGTATTTCAAGAAGCTCGCAACCGTGAGCGGAGCCCGCTCGGCGTTCAGTTCGATGGTGAAGTTGCCTTGCGAGGTGACGACCTGGACCCGCTGCGGCCCGGTCTTCTGCGTAGCCGGCACGGCAACGGTGGAGGCAGCGGCGGCGCCCTCGGCGGGTTTGGCGGTGTCGGCGGGTTTGGCGGTGTCGGCGGGTTTGGCGGTGTCGGTGGGTTTGGCGCCCTCGGCGAAACCCGTCGCCGGCAGGGTCCCCGCAGTCAAAGTCCATGCCATCGCGAGCAGTAGCGTCTTCATGCTCCGGGATTCTACTCGAATGGGTACAATCTGCGCCCATGTCCTCGCCCACGATCACACGCTTCGCGCCGAGTCCGACGGGGTCCTTGCATCTCGGCAACGCCCGCACGGCGTTTTTCAGCTATTTATGGGCCCGCAAGACCGGCGGTCGGTTCATCCTGCGGATCGAGGATACGGACTTGGAACGAAGCGAGGCCCGCTTTCGCGATGCGCTGCTCGCCGAATTACGCTGGTTGGGCCTCGACTGGGACGAAGGACCGGGAATTGGCGGACCGTCCGCTCCCTACGTGCAGTCCGAGCGTCGAGAGTTCTACGACGGCTTGTTCTTCCGGCTCGAATCCGAGGGGCACGCCTACCCCTGTTACTGCTCATCCGATGAGTTGGAGCTTTCGCGCAAGCTCCAGCGCATGGCGGGGAAGCCGCCGCGCTATGCCGGCACATGCCGCAACCTGAGCCACTCTGAGCGTGCTCTGCGTGAGGCGCGCGGACTGCGACCGACCCTGCGTTTCGCCGTGCCCGCCGAGACGATCGTCGAATTCGTCGACAGCGTGCACGGACCGCAGCGATTCCAGTCCGCCGACATCGGCGATTTCATCGTCCGGCGCGAGGACCGAACGTCGGCATTTTTCTTTTGCAATGCCGTCGATGATTCGGTGATGGGGGTGACGCAAGTGCTGCGCGGCGACGACCATTTGACGAATACGCCGCGCCAGCTGCTGGTCCTTGATGCACTTGGGATGCGCCGGCCCGGCTACGGACATCTCGGATTGCTCGTCGGCGCGGACGGCGCACCGCTGTCGAAGCGCCACGGCGCGACGAGCGTCAATGAGTTTCGCGAACGCGGCTTCCTGGCCGATGCCATCCTCAATCATTTGTTTCATCTGGGCCATGCCGCGATCAGCGACGACTGGCTCGCCGCGGCCGACATGCCGTCCAAATTCCGTCCCGACCACCTCGGCCGCGCCGCCGCACGTTTCGACGACTCGCAGCTCACGCACTGGCAGAAGGAGACGATCTCGCGCATGCCGACCGCGAAGGTGGCCGAGTGGCTCGGCATGAGCGGCGACAGCGCGGAGTTCGTCGAGCTCATACGCCACAATGTCGTGCTGCCGAGTGATGCTGCGCCGTGGATTGCGGCCGTGCTCGGCGAACCGCCGGAGCTCGGCGAGCCAGAACGCCGCGTCGTCGACGCGGCCGGGAAGGATTTCTTCGCGGCGGCTGCGGCCGCCACACTCGAGGCCGGATCCGACTTCAAGCAGCTCGGCAAGCTGTTGAAGGAGCGCACCGGCCGCAAAGGCGCGGATTTGTTCATGCCGCTGCGCGTTGCGCTCACGGGCCAGCTCCACGGCCCGGAACTCGCGCCCTTGTTCAAACTCATTCCCCAGGACACCGCGCGCCGGCGCTTCGCCTCCCATGCTCAAGATTCATAATTCCCTGACCGGGCTGAAGGAAGACTTCAAACCGCTCGTCGCCGGACAAGTCAGCATGTACGTCTGCGGCATGACGGTCTACGACTTCATACACATCGGGCATGCGCGCATGCTCACGGTGTTCGACCTCATCCAGCGCTACTTGCGCAGTCTGGGTCTGCGCGTCACCTATGTCCGCAACGTCACGGACATCGACGACAAGATCATCGAGCGCGCGGCGAAGAACGGTGAAGAGTGGTCCGCGCTCGCGCGCCGCTTCACCGTTGCAATGCACGAAGACTGCGCGAAACTCGGACTCCAGCCTCCCGACCTGGAGCCGCGCGCCACCGAATTTATCGACGCCATCATCGCGATGACCGGTACGCTCATCGATAAGGGCTACGCGTACGTTGCCGCCGACGGCGACATCCTTTATTCGGTGCGGCGTTTCCCCGACTACGGGCGGCTGTCGGGCAAGAGAATCGATGATCTGCGCGCCGGCGCCCGCGTGCAGGTCGACGACGCCAAGATCGACCCTCTCGACTTCGTGCTATGGAAGATGGCGAAGCCCGGTGAGCCCTCGTGGGAATCGCCCTGGGGCGCCGGGCGCCCCGGCTGGCATATCGAGTGTTCTGCGATGGCGACGAGTCTCCTCGGGACCTATTTCGACCTGCACGGCGGCGGCATGGATCTGAAATTTCCGCATCACGAGAACGAGATCGCGCAGTCCTGCGCCGCCTGCGACACGCCCTTCGTGCGTTACTGGATGCACAACGGCTTTGTGCGCGTCAACGACGAAAAGATGTCGAAATCGCTCGACAATTTCTTCACCGTCCGGGACGTGCTTCGGACGCTGCGAGATCCGGAAGTGCTGCGCCTCTTTTTGCTCAGCAGTCATTACCGCGGTCCCATCAACTACTCTGCAGCGCAACTCGAGCAGGCGGATGAAACCTTGCTGGGTTTCTACCGCGCGCTCAAGGATACATCGGCCGGTGCGCCGAACGCCGCGGCGATCGATCGGTTTCGCGAAGCGATGGATGACGACTTCAATACACCCGAGGCGCTCGCGGCGATGCAGGGCGTGGCGCGCGATTTGAACAGCGCCAAGGCGGCGAACGACGCGCGCTCCGTCGGCGCAGCGGCCTCGACGTTGCGCGCCATGGGTGAGACGCTCGGTCTGCTGCAGCAGGACCCGGGTACCTATTTGAAGCGCTCCGTGGGCCCGCAAGGACTCGACGATGCGGCGATCGAAGAACTTGTTTCAGCGCGCCGCGCGGCGCGCAGCGACAAGAATTTCGCGGAATCGGATCGCATCCGAAAGCTGTTGACGGACGGCGGCGTACTGCTCGAAGACAGGCCCAACGGCGTCACCGAGTGGCGGCGCGCTTGAGGCCTCAGATCGGCAACAGCCGGGAGGCTTGTTGCCGCTCGCTTTCATAGCATTCGCAACATAGGCTTTGAAGGCGTGCTCGGTCGACGATCTTGATTCGGCCCCGGCGATAATTGATGAGGCCGAGCGACTGCAGTTTGCCGGCCGCCTCCGTAACGCTCTCGCGCCGGACGCCGAGTTTCGTTGCCATCGATTCATGCGTCATCACGAGCGTCGTCGATGCCGAGCGATCCATGCCGAGCAGCAGTCGCCGCACGAACTGTTGCAAGATCGAATGATGCCGGCTGCAGACCGCGGTCTGTGCGGTTTGCAGATACAGCGAATGGGTGTATCGCAGAACGATCGCGAGCGTCTCCTCGCAGCGATTCAGCGATTTTTTGAACAGGGCGCCGTTGAGCCTGTAAGCCCAGCCGGTCGACTGCACCACTGCATGGCTGAAGCTGTCGTAGCCGCCCATGACGACCGAGGCACCGACCATACCTTCGTTGCCGATGACGGCGACTTCGAAGGAACGCCCGTCGCTGATCAAGTGCAGCACCGAAATGATGCAATCGGCGGGAAAATAGATTTGCTGAACCCCGTTTCGAGTCGAGTGGACGCTCGTCCCACTCTCCAAGTTGACCATCTCGAGAAAGGGCGCGATCTGCTCGAATTCGCGCTGCGGTAGCGATGCCAACAGGCGATTTCTGTGGGGATTCGATACCGAAGCCCGAAATCGAGCGGTCGGCAGAGCGATGCCAGGGGTTCTGAGGGGGGTTCCGGTATCGATCTGAATGTTCATCATGGTCGGATTCTCGTCGACGGCCCTCTGCTTCGCCGTCGGTCGCGATCAGCATCCCGTGTAAGAATTCACGTCGAACAATTGCGCTGTGTCTTGGTGCTCGGGTTACATGCGGCTCCGAACCTGATAGCATTGCGCGCCCGCGAGAGTAGCGGCTTTGGCAACGGGGCATGGCGCAGTCTGGTAGCGCATCTGCTTTGGGAGCAGAGGGTCGGGGGTTCGAATCCCTCTGCCCCGACCATGGTTTCGTGGTTTGACCGGCACGCGGCGGCACGGCGACCGGGCGCTGATCGGCACCAGCCGATTGACGCCTTCGCCATTCCTTTGAATTGCTGCCGTTTCCACGTACATTCCACATCGGTTCCAAAAGCGCCCGTAGCTCAGGTGGATAGAGCAGCGGATTTCTAATCCGCCGGTCGGGAGTTCGAATCTCTCCGGGCGCGCCAAGCTCAGTCTGCAGCTCTTCAATTCGCACAAATACGCCAGAAATGCGCCTTGACCGGGTACAGGTCGGAGGGCCGTAATATAGCTGCGAGGACCCTGGCGACCACACAAGCCGATCTCAAATCGTCAGGATTGACGGGCGTGTCGCGATGGGTCCGGGGCAGCGCGCGAACTTCCCCGCCGTGGCGCGCGTGGGGATTCGGCTGACACGATGCGATTCGAGATCGTATATAATGCGCAACCTTCGGTCGGGACACCGCGCCCGCGCCGACCATGGTGGACGTAGCTCAGCTGGTAGAGCCCCGGATTGTGATTCCGGCCGTCGCGGGTTCGAGTCCCGTCGTCCACCCCACCCCTCAGTCCGCTGAAAGGCGACATCTGGCCCGTATCCGGGAGTCGACCTACACGACGTCGCGAGCAATGTCGACGGCGCACAGGCCCAACCTTGGCGCATCGTCGACTTCGGTTCCCTATGGAGGCGTCTATGGCCGAACGTCCGTGCCGCATAGGCGAGCAGGTCCCCGCCGTACACCTGGCCGAGTCGAAGGAAGGCAACGTCCAGCGCATCTTCGCGCCAGACTTCTTTGCGGCCAGGCGTGTGATCTTGTTCGCACTGCCCGGGGCATTCACGCCGACCTGCAGCGCTGCGCACGTTCCGGGCTACCTAGCCCGTCTCAAGGACTTCCATGATGCCGGCATCGATGAGGTCGTCTGCCTCGCCGTCAATGATCCCGACGTGATGGACGGCTGGCAGCGGGCGCAAAAAGCCCAGGGCATCCGATTTCTTGCGGATTCGAACGGGGATTTCACGGCGGCGATGGGGATGTCGGTCGACCACCGCGACAACTTTCTCGGCGTCCGATCCTGGCGGTGTTCGATGCTCGTCGAAAACGGGACAATCGCGGCCATGTTCATCGAGCCCGACGTCACAGGCGATCCGTTGACCACGTCGGATGCGGATACGATGTGGCGCGACCTGCGGCCCAATCAAAAAGCGTCGGAGTCGGCGTTCATGCTGGCACGACACGGGTGCCCGTTTTGCGAACGCGCGAAAGATTTACTGCGGCGCCACGACGTGAGTTTCGACGCCATTCATCTCGGCGAAGGATTGTCCATGCGGGGTGTAAAGGCCGCGACCGGCGCGGCTACCGTGCCCCAGGTTTTCATGGCGGGCAAACTCATCGGCGGCGCTGAAGAACTCGCCGCCCATTTCGCCGGCGGCCGATAGCCACGAGCGGATAATCCGGAGCAGACAGCCCTGCACCGATAGCTCGATGGCAGCCGGCGGAAACGCCCGCGTTTCGAGTCAGGGGGGGTTCATCGGCTGCCGGAGTTCAGGCCGAGAGGATCTTCTCCAGTTCCTCGAGATCGATCGGCTTCGTCATATGATGATCGAAGCCGGCATCACGGGCGCGCTGCCGATCCTCCTCCTGTCCCCAACCGGTCAAAGCGATCAGGTGGACCGCGTCGCCCCATGGTTCGCGCCGTAGTTCCTTCGCGACCGCGTAGCCATTGAGTTCAGGCATTCCGATATCGAGCAGCGCCACATCGGGCAGAAAACTGCCCGCGATCTCGAGGGCCTCGCGTCCGGCATGGGCCACCCGGACTTCGTGTCCGTCGAGTTCCAACAGCATCGCGAGACTATCCGCGGCATCGGCATTGTCGTCGGCGATCAGAATTCGCCGCACGCGCGACGTCGAGCGCTGCTCGCCGGCAGGCTGCGGCGGGGGTTCCGAGGCTGCCATCGGCAGCGGCAGGCAGACGGTGAATTCGCTGCCCAGACCCGTACCGGCGCTTTCGGCCGTCACGCTACCGCCGTGTAGCTGGACGAGACCTTTGACCAATGCCAAACCGATGCCGAGCCCGCCCTCGGAGCGAGACGCCCCGCCGTCGATTTGCGCGAACATGTCGAACACACGAGGCAAGCAAGCAGCCGCAATGCCGATGCCATTGTCTTTGATCGACAGTCGCAGCGCGTCGCCCAGGACCCGCGCGCTGAGCGAGATTCGGCCGCCGTCGTCGGTATATTTCGCGGCGTTCGTCAATAGATTCGACAGGATCTGGGCGAGACGAACTGGGTCGGCTTCGAGCGACACCGGTTCCGCCGGCAGAGAAAGCTCGAGTCGATGGTGCTTGGCGTCCATCATGGGGCGCACCGCTTCCACCGCCGCCTCTATGACCCCCGGAAGGCCGACCGCCCGCTTTTTCAGTTCGAGCTTGCCCTGCGTGATACGCGCAATGTCGAGCAGGTCATCGAGCAACCACGCCATGTGGCCCACCTGTCGCTCGATGACGCCGCGGACCCATACGAGTTCCTCCGGCGGCAGGTCCGGCGAGTTCAACAGGCGGGCGGCCGTGCGCAACGGCGCCAACGGATTGCGCAGTTCGTGGGAGAGCGTCGCGAGGAATTCATCTTTTCGCGCGTCCGCTTCCCGCAGCGTCTGCTCGGCGCGCTTGCGCTCATGGATGTCGACGACGACTCCGACCATGCGGCGCGAATGATCGGGGCGCTCGATGAGCAGACCCTGAGCCTGAATCCAGCGCTCGACGCCGTCGACGCACACGACACGATAGTCGATTCGATAATAGTCGCCCGAGTCGATCGCGGCGGCGATCGCCCGTTCGACGCGGTCGACGTCATCGGGGTGAACATGGCGGCGCCAGAGCGCGTAGTCCGGAGTTTGGCTCCGCGGTTCGAGTCCGAGCAGCGTGAAGTGGCCTTCGCTCCAGACGATGTCGCCGGTCTCGATGTTCCAATCGAAAACGCCGGCGTTTGCCGCTCGCAGAGCGATATTGAGGCGATCCTCGCTCGCCAACAACTGCTCTTCCCAACGTTTCCGCTCGGTCAGGTCGTAGAAATAAAAAACGACGCCGAACCGATCGTCGGGACGCACGATGCGCTCGATCCGCCAATCGTAGGCTTCGACCTCGCCGCTGTCCGCACGGCGTTCGACCGAACTCGGCATTGCATAGGGTTCGCCGGTGGCGAGCGTCGCGCGGATACGCTCGATGACAAGCCTCGCGACGCGCTCGGGCCAGATGCGGCGCATGGCCTCGCCGAAGTCGCGCCCGATCAGCGGTTCGACGCCGGCGAACGCGCGGCGGGCTTCTCGGCTCGCGTGCACGATGCAAAAATCGGCGTCGATGACGTAAATCCCGAAGGGATTGTTTTCGACGAGGTGACGAAAGGTCTCCGCGCCGCGTCGCAGGCGATTCTCGGCTCGCGTGCGCTCGGTAACGTCCGCGCCCTCCACGAAAATCCCCACGACCGTACCGGTTCGATCGACGATCGGCTGACACACGAAATCCACGAATCGGTCCTCGCCGAGAGCATTCCCGGGTGCCGGGGCGCCGCCATCGCCGCCGTTTCTTACGGTGTATTTCGATCCGGTAGAGCCAATCGCCTGCGCTGATTCAAAGACCCGGTCGAGGATATCCAGGTAACCCTGTTCGACGGCGTCGGGCAGCGCCTCCGCCACGAACTCGCCGATCACGGCGCGGTTACCGATGAAACGCAGAAAGGCCGGGTTGGCCATTTCGATACGATGTCGGGGTCCGACGAGCATTGCCATGAGACTCGGGCCCTGTTCGAACAATTGCGCGAGGCGCGCATCAACGAGCCCCGGATTTGCAACCTCCTCCAAGCCGGCTGGTATTGCGGTGCATGGGCACAGTACCCCGGCGACCGCCCCATGCTCGTCGTGAATGGGCGTGCATGTACAGGCTAATGCCCTGGCCGCCTGGTCGCCGCGATCCGAGACAACGCGAAGTCTGTCGCCGAGAACCCCTTCGCCGCGAAACACACGCTCGAACAGCGGCCCACCCTCGACGCGCAATTCGGGCCATACATCCCAGAAATTCCGGCCGAAAGCCGCGGGGTGTTTGCGTCCGAACGCAGCCGCACATCCATCGTTGTAGAACAAGACGCGGTCCGCACCCCACACGAGGAACATCGGTTGAACCGACCCGAGCAAAAGATCGACGACCGTGCAGAGCGCGGACGGCCAATTCGAAGGTCGTCCGAGCGCGGATCGGGACCAATCGAATTCGCGCAAACGCAAGCCCATTTCTCCGCCGGATGCAAAGATGCGCTGCACCTCCGGTTTGTTGGCGAGCAAGCCGATCACGTGGACGGCAAAAGCCTGCGGCGGTGCAAAACGCGGGGGCGGCGGAGATCCATGCCGCCACATTATGTTCAAAGCGCGAGCGTCGGGCAAGACAAGAAACCTCAAGTTCGCGCGTGTTGTGAATAATGCAATCGATGCGAACCGATCGCCCGTCATCACGGGATCGGCTAGTCGCGTATTTCCCCACGCGGTTCGGATCTGTCGCATGAGCCTCGACTCCACGGCCCTGAGATTGCGGCTGACGTTTGTCGCAGCGATCGCCTTATGCGGACGCCGCGGCCCGCAGCCACGCCTACAGTCGCGACCGCGATTCGGTGCACCGATATGGCGATGCCGGCGCCTCGATCGACCCGACCAGGGAGGAAGTGCACGAATTGTCTGCAAACGATTTCGGGCAGATTACGTTGGTGTCGAGCCGGTGCAGTCAGCCGCCGACACGCGGCGCCATGTCCTGGCCCAGCACACCGCGGCGCTCGGAGGCGGTGTCGATGTAGCTTCTGCCCGAGCGTCGTGCCGCAACCGGCGCTCGCCATGTAAGAATTCCGCTTCGCTCCCCGTGAGATCGAGTAAATCCTGCCGACGTTGCGCGAAGTGGACTACTCGATGCGCATGTCGCGGTGGTATGCATCTTGCCTGATGGATCCCATGGCAGATGAACCGCCTGATATTCCAGACAGCGATCGCAAGACTTCCGGCGTGAGCCGGCGCCGGTTCATACAGTCCGCCGCCACGGCGGCCGGTGCCTCGCTGCTGCCCGTTGCACTGGGTGACGCAGAGACGCCGGCGGGTCCGGGCCCCGCGGCCGAAAGCCCATCGGCGGGTGCCGCGGGGACGAGCGTTCGGCACTCGGTCAGGCTCAACGTCAACCGCAGCGTGCACAAACTCGCCCTGGAGCCGCGCGTGACCCTGCTCGACGCCCTGCGTGAGCAACTCGGATTCGTCGGCACGAAAAAGGGATGCGATCGGGGTCAGTGCGGCGCTTGCACAGTGCTCGTCAACGAACGGCGCGTGAATTCATGCCTGTCGTTCGCCGGCATGCACGAGCGTGACGTCATCGTCACCGTCGAAGGATTGGGAACCGCGAACGGCGGGCTCCATCCGCTGCAGCAGGCGTTCATCGAACACGATGCTTTCCAGTGCGGTTTCTGTATGCCGCGCCAGATCTGTTCCGCCGTCGCCTGCTCAACGAGCATGGACAAGGCCGCGAGAGCGAAAGCACCCTGTCGGACGCGCAGATTCGCAAGCGCATGCGCGGCAATATCTGCCGCTGCGGCGCGTATCCCAACATCGTCGCCGCGATCCGGGTTGTGGCGGCGCGACGGCTCGGCAGTGAATGAACGAGTTTTCCTGTTCGCAGGCGTCGAACGTCGACGAAGCTCTGCGGCTTTTGGCTCGTGCGCAACAGCGAACTCGCGACGCATCCTCTCGTCACGGCTCGCCATCCGCTGCTTTCGCAAGCGCTGCTTGCCGGCGCCTCACCGCAGCTGCGCAATATGGCCATGGTCGGCGGGAATCTATTGCAGCGAACCCGCTGCCATTACTTCTATGACACCGGATTCAACCGCTGTAACAAGCGCCAGCCGGGGTCCCGGTGCGGCAGCATCGAGGTCCAGAGTCCACGGGGTGTGCGCAGGGTCAAGATCGGCGAGTTTCATCGCCTGCCGGGCACGACGCCCGAGCGCGACACGAATCTCGGCGGGGACGAGCTGATCACCGCCGTCCGAACTGCCGCCGAGTCCGTTTGCGGCGCATGTGTGTTATTTGAAGCTGCGCGATCGGGCGAGCCATGCCTTCGCCCTGGTATCGGTCGCCGCGGCCGTGCGGCTGGATGGACATCGTGTACGGGAGGCTCGTGTTGCCCTGGGCGGCGTGGCATCGAAGCCTTGGCGACTGCGCCGGCTCGAGCGGGCGCTCGCGGACCAGGTGCTCGCCGATGCGACCTGGAGGCGCTCGCCGGGCAGTCGCCGGAGGAGGCGAGGACGGCAGAATACAACCGCTTCAAGCCCGAACTCGCCAAGCGCGGGATCATTCGCGCGGTGCGGACCGCCGCCGGAGTTGTCCTTTACATAACGATGATGCCGAAGGTGTGCATTTCGCAGCGAGCCGAGTCATGAACGTGATCGGCGCAGGCATCAACCGCGTGGAGGGGTCGGCGAAGGTGACGGGACGAGTCCCGTACATCGGCGACCTGGAACTCCCGCGCCTCGCCCATGCCGTGCTCGTGCTGTCGACGATTCCGAAAGGGCGGGTCCTCGCGATCGATACCGCGACGGCATCGCGGATGGCCGGTGTATTGCTCGAAATGACGCAGGATAACGCGCCGCGCCTGCCCAACGGCGGACGCGCGGGTGTCGACCCGCCCGCCGGGCGTGTCCTGTCGTTGCTGCAGGACCCCGAGATTCGCTACAACCGCGAGACCATCGGCGTCGTCGTTGCCGAAACGCTCGAACAGGCGACCGCCGCTGCGATGGCGGTCAAGGCGCGTTACGCCGAGGAGACTCCGCGCCTCGACTTCGTCGCGGAAATGCCGAACGGTCACTCGCCGGGTGAGATCAACAAAGAGCCGGCGGATTCCAACTGCGCCGGGCCGGCGGCGACGGCCGTGCACACCATCATGCACACGTACACGACGCCCATGGAACATCACAATCCCCTGCAGCCGCACGCGACGGCGGCGAAGTGGAACGGCGATAAACTCACATTGTACGACACGACACAAGGCATCGCGGGGGCGCAGAAAACGATCGCGAAAATCTTCGGACTCTCACGGGATCAGGTGCATGTCGTCTGCCCGTACGTCGGCGGCGGCTTCGGCTGCAGGGGTTCCGTTTGGTCACACGTGCCCATCGCCGCGATGGCGGCCCGACAGGTCGGCCGGCCGGTGAAACTCGTGCTGGAGCGACCGCAGATGTTCGGCCCGGTCGGCGGCAGGCCCTGCACCAATCAGCGTATAGCCGTGGCCGCGACCGCCGATGGCGGCTTCACGCGGACCGATCACACGGTGTTCTCACATACCTCGACGTTCGAGGATTTCGCTGAGTCGGCGGCGATGCAGGCCCGGATTTTGTACGCCTGTCCGAACCCTGCGACTGCGCATCGCGTCGTACCGCTCAACGTCGGCACGCCCACGTTTCAGCGCGCACCCGGTCACTCGACGGGCACCTATGCCCTCGAATCCGCGCTCGACGAACTCAGTGTCGCGCTCGCGCTGGATCCGATTGAGATGCGGCTGCGCAATGAGGCCGCCGTCGACCCGGAGAGTCACCTACCTTGGTCGGGCTGTGCGCTGCGCGAGTGCTATACGGCCGGCGCGCTGGCATTCGACTGGTCGAGGCGCAATCCCAAGCCGCGCTCGATGCGGTCCGGCGGCCGGCTCATGGGCTTGGGCTGCGCGACGGCAACCTACCCAGCACGGCGCTCGCCGGCGAAGGCGCGCGCTCGCATCGCGGCCGACGGGTTGGTCGTCGTCTCCTCCGGGACTCAGGACCTCGGAACGGGGACCTACACGGTCATGACGCAAGTCGCGGCGGAGACATTGGGGTTTCCGCTCGAGCGCGTACATTTCGAACTCGGCGACAGCGCCTTGCCGCCCGCTCCAGGGTCCGGCGGCTCGCAAAGCCTCGCGAGCGTCGCTCCGGCAGTCCAAGCGGCTTGCATCGCGCTGCGGGAAAAGCTCGTGCAACTCGCGATCGTCGACAAATCGTCCCCCGCTTTTGGCGCGAGGCCCGAGGAGGTGGTGATCGAGGAAGCCATGTTCGGCAAGCGATCCGACAAGCGTCGCGAGCCCGTGGCGGCGACGCTTGCGCGCAAGGGCGGCAGCGCCCTCGTCGCCGACGCGGATTCCGCGCCGGGACCGGAAGCAAAACAGTATTCGATGCATTCCTTCGGCTCCGTATTCGCCGAGGTCCACGTCGATCCCGAGCGTGGCGAACTGCAGGTAGAGCGTATCGTTGCCCGTTATGCGATCGGCAAACTCATGAACGCGAAGACCGGCCGCAGTCAACTCTTGGGCGGTGTTGTCTGGGGAATCGGTATGGCATTGCTCGAAAACCCCGTTCTCGATCCTCACGTCGGCCGCATCGTGAATGCGAACCTCGCCGAATATCATGTACCGACGAATGCCGATATCCGCAATATCGACGTCGACGTCGTCGCGGATGACGATCGCATCGTCGATCCTCTTGGCGCAAAAAGGCATCGGCGAAATCGGCATCAACGGCGCGGCAGCCGTGATCGCCAATGCGGTGTATCACGCCACGGGTGTGCGGGTTCGAGAACCGTCGATCACGCTGGACAAATTGCTGGTTTGACGCAAGAGCCGCCGAATCTTCGCATCAGGCAAGCGTCATGGCCTCGAAAAAATCAAGTCCCACCGAAAAGCTGCCCACGCTCGCAGAAAAAGGTTCCTGAACCAAGCGGAGGCGAATGGCCGCCGCCTGCTCCGCTGAAATGGCACCGAAGCCGGTTGCGAATTCATTGAAGGTGTCGTTGTCACCGAGTTTAGACTCGCAGTGTTCACAGGAATTCATCCAGTAAAAGGAATCGATCGTGTTGCTGTACTCGATTCGATAGCGCTGGGTGACGGACTGAATTCGTGCGACGACAGCGTCCGGGAGCCAGTCGATATAGGAGAGCAGGGAGGGCTCGCCGCTCGCCTCCCAATGATCGTCCTTGGGATCGTCTTCGACGGACAGCACTTCATGACCGGGCGGCACGATAAAACCATGGACGCGGGATGCCGCGAGACAGCGCCAGCATTCACGCGTGGCGGTCGCAATGAAGTAGCTCGCCGACCGGACGTTGCACGTCGCTTCCGCAGGTCGCCAGCGTGCGAAACCGCCGGGATCAACATGCTCGGGCACGTACCACGTCCGAAGGGTGGCGTCCCATCGCGCGCCGAGCGCCCTGACCTCCTCCTTTTGCGAGAACGGGACTCTCAAGTTGATGCGTGTCATGGCGTCGTGTCGTTGTTGGTTGACCCGGTATCACAGGCTATGCGGAACGCGTTTCCAGGCGCACCCCCAATTAATGATGGAAACGTCGAGTTTTGGATGACTCCTTGAGGTGGGACGCCCGGTTTCCTGCCTGGCTCTTCCATTTATGATGTAAACCGGTAGACTGCGGCCCCCGAGACGAAGGGTGGGCAACCGGGCTGGTAAGGCCGTGGATTGCCGGAGTATATTGAGAAACGACGATTTGCGACGCTTTCGAGACTGCTCGGAACGTAGAAATATTTTGTAATCAAAGACTTGGGCCGTTAGCTCAGCTGGTAGAGCAGTTGACTCTTAATCAATTGGTCGTAGGTTCGATCCCTACACGGCCCACCATTTACCGAAAATCGCACCAAAACCCCT
>Ga0302320_10007023_pt1 | contig 24853 bp, 15 predicted proteins | sample Bog_T0_3_FD_202130 | JGI IMG/M metagenome (GOLD analysis project Ga0302320, IMG submission 202130) | Peat permafrost microbial communities from Stordalen Mire near Abisko, Sweden - Bog_T0_3 | ecosystem: Environmental > Terrestrial > Soil > Wetlands > Peat | place: Sweden: Abisko, Stordalen Mire...
GTGGCGGCTTCAACGGACCCTACGGCGTGGCGGTGGACGGCAGCGGCAACGTCTATGTCGGCGACTACGGCAACAGCGCGGTGAAGGAGATGCCCGCCGGCTGCGCCTCGTCGAGCTGCGTGACCACGCTGGGTGGCGGCTTCAGCTATCCCAGAGGCGTGGCGGTGGACGGCAGCGGCAACGTCTATGTCGGCGACTACGGCAACAGCGCGGTGAAGGAGATCATGACGCGCGGGCTGAACTTCTTTACCGTCCCGGTGGGAACCGTCAGTGCGGCTCTGACGCTGACCTTTACCATCGATAGCGCGGGGAACCTGAACGGCACAACTCCCTACGAGGTGATGACGGAGGGCTCGATATACCATGAGGACTTCAACGCGGCGGCCTCTCAGGATTCGAATGTTTGCAGCGGGACCGCAGCCTACACTGCGGGCGAGAGCTGCACGGTCAACGTGACCTTTACGCCAACGGAAGCGGGTCCGCGCTACGGCGCTGTGGAACTGCGGAACGCCGGCGGCAACCCGATTGCCACAGCCTACGTCTACGGCACAGGCACCGGCCCGCAGGTCGTCTTCAGCCCGGCCACGCAGAGCACGCTGGGCGGCGGTTTCAACTCTCCCGAAGGCGTGGCGGTAGACGGCAGCGGAAACGTCTATGTCACCGATGGCGGCAACAACGCGGTGAAGGAGATGCCCGCCGGATGCGCCTCGTCGAGCTGCGCGACCACGCTGGGCGGCGGCTTCAACGCTCCCGAGGGCGCAGCGGTGGACGGCGGCGGCAACGTCTATGTCGCCGATCCTGGCTTCAGCGCTGTGAAGGAGATGTCCGCCGGATGCGCCTCGTCGAGCTGCGTAACCACGCTGGGAGGCGGCTTCAGCCATCCCAGAGGCGTGGCGGTGGACGGCGGCGGCAACGTCTATGTCGGCGACTACGACAACAGCTCGGTGAAGGAGATGCCCACCGGATGCGCCTCGTCGAGCTGCGTGACCGCGCTGGGTGGCGGCTTCAGCTATCCCAGAGGCGTGGCGGTGGACGGCAGCGGCAACGTCTATGTCGCGGATGCCGGCAACAACGCGGTGAAGGAGATGCCCGCCGGCTGCGCCTCGTCGAGTTGCGTGACCACGCTGGGTGGCGGCTTCAACGGACCCTACGGCGTGGCGGTGGACGGCAGCGGCAACGTCTATGTCGGCGACTACGGCAACAGCGCGGTGAAGGAGATGCCCGCCGGCTGCGCCTCGTCGAGCTGCGTGACCACACTGGGCGGCGGCTTCAGCTATCCCAGAGGCGTGGCGGTGGACGGCAGCGGCAACGTCTATGTCGGCGACTACGGCAACAGCGCGGTGAAGGAGATCAACCGCGACACCCCGCCATCGCTGACCTTTGCCGCCACAACGCTGGGTTTGACCAGCAGCGACAGCCCGCAGACAGTGCAGGTGGCCAACATCGGCAACCAGCCGCTGCTCTTCGCCACGGACGTCGGCAGCAATCCCAACTACCCGGCCAACTTCCCGGAAAACGTCGTCGACACCAACCTCTGCACCTCCGGCACGCCTTTGGCCGCGGGAGCAAGCTGCGATGTGTCGATGAGCTTCATGCCTACCGTTGCAGGCAACAGCCCGGGCAGTGTAGTGCTGACCGACAATGCGCTCAACCAGACCAATGCCACCCAGAGCATCGCGCTCAGCGGCACGGGGGTCAAAACCAGCCAGACGATCACCTTCCCGGCCATCACTGGAACCCAGTTCGCGCTGACGAGCGTGCCCCTGTCGGCGACGGCCACTTCCGGCCTCGCCGTCAGCTTCGCCTCGGCGTCGCCCACCGTCTGTTCCGTCTCCGGAACGACCGCTTCGCTGCTCACCTCGGGCACTTGTGTCATTCATGCCACGCAGGCCGGCAATACTCTGTATTTCGCTGCCCCATTAGTCTCGCAGAGCTTCACCGTCGCCAAGGTTTCGCAGACCATCAGCTTCCCAACCATCACCGGCGCCCACTACGCCTTGTCGAATGTAACGCTCGGCGCCACCGCCAGCTCCGGCCTCACGGTCAGCTTCGCTACCACCACGCCAACGGTATGCTCCGTCGCTGGCAACACCGTTTCGCTGCTCATCGCCGGCTCCTGCATCCTGCAGGCCACGCAAACGGGCAGCAGCGTCTATGCCGCGGCCCTGCCGGTCACGCAGGTCGTCGCCGTGCACCTTGCTCACCAGAGCATCACCGTCACGCCCGTCACCGCAACCCAGTATGCATTGTCGGAATTGACGCTGACAGCCACCTCCAGCTCCGGCCTGGCAGTCAGCCTGACGTCGGCCACTCCCTCGGTCTGCACGCTCATCGGCAACACGGCATCGTTCCTCATCGCCGGTACGTGCGACATTCATGCCACGCAGGCAGGCAACGCTACCTATGCCGTCGCCCCGCTGATCGCCTACGACATCGATGTGCATCCCATCCTCCAGACCATCAACTTCGCGACTGTTGCCGTACCCGTGTATCCCTTAACGAAAGTGACTCTGTCGGCCACGGCGACTTCCGGCCTGACGGTCAGCTTCGCGTCGATTACTCCAACGGTGTGCACCGTCTCAGGCAAGACGGCCTCGCTGCTGACCGCCGGGAACTGTTACCTTCACGCCCTGCAAAACGGGAATCCAGACTATGCCGCGGCTCCCGTCGTGACGCAGCAGATCCATGTAACTCCTTTGAGCCAGACCATTACCTTTCCGACGATCACCAGCCAGGTGGTCGGAGCGAATGTGACTCTGGCAGCCACAGCCAGCTCCGGCCTGACGGTCGCCTTCGCATCGGCTACGGGCACAGTCTGTTCGGTGACGGGAACCACGGCCACGATGCTCACCACGGGAACCTGCGTGATTCACGCAACGCAGGCAGGCAACAACGCCTACTCAGCCGCCCCGCTGGTCTCGCAGAGCTTTACCGTGAAGGCCAACTGACAACCAACCCCCGGGCCGGGGAGCGCGTAATGCGCTCCCTGGCTTGCTTTGAGGCTCCGGCCAATCCTCCCAATCCCGCTCCGCGCCGAATTCGGCTACGACAATCTGAGCTTTCAGACTTCGAGACCTCATCAGCCGGAAGGATTCGTCATTTCAGCGCCTTTTCGGCTTCGGTCGCAACTTGCAGGCATTGAAAACACGCAACTCACTCATTATGCTGTACTATCAGGTCATCTGCCTGATGGCGCCAGGCCATCCGAAATAGGAGGCGCCGCGGCTCGCGAGCTGGCCCGGCTGGCAGTAGTACTCAGCACGAAGGACCGATTATGCCACCCATTGACGTCGAAGTGTTGCTGCCGGTTCATAACGAGGGCGAGAATATTGAAGCCACGATCCGCGGAATCCATGGGGAGCTTTCCAAGATCATGAACCCCGGCTTCATCGTCTGCGCAGACGGGAGCAAGGGCAATACAAAACAGATCGCCCGATAGTATTGAGTATCCAGCGGAAAACGCGGAGCATCTCATGAACACGACCGAGGGCCGGAAACCCTTCCTCATCTCCACTTCACTGGTCGCCCTTGGCGCCCGTTCCGAGCGGTCGATTGCCCGGCACGAGCGCTTGTATCTGTTGTTTGCCCTTGCGATCTTTGCCCTCTTCGCCGCGTATCAGGCATGTACCGTTCCGTTCTGGTTCGACGAACTTTTCACGCTCTTTATCTCTCGGATCACGTCGATGCCGGAGATGCTGCGGGCTATGCCGACTGCCGACCAGCCGCCTGTGCAATATCTGCTGACTCACGTTTCAATACGGATCTTCGGCGAGACGGAGTTTGCCCTGCGCCTGCCTGAACTGCTGGCATGCATGGCAGCCGGTTTGCTGACCTACAAAATCGTCCGCAGACACGGTTCGTCCGTCCAGGCTCTCTTTGCGCTCTCGTTGCTGCTGGGCGCCCTCATGAGCTTCAAGCAGGCGCATACGGCACGGCCTTATGAGTTGCTGATCGCCTTCACGGCGCTGACCTTTGCCTGCTGGCAAATCGCGGCGCTCAGAGAGAAAAACCGGCTCTTGCCCCTGTGCGGCGTGGCGCTGGGCATTGCAGGCGCCATCCTGAGCCATCATTTTGGCGTGATTCACACCGGGCTGCTGCTGGGAGCTGGAGAGACGGCGCGGCTGATTCAAAGGCGACGGCTGGACGGATGGATGGTTGCCGCCATTACAGCGGGACTTTCTCCGCTCGCTATGACCCTGCCCATGATGCGCCAATCCCGCCTGCAGCTCGGCGATGCCATCCTTCGCTCGACGAACTTCTATGGCAAGCCCTCACTGGCTGATTTGGCGGGGTACCTGTTGATGGTTGCCTTGCCACTTCTCTTCCTGGTAGCCGCATTCGCGTTCCTGCCCTGGTCCCGAGAGAATGCCGACAACGGCGCAAGCGTCCTCCTGCCAGTTCCAGCCCATGAGTGGGCCGCGGCTGGGGCGCTGTCTCTTCTGCCGCCGGCGATGATGTCGTTGGCAGCTCTTGAAACGGGCTACTATCTTGCCCGATATGCCGTCAGTTGCTCCCTGGGGCTGGCTCTGCTGGGCGGCTGGGCATTGCCGCGCCTTGCCCGGCTGCGCATCATCGCTCAGCCTCTTCTGGCGCTAAGTACTCTCTGCTTCCTTGTTCTAATCGCAACAACGCTGCTGCTTGAGAATATGAGCCAGCCCATCTGGAGCGCCCGGCCGGGAGTGGCGGCCGTTTCTCCTGTGCTGGCGAACGTTCCCGGCGATCTGCCGATCGTCGTCGCGAGCGCGTTTGAGTACGTTCCGGAATGGTGGTATGCGCCGCCGGCTCTCAAACAGCGGCTCGTTTATCTTTCCGACGTGCCTTATGCCTTGCAGCAGACAGACTTTCTGCCGGAGTTGTCCTTGATTCGCGAACAGGGGCACATTCCGCTGCGAACCACGGACTACGCCACCTTCATCAAGAGCCACCCGCAGTTTCTTCTCCTGCATTCAGGACTTGCCCGCTTCAATTGGACAGATTCGCGGCTGGCAAGCTCGGGCTGGCGCCTGAGCCCAATAGCCAGTTCCGGCAGGGATGTTCTGTACCTTGTCGACCGGCCGTAGCAAGGGCCGCCGCAGAGGCGCTATGATTTCCTTCTACAGCGATGGCAGAGACTCCACCATACCGGTATGAAGAACGAGAAGCTGAGGAGGGCCGCCTGGCGAGCGATCCGACTACCTCAGGGGCGTACCCCGACCTGGCGAATCTCCGCGTGGAACCGGCGGATGTTGCTTACCTGATGCGGCTTACGGACGCGCTGAACACCACGCTGGACCTGGAAACCCTGCTGCGCCGCACCTCGGAGCTGGTGGGAGCCGTGCTTCCCTACAGCATTTTTGCGATTCTCCTGGTGAACGACCGCACCCACGAACTACGGGTTAGATTCCAGATCGGGCACACCCCGAAGGTGGAGCGGCTGCACATTCCACCGGGCAGGGGGCTGGTTGGCCAGGTGGCGCTCACCCGCCAGGCGGTGCTGCTGAATGACGTGACAACATCGGATGTTTACGTCGAAGTGAATCCCGACGTGCGCTCCGAGCTGGCGGTCCCGCTGATTGCCAAGAACCGGCTGATCGGGGTGATGGACATCGAGAGCGATCAGAAGGATTACTTTCGCCCCGAGCACCTGCGCCTGCTGACCTTCACCGCCTCCCGCATCGCCCAGGCGATTGAAAACGCGCGGCTCTACGCGCGGGTATCCCGCCAGGCGCAGACGCTGACGGTGTTGAATGAGATTGCCACGGAGCTGATTTCGATTCTGGACCTGGACCAACTGCTGGAACGGGTGGGGCAACTGCTGCGCCGGTTGATCGACTACCAGATGTTCACCATCATGCTGCTGGACGAGAGAGGCGAGGCGCTGATCACGCGCTATGCGTGGAGGTTCGGCTACGCGCATGCGCCCCTGCGCCGGCTTCCCATCACAAGCGGCCTGGTGGGCGCGGCTGTGCGCGAGTGGCGGCTGGTGAATGTGCCCGACGTAAGCCAGGATCCGCGCTACGTACCCATGAACCCCGAGACCCGCTCAGAGTTGATTGTGCCCTTGTTTCACAAGGGGCGCATCATCGGAGTGCTGGATCTGGAACACACGCGAACGGGCTTCTTCAACGAAGAGCATGAGCGGGTGTTGACCACGCTGGCCGCGCATGTGGCCATTGCAATTGAGAATGCCCGGCTCTACCAGGCGGTGCGCACCCAGGAGCGGCAATTGGAGCTGGACATCGCCATGGCGCGCGAAGTGCAGCTGAGGCTGCTGCCGACCGAGGCTCCGGAAGAGCACAACGCGGAGATGGCAGTGCGCTTTCTGCCCGCGCGAACGATTGGCGGCGACCTGTACGACTTTCTCGATTACGGGTTCAAGCGCACGGCGATCGTGCTGGGCGATGTGAGCGGCAAGGCGGCTCCGGCGGCGCTGTTTGCGGCGCTGGTGAGCGGCATCATGCGCGCCGCCGCAAAGCAGCGGCCGGAACCGGCGCGGATGCTGGCGCTGCTGAACGACGAGTTGCAGGAGCGCAAGCTGGAGTCGCAGTACGTAACCATGCTCTTTGCCGTCTGGAATGGCGAGAGCCGGACCTTGCAAGTGGCCAACTCGGGAGCTGTGCAGCCCATCTTGTGCCGAAACTGCGAGGCGACGACGGTGCGCGCCGAGGGCTTTCCCCTGGGGCTGTTTCCCAACGTGAGTTATGAGACGCTTGAAGTAGCCACCCAGCCCGGAGACGTCGTTGTCTTTGTCTCCGACGGGATACTGGACGCGGAGAACGCCGAGGGCGAGATGTACGGCCAGGAACGCCTCTCGGCCCTGCTTTGCGACCAGCGCAACGAGTCCGCGCAGGAGATTGCGGACGCCATTCACGGCGACGTCAGCCGCTTTCAGGGCGAGCAGGAGCGCTTCGACGATGAGACGATCATTGTGCTGAAGGTGCGGTGAACTGCGGAATTGGTCAATCCAACGGCTCTTTTCGTTATGTACGGTAATGAGGAGAAGAAAACGTGGAAGAAAACGAAGGTAAGAGCAAGATACCTGTGAAGCCAATCGTCGCTGGTCTGTTCATACTCGCGGCGGTTTCTGCACTCGCATACGCAGGTTACGTCTATCACAGGAACTCGCAACGCGATGAGGCCTTGGCTTGGGCTAGGCAGAGCATAGAATTGAGGTCGAAGTTTGATTTTAATTTTCCGAGTAACGAATACACTAAACACTTCAGTACCACCATGAAAATGGATGGTGCGTGTTCTATACAACTTGTTTACCTGAGCGGCTTCCGCTTGAGTGGAAATGGAATGGACGATTATACAACTTGTGGATTGAATCTGGGCTGGCTGAGTCCGTCGGCAGTAAAGGTCAGCAAGGACGCAGAATCCACGAGAGATCCCGTGTTCATTGACATTGTTGGTAATAGCCTTGAGGGGACTTGGGCAATCTGGTTAACGACGTCTCCACCGAAGGAGTTAAAATGCACAACGCACATGGTTACAGCAAATGATGTTATACCGGTTGGTCCTTTCCTTGATGCGCGTCTACCTATCTTCATGCAAGATGAGGAAGGGGCAGATCGAACTGCTAGCGCACTCAAAACAGCCATTCGTCTGTGTGGTGGCAAGGATGAGCCGTTCTAGCCAGCCGCGATCGCTCCACAAGAGGAATATATGACCAAGAAAGGCGATGTGCTCTTTATCTCGGTAATAGCCGGTTCGTCCTTGGCGATTGCTATTGGGCTGGGTGCTATCTGGATGATGCATGAACGCGACAAAGCGCCTGCCGAGAAACAGCAGGCGAGCGCTGCGGCAGTATCGGACGGGACTGTTGTAGAACCTTCTCATATCGCAGCACCCCGAGAAGATGAGACTCCTCAACCTACGAATTCTGCCAATAAGCAGCCCGATGAAACCTCGACGGCCTCGACGCCGCCAGCCCCGCCAGCGCCAACTTACTCGGATTCACTCATCGATATTGAGTCGATCACGACCAAGCCTTATTACGGCGGAGCCATCCTGGTAGCGACCATCTACAACAAATCACCTGATACCCTGGATACGATTGTCATCAATGTGAACTGCTATGACGAGCGAGGGGTCCAGACCGACAATGCGGCGTTTGTTTTCCATGATTTGGCGCCCCATATGAGAGCGGTCAAGGACATGACCGGAGCGCTTAATACGGTTCCGGCAAGGATTCAAATTGTACGAGTGACGCACTAACCGCACTTCACGAATGGGAAATGGAAGGTAATCGAATGATGGTCCCAAGAAGAATTATCCTGAGCCGCAAGGGCTTTGATTCAACCCGAACCTCAGGGGGATGCCCCAGCCCTATCTATCCGGACGGGACGATGCTGAGCATTCCGATTCCTGAACCTGAGAATCCAGCTCACGAAAGTCATACACGCTATAGTGACCTTCGTAGACAAGGCGCGATGGAGTTCCCTAGATCGCTGGTTACTTCACCTGGACACCAGATTGATCTTGCGGGCCGCAAGGTTCACCTTGATCCCGACATTCGCCCTGAGTTGCGCCCAGCTTTTGCCAGTGAGGACTGCGAGAAACTGTTGCTTTTCGGTCAGGACGGTCGAGCTCAAACGGAGCTTTTGAACAATGAAGTGGGAGAAGGTGATTTGTTTCTCTTCTTCGGGTGGTTTAAGGACGCAAGACGAGACGGAGACTCTGTTCGATTTGAAGGAAGAGCGAGGAATAGGATCGTTGGAGTGGCGCACGTGATTTGGGGTTGGCTTCAGGTTGAAAAGAGTCATTTGATCAAACCAGAAGGGGATCTGCCCGATGAACTGAAATGCGCTGGCCACCATCCGCACATCGAGCATCGAGGCTATTACAACAACAATTGCATATACGAGGCATCGCCAACGCTCTCGTTTTGCGAGAAGATAGCTGGAGCCGGAATCTTCGAGAGGTATGATGCAGCATTACGTCTCACCTCCGAGTGGGAAGCGCGCCGCTCCTATTGGACGCTGCCTACGTTCTTTAGAGAAGCCGGTTTGACGCATCATGGCTCGGGAACTGCTTTTGACCTTGCAAATTGGGAAGCGCAGGGTGAGTTCATTCACGGAAGGTCTGCTAGTTGTATTCCGGGACAAGAATTCGTGATGAAGACCGACGGGGTCAACGACAAAGTGAAGAGGGAAATCGAGACTTGGCTTGAGTCCATCTTCAAACATGCAAAGAAGTCAAACTGAAAGCCGTCCGGCTTCTCCTGGATCATTCGATAGACTGAAGAGAAAGGCAACCCCGGAGCTCCCTTGCAAACTGCGACCGAAGAACGCATCATCCGCCCGGCAAAGAACGTCTATGGAAGCCTGCGTCTGCCGGGCGACAAGTCCATCAGCCATCGCTATGGAATGCTGGCTGCTTTTGCCGAAGGCACTTCGCGCCTCACAAATTTCTCGACTGGGGCCGATTGCGCCTTAACCCTCAACTGCATGGAGGCGCTAGGCGCGAAGGTGCGCCAGCTCGCACCTCCGTCCCCGCGCCGCCGCAAATGCTTTAGAGACGGACCCGGATTTTTCCGGTTGCCTTTTCGCCGATGTGCTGACCAAGGCGGCGATAACTCTCGAATTGCGACTCAGTGAACCACTGATTCAGGGTTGTGTCCTGCGGAAATTCCGGGCACGCGCGCTTGTGATGAAGGATGTCGCCGGTCTCGTCGCCGGTCAGAGACGTCTTGATATAGACAATCGTCCCCTCGTACTTCTTTTCCTCGCCCTTCTTCCCTGCCCCTGGCGGAGCGGGATAGCGGATGGTTCCAACCACGAAGTGCTCGGGCGAATAGCCGGTCTCGGAATCCGGAATGAGCTGACTGAGCTTCAGGTCGATCTCCGCGCCGAAGTCGGTGCGGCAGATGGCGATGGCATTGCCGATGCCCTCGAAGACCGTATTTGTATCCCCTTCGGCGTCGCAGATGACGATGTGCGTGCAGCGCCGGCGGACCAGTTCGTAAAGGCCCATGTTCTCAAAGTGGCCTCCGTCGCTCAGGCAAACGTACTTGCTGGTATCGTCGGCGAGTCCGAGCAGTTCGCTCAACAGGTACCGGATGCCAAAAATGGGAGTCGGCACGTTATAAAGGCTTGGCCAGACCTTGGGCTTGCGCGGGTTGGCGAGCCACCAGCCCAGACGGACGTTGAACAGCGTCATCAAAAACGCCAGCGGCGCCGAGGAATTGTAGCCCATGTTGGGATTGACCGCGGCGCCGGAGATGGCCGCCACGGTGGACACGGAGATGCCCCCGTTGCCATATGCGTAATCTACGGTGGGGACAAACCCGTTGAAGGCGGCATCGTCCCCGGAGCCTTTCTCCGCGGTCCATCCCACGTGGTAGCCGGAGAGGAGCGGACTGAAGGCAAAGCTGGCGCCCTTGCGATCCTGCAAGCCCAGATCCTCGCCGAAGGTCAGATTGACGGTCGTGCAGAAGATGGGAAACGGGCCGTCGTAGGGCTTGCTATTGCCGTCTCCCTTTCCTCCGAACCTTTGGGGCAACAGTTCGCTGACGAGTAGATCTTTGTGACTTCCCGACTCGCGGTCGTCGAAGTGCGTAAAGGGATCGGGCATCCGGTTGGGGTTGGTGGCGCCCAGGTAGCAGCGCGCCAGCCGGTCGCGATAGAAGCTATGCATAGAGAAGAAGTTGACATCGATCCGCCAGCCGAAGAGCAAAAAGATCAGGAGTACCAAGGCGGCGAACGACGCAGCGTAGATCAATGGGTGGAGCGATCCTCCGGTCCATTGCAGTCCACCAGACCATTGCGGCGTCAGTCCGGCAGACCAATGCAGCGCCAGGTCGATGAGGCCGGAGACGATGATGAGCAGGGAGAGGATGCAAACCGGCGCTCCGACTATACCGACCACGTCGAACAGGCTGTAACCCAGCAGTGTGCCCTGCTTCGGCTTGCCGTCTGAATTGCCCGATCCGCCCGCATAGAGGGTGACGGCATGAATCGCAAGCACCGACAGTCCGCCCCAGGCCCAATGCAGCGTCGCGGGCTGGCAGAACCATTGCAGAACCGGCGGCGAGAAGAGCGCAATGGCGCTCAGCGCCATCCAGGCGAGAGCGACCATGGCGCTCCAGCCGCCCAATCGGGCGAGCCACTCGCGGCGCGACTCGGAGTAGAAACGTCCGATCATGCCCAGATGCAGGCGAACGGCGACAAACAGCATGAAGAGAAAAAGCACCGGGAAGAAGACGGCAAGCAGCCGCTGCGGAGCGCGCGGGTCGCTGGCGGGGGGCGTGGAGAAAGCACGATCGACAAATGCCGTAACCTGTGCGGCTGTTCCGCGGACGCAATTCGCGCCGCCGGCAAAATGGGCCAGATAGATTGGCGCGGCGAAGGCAACGGCTGTGCAGGCAATGGCCGAGACGATCATAAAAGCCACGAAGACGCCGGTGCTGCACCTGGGCGCCAGAGTGCGAAACAATTTGGGAGCCTCGCCGCCGAAGATCATGGCAAACAGAATCCCCAGGACAAATGCAATCAGGCAGCCCAGCAAAAGGGGAAATGGCCGGCCATAAGGAACGGAAACTCGGCCCATTGCCTCAAGAGAGGCCAGGATGGCCAGCAAACAACTCGGTGCAACGATCCAGCCCAATACACCTCCGTCACCGAGAGCGCCGCTGGGCGGTTGATTGTCTACAGCTGGTTTTGTCACCGAATGTAGCGCTCTCCAGAGCGGAATAAAGGAGAAGGCGCCGCAGCCCAAGACGAGAAACAGCGCGCCCCAGATTCCGAATGGAAGTGGAAGCTCCAGATAGCCCCTCTCGAACGCCTTTCCCGACAGGGTAGAGACAAAGGGATACGTAAGCGCGCGCATCAGAAGCAGGCAGCAGGCAAGGAACGAGAAAAGCACAATCTGGTTGAGGAATGTGTTGCGGAACCAGACGGCAATCATGGTCCAGGTGTCGGCCGAAAACAGGCCGCGCTGCGGCGTCAGATAGCTGGAGTAGCGGCGCAGCCAGACAATCGGGTCGGGCCAACTGGCGGGCGACCCGGTCTCGGGAATTGGAGCGAGCTTCTGTTGCACGCTTTGAATGCGATCTGGATCCCGCGCAATCCAGGAGGCCAGCCACTGGTGGATGTATCCCCCGCCGGAGACGGTGGAGAGGTAGTCGAAGTTGCCGAGTTTCTTCGCTCCGGCCAGAGCCTGCAAGACTCCCAGACAGAAGGTGGCGCTGCGGATTCCGCCGCCGGAGAAACAAAGGCCGGAAAGTTCCTCCCTGGCTGCCGCATCGTAGACATCCTCGCCTGACTCCTGGGACCAGGATCCGCGAGCGGATAATTCCTGTTCCAGCAGCCACTTGCTGGGGGTGTAGGCGGCGCTGACGGCCATCTCTTTTTGCCGGCTCGGGTTCTGGCGCAGTTCGTCCTCGTTTGGCGGCGGAGTCAGGCCCTGGTGCGGAGCAACAAGGCGCTTTTCCCCGGAGAGCTTTTGATGGACCTCCCAGAGCCGGGCGGTATATTTATCATTTACCGCCGCCTGGCTGGCCGGTGAAGCCGGATCAGACTCTGGCGAATGGGCAGATGCATCCTGGCTGAGGTTTGGCCGTTGCACAGGGGGCTGTGTGTTGCCGGTGGATTCAGAATGTCCGGGCATCGAAGGCTCCTTTGGGGGTGAAGGAACTTGGGATGGAATCGCGGGTTGCGGGCAGGATTGGCAACCGCGGAAACAAATTGCTGGAATCGGCGGTAGATTACCACAATCCGGGAAACGACCGCAATCTATTCCGCAAAACGGCAGGCCGGGCAGCATCTTCCCGCCTGAATGGAGCGTGTCTTGAGGTTCCGGCCCCGTTGGTTAAACTCAGAGAGAGGACGAATTGGACCCCACAACGCCCGTGAACGAAGAACGCATCATCCGCCCGGCCAAGAACATTTATGGCAGCCTGCGCCTGCCCGGCGACAAATCCATCAGCCACCGCTATGGAATGCTGGGCGCGTTTGCCGAGGGAACCTCGCGCTTTACCAACTTTTCAACCGGGGCCGATTGCGCCTCGACGCTGGGCTGCATGGAGGCGCTTGGGGCGAAGGTGTGCCGGCTGGAGAACGGTTCGGTGGAGGTGACGGGCGTGGGCGGGCGCGTGACGCCAGCCGATGGGCCGCTGGAATGCGGCAACTCCGGATCGACGATGCGTATGATCTCGGGCCTGCTGGCGCCGCAGAAGGGGCACTTCAGGCTGGTGGGTGACGCGTCGCTTTCGCGCCGTCCCATGGAGCGGATTCGCAAGCCGCTGGAGGCGATGGGCGCGCGGCTGACGCTTACCGAGGGTCATGCGCCGCTGATTATCGAAGGCAGTCCACTGAAGGCCATCGACTACACCACGCCCGTTCCCAGCGCGCAGGTGAAGACCTGCATCCTGCTGGCCGGCTTGCAAACCGCCGGCACGACGACTGTGCGCGAGGCGGTGCGCACCCGCGACCACAGTGAGCTGGCCCTGCGGGCTTTTGGCGCCAAAGTGACGCGGACAGTGGACTCTGTGTCGATTTCCGGACCGCAGGCATTGCATGCCATCGAGGCCGCTGTCCCCGGCGACATTTCGTCGGCGGCATTCTTTCTCTGCGCGGCGGCGTTGTTTCCCGGCTCCAGCCTGGTGCTGGACTCGCTCGGCCTCAACCCCACGCGGGCCACGCTGCTGGACGTGCTGACGGCGCTGGGCGCGCGCATCGGTGTGCTCAACCTGGAAGAGAAGAACGCGGAGTTGGTGGGAACGGTACAGGTCTCGGCGCCTGCCGAGAGGCTGGGATCGGCCACTATCAGCGGCGCTTTGGCCGCGCAATTGATCGATGAGTTGCCAGTGCTGGCCGCCATTGGGCCTTACACCAGCGGCGGCCTCCGCATCCGCGACGCCAAGGAACTGCGCGTGAAGGAGTCCGACCGGATCGCGTTGGTGGCAAAGAACCTGCGCGCCATGGGCGCCGAAGTCACGGAATTTGAGGACGGACTCGACGTGCCCGGCGGACAGAAGCTGCATGGCGCAACGATCGATTCAGGGGGCGACCACCGCATCGCCATGGCCTTCAGCGTGGCGGCACTGCGCGCCGAGGGGGAGACGCTGATTCTAGGGGCCGAATCGGCCGCGATCAGCTTTCCGGAGTTCTTCGAACTACTGGATCAGGTGGCGGAACGGTAGCCACCTGCTGTGGGGCAGCAGTTCGCTATCCGCTCACATGGGGTTCGTCGTATCCCACCCATGCCGCAAAAACAAGAACGCGGCATGGATGGGGCACGGAGCTCTGTTTCTTTGACTCGCGGAAAAGAACTACTTGCTGGCGGGCGGGGCGGTCGATGGCTCCGAGGTGTCCTTGACAGCCGCGACTCCGGGAACAACGGGCGTCGTATTCACCTGGCCCGAGGCTGCCTCGTTCAGGTTGATGCCGTAGTGCTGCAAGGTCGAGGCCAGCGTCTGGTAGAGGCCTGCGCGGTCCTTGGCATAAGCGGCGTTGGCGGCGATCAGGTTGTCCTCGGCGGTTGCAAGTCCGCGTTGCTGGAGCAGGACATTGGCTGTGGTCGACGCGCCGAGATGCAGCTTCTTGTTTTCGGCGTCGACGCTTTGCTGCTGATAGTCCCTGGCTGCCATGGAGGCCAGAACCTGTGCCCGGTCGTTGATCAGCGCAAACTGGGCATTGACCACCTGCATGCGAATCTGCGTGTAGAGCTGCTCCAGCCTCAGCTCAGCCTGACGGTACTCCATCAGGGAGCGCGCCTGTACCGATTGCGCGAACTTGTTGCCGATGGGAATATTCAAGCTGAAGCCGATGCCCTTATCGGGAGCCGAACTGTTAAAGGCATTGTCGAGAGCCGTTCCATAACCGGTGGCGGGAATGTACATATAGGTGGTGGGTTTGCTCTTCGCCAAGTTTGAATTACTTGTCGGGCATTCGCCGGCCGGATAAAAACTGCAATTGAGTTCGGGGCTGATGGAGCCGGCGATACCCTGCCCAGCCAGATAGCCGAAGATGTCAAAGGTGGGCAGCAGGGCATTGCGCGCGCCCTTCAGCGTGATTTCATCGTTGCGCAGCGTGAGCACGGCCTGCTCAAGCTCCGGCCGCTGCTGAAAAGCCTCCTGCACAAGCGCCTCGACCGGCTCCTTCTCCTCGGGAATCTCCTCGATGGTGACGCGGTCGGTGGGAATGACCGGGGCAATCGAGAGCGCCGGATCGTTCAGGTTGCGGGCAATGGCCTGCTTGATGATCTGCTGCTGATAATTCAGCGAGCTTTGTGAACTGATAAGCGCCTGCTTGTCGCTGGCAACGCTGGATTCGTCCTGCACCACTTGAAGCGGGGCCACGGTGCCGATCTCCAACTGCTTGCGGTCGTCGCCGGCCAGTTTGGTGCTCTGCTCCACGGCGCGCTGCTTGGCCTGCACATCCTCATAGGCCTGCACCAGCCCCCAGTAGATGGTTTCCACCTGGTTGACGGTGTAGAGAATCTGCTGGCGGAAGGACGAGTCGGCAATCCGCCTATCATTGGCGGCCTGATAAATAAAGCGCTTGTTGACCCAGATGCCGGCTCCCTGCAAGAGGTGCTGGGTCACCGTAGCCTTGAAGTCGGAGCTGAGCTGGGGGCTGAATTCCGTGGTGCCGTTGGTGGTGGTGGCGTAGGTGTTGTTGAAGCCAAACTGGAAGCTCGTGCCTGTCACGAAGCCCTGATTGTAGTTGAAGTTGTAGGTGTTGGTTGTGCTGGTGCCGCCGGAAAAGAAGCTGGTGGACGGGTTGTGGTCGCGATCAAACTGAATGGCTGCCGAGACAGATGGTTCCAGCGCCTCCGGCGCGGGACCGGCGCCGGCGGTGGTCAGCGTCAATCCCTGGGCCCCGGAACCTGCGCCACCCGCGCCGCCCGTCGTACCGCCCGGACCGCCGCCCGTGCTCAGTGTCGAGGCGGAGCCGCCCTGCGTTCCGGTGACCAGTCCGGTCGGAACGCCCAGTGCCGCGGCCCCGGTTCGAGTGCGCAGAATATCCGTATCCGCAATGTCCAGGTCGAAACGGGCAATGGCGATGTCATAGTTGTTCTCCAGAGCCAGCGCGATGGCGTCGGAGAGGCTGAGGTAGATCTTGCCGTCCTTTACCAAGTCGGTGAGCCGCACGGAATTGACAAAGCTGGCCTTGGAAATGGAGGTCGGGGTGTAGATTTTGATGGGGTCGCCCAGCAGCCTGCCCGCAGGCCGGGAAAAATCACGCTGCGATGAACGCAGGTCCAACGGCTGCGTCAGCACAGGCGCCGGAGCACTGGGCAACGCGGAAGCCGCCTTGTCCGCAGTCTTTGCTCCCGCCCCCAACGCCTGCTGGGCAAAACCCGAAGGCATCCCCGCCGCCAATGTCAGCATGACCGCCGCTACCGCGCGCAGCCGGTTGCCTGCCTGTCCGCGAGAGTTGCCCGCGGTCTTCTGCTGCTGCTCAAACACATTTGTACCGAACAATTGCATGATTCCTCTCCACAACAAGGTTCGTCTTTGGGAATTGCCGAGGCTCTCTGGGCGCCATTCTCAAAGACGCCCAGAGAGCCTCTCCGGACGCAAATTTGTGATCTCCCAAGGCAATTCTAGCTTGCTGCCCAGCGGGCAGTTTACCGCCTATCGGTCAGTACGCGCGCGGCTCCCAATTCGTTCCAGCGACGGGTGCATTTGCCTCTTTCCACCTGTTCCCGCCAGCCTCGCCGCCATCGCATACAGAAAGCTGAGTATATCGGAAACAGGGACCGGGGAACAGGGAACAGGCATCGGAGACCATGCCAATCACTTGAACCTGATTTGCAGATTATTTCCCGAATCCTGCTACAGTGAAGCTGGGTCGGTCGTTCAGGACGGGATCGATCCGGTCCGCACCGCGAGAGCACCTCACGGCGGATTCAACGTCCAGGTATCGTCAAGGCCAGCCAGAAGATGGCTGGAAGAAGGCCATGGAGAAGATGGAAAGCGAAGACCGTTCCCACTCTCCCACGCCACGGCTGCAGTGATCTGTGTGATTCTATTCACGAGATTTGTTGCGCTTGGAGTTTGAACGTAAAATTCCACGAGGTCCATTCGCTCTTTGTTCGCTTTTGTCAAATTAACTAACTTATTATGTGTTACTTGCGGATCAAGTTTATCTAGCATTTGTTCGAAAAGAGGCATATTTGCACAAAATGGGGTGCATTTCCTGGCCCAGCGCCAACGAGCCTGCCAACCGCCGGAGTCTTCTCTCGCTTTGTTCGTCCCTTCTCAACGAGATTTGAGGCTGCGAACGATGCGGATGAACTGCCTTGAGTTCATGCGATGGCCCTGCATCGGAGACATTCTTCGCGCCTTTGAGCACCATTGTCAGGTACTCTGTTGTCAACCCTCTTTGCCGTGACAGAAAACAGCCAACCCGCACCCGCGCTGCAGACCTGGAAGCTGACCCTGGCCTACGACGGCACGGATTTCCACGGCTGGCAGGTGCAGCCGGGGGAGCCGACCATCCAGGGAGAGCTGCAAGCCGCGCTGGGGAGGATTTGCGGAGAATCGCCTTTGCCTCAGGGCTCGGGCCGCACCGACGCCGGCGTCCATGCTCTCGGCCAGGTGGCCAGCTTCGCCCTTGCGGCGCGTATTCCAGCGGAGAACCTGCAACGGGCCCTGAACCGGACTCTTCCCCCGGCGATCCGCGTCCTGGAGGCAAGGACTGCTCCGGGCGCATTTCACGCGCGGCACTCGGCCGTGGCCAAGACGTATGAGTACCGGGTCTTTCGAGGCGCGATTTGCCCGCCTTTGCTGGCTCGCTACGTCTACGCCTGCTCTTGGACGATGGACGTGGAAGCGCTCGAAATGTCAGCCTCGCTGTTTGTGGGCGAACGAGATTTTCTGAGCTTTGCCGCCACCGACCCAGAGCTGGCGCCCCGCAGCCTCAATCCAGATGCGGAGGTGGATCAGAGGCCCATGCCGAGAGAGGGCTTTCAGGTGGAACCGCCGGCCGCCCCATCCGTCCGGACCATTTTCTCCTCGGCCTGGGAAGAACGGAGAACCGAAGACGGGGAGTTGCTGGTCTATCGCGTCCGAGGGAACGGCTTTCTGCATCACATGGTCCGCAATCTGGTGGGAACGATGCTCGACGTGGGGCGAGGACGGCTCCGGTGCGAGGAGATTCCCAGGATTCTCGCCGCTCGCAGCCGCGCCGCTGCCGGACCAACGGCTCCGGCGCGGGGGCTGTTTCTTTGTTCGGTGGAGTATGACGAGCGCCCTGTTGACCCGCCACGAACCGCCTGAATAGCAACTTGCAGAATCGGAACGCTACCCTTCCGGACCCTGCCTGCTACCCTGAGACCATCGGCATGGCGCTCTTCTCTCCCAACTCGGCCTTCTCGCGGGTCACCGTGCTAGCTGCGCAACGGCCGGTTCACCTGGCCTTTGCCTGGCTGCGCGGCAATCCCAAGACGATCATGGACTGGCAGGCGGAGCTGGTGGCTATCCCGGCGCCGCCCTTTGGAGAGCAACCGCGGGCCGGGTGGCTGTCGGCACGTTTTGCCGAGGCCGGTCTCAGCGCGGTGGAAGCGGATGCAATTGGGAATGTCTTCGGATGGCTGCCCGCAACCAGGCTGCCCGTGGAGAGCACTGGCCCGGTCGTCGTGCTTTCGGCGCATCTGGACACGGTCTTCCCGGCTGGGACTCCCCTGAAGCCGGCGGTGGACGGCGACCGCCTGGAGGCTCCCGGCGCTTGCGACAATGGCGCTGGACTGGTGGGAATGCTGGCCATCGCCCATGCGCTGGTAAAGGCAAAGGTCGAGCTGCCCGTGCCACTGGTTTTCCTTGGGAATGTGGGCGAGGAGGGCGAAGGCGACCTGCGCGGCATGCGCCACCTCTACCAGAGCGTGCTGGCGGGCCGCATCGCCGCGCATATTGTCCTGGACGGGGCGGGGGCGGACTCGGCCGTGACGCAGGCCCTGGGCAGCCGTCGCTACCGCGTCACTGTGACCGGGCCGGGCGGACACAGCTTTACCGATGCGGGAACGCCGAACCCCATTGCCGCCCTGGCCTCGGCGCTGGCTGTGCTGGCCGAGGCCCAAGTGCCGGACGAGCCGCGGACTACGCTGAATCTGGGCACGATTCACGGCGGCACCAGCGTGAACTCGATCCCCGAAAGCGCGCAGGCCTCGATTGATTTCCGCTCCACCAGCCCGGACGAGCTTCTGCGGCTGGAGGTAGCGCTGCATCGCGCTGTCGAAGACGCCATTGATCGCGCGAACGCGCAGGCAAAATCGCGTGCCACGCACGGCCGGGGCCTGCTGAACTTTGCCATTGACCTCATTGGCGACCGGCCCGCCGCGCAACTGCCCAGCGGCTCACCGTTGCTGGAGGCCCTGAGCGCCGTGGACCGCCATCTGGGCCTGCGAACCGATATGCGCCTGGGCTCAACCGACGCCAACATCCCTTTGTCGCTGGGGATTCCGGCGCTGTCAATCGGCGCGGGGGGCGACGGCGGCGGCGCGCACACGCTTGCCGAGTGGTACTCAGCTCGCGACCGCGAAACGGGACTGAAGCGTGTGCTGCTGCTGACTCTGGCCATGGCGGTGTGGGCAGCCGTGCAGTAGTTTGCCGCAACGCGCGCTGGGCGGCCTGCCTATGGCCGCCGGCCAGCCGCGCAGGTACGGCTGGGATAATCCAAAGAGATGAAGCTACGCGCCTACCTGCTGATGCTGTTCGTAGTCGCCGTGTGGGGATCGACCTTTGTGCTCGTCAAAGGCGCGCTGGCCGATGCCACGCCGGCGGCCTTCAACCTGGTGCGGATGACGCTGGCTTTCGCGGTGCTGGGGGTGGTCTATCACCGGTACTGGCGCGAGATTCGCGGTTGGCAGGTTGGGGCCGGGGCGCTGGTGGGACTCTGCCTGGCTGTGGGCTACCAGTTCCAGACGACGGGGCTGGCCCGCACGACGCCCTCCAAGTCGGCGTTCATTACCGGGCTGATGGTGGTGATGGTGCCGCTGCTCTCGACGATTCCTGGCCTGCGCCCGCCGGGAGGCAGGCCACCGCGCTGGAATGCCTTCGTGGGAGCCGGGCTGGCATTCACCGGGATTGTGCTGCTGACCGCTCCGGCCGCCGAGCCGGCTTCGGGCCCGGCCACGCTGCTGGGCCGGGCGGCGCGGCTGCTGCCCGATCTGACCTCAATGAACTTGGGCGACCTGCTCACTTTGGGCTGCGCCGTCGGATTCGCCTTCCACTGCCTGGCGCTGAGCCACGTCTCGCCGCGCATCGCCTTTCAGCCGCTGGCGCTGCTGCAGGTGGGCTTCTGCGCGATCTTCATGGCGCTGAGCCTGCCGCTGATCGAGCATCCGCAGATCACGTGGACGCCGCGGCTGGCCGTGGCGCTGGCGATTGCCGCCGTGCTGGCCACCGCCCTGGCCTTCTCCATCCAGAGCTGGGCGCAGTCTGTGCTGCCTCCCACGCACACTGCCCTGCTGCTGACGCTGGAGCCGGTCTTTGCCTGGATCACCTCGTTCCTGGTGATGGGCGAGCGGCTCGGGCTTGGCCCCGCCTGCGGCGCTGGGCTGATTCTGGCGGGGATCGCGCTGACGGAACTGGTGCCGCAGCCGCATCTGGCGACGGCGCATGAAGCGTGAAGAAACAGGGATCAGGGATCAGGGATCAGGGAACGGCAGCGCTCCCGGCGGCGGGGGATTATGCTCCGCCGCGGAACTGGATGATGCGGCGGCGGTCGCGCTTGGTGGGACGGCGCTCAGGCAGCGGCGCGAACTCCTGCATGGCCTTGCGCTCGGCAGTCACCTTGAGGCGCGCCGCTTTGCTCGCTTCGGTCTCGCGGTAGAGCGTCTGCGCCACCGCGGCCGGACCGCGCATCTGGCTCAACGCCAGGACTTCGATCTGAAAGTCGCCGCCCTCGTTCCTGACTTCGAGCTGGTCGCCGGCGTGAAGCTCGCGGGAGGGCTTGGCTTCATGGCCGTTCAAGAGAATGCGGCCCAGATCGCAGGCCTTGGAGGCCAGCGAGCGCGTCTTGAAGAAGCGCGCCGCCCAGAGCCACTTGTCGATGCGCATTGAATCCATGACTTTATTGTCGTACAGAAGACCTGTTTTGTTCCGCAGCAGACGAGCCAGAGCCTTGCGTTGAGCTTTTGTAGCATTTTCAGTGCTTTCGAGCCGGACGGACGCCGGTTCCAACGCCGCATCGGAAAGACATTTACAGTTTTGCGGTTCCAGAGTCCGCGGAATTGTGCGGATTCTGTGTAGAACTCGCTTACTGTGGATATGTTATGCAGTAACTAGAAAATTACCTGCAAGATTTTGAAAATATAAAAGGTGGGGTGGGGGGGGTAGCCCGCCGCATCACAGTTTCACGGTTTCACGGTGTATAGGGGGGAGGGGGGTTCTCTCAGTGGACAGTGAACAGTGGTCAGTGGTCAGTAACGGTCCGCGGCTCTGGTCTTTGTTCATACTTCCAGTTTGCGCCCATGGAGGGTAATTCTCTGCAAAACGGGCGCACAATTCGTGACGGAAGGGAAAATGATCCCGGCGGCGCCCTGGGCACAGCCAATTCGGAGCCGCGTTAGCTCGCAAGATTTACACGTTTGTAACAACACGGAGCGTTTTATTCCTTATACTTAGCCCACTATGGCTATCGACGACCCCCTTGTCATCGTGTGCACCGAAGGCAAAACTCCCGGCACGCTGATCTTCCGTTTTGCGGGCCCGGTCACCTTGCGCAATCTCTTTGGAATGCAGGAGCAGTTGCGCGGCAGCGCACCGCCGGCTCTGACCATCCTCGACCTCAGCGAGGTTCCCTACATGGATTCGGCGGGGATGGGCGCGGTCATCAATCATTACGTTCATTGCCAGAACAAAGGCGCACGGCTGATCGTTGCCGGAGTGAACAGCCGCGTGATGGAGCTGTTCAGGATGACCAGGGTGCACACGGTCATCGCGCTGGCGGGGACGGTGGAAGAGGCGGAAGGCGGGGCGTAGCGGATGACCAGGCTTTGGCAGGTCCGGGCTTTATCACGGACAGCCAAGTGCGCGGACACCAAGAAATGGCTTGCAGTGGCGCTTCTTGCCTACGGGCTCCAGTGTCGTGCCCAGTTGATCCTCACTTCCTGCTCGGACACGATTAGCCAGCGGCCATCCACCTTCCGAAAAACCATCTGCTCAATTTCATCCCCCGCGAAGTTCTTCGTACCCGCAAAATTCCATTCGCGATTAAGGGTCGCCGTGGCTTGTCTCTCGTTCGCTTCGCTGAAAGTAACCTTGGAGAATTCAAACGCCTTGACGTCTGAGTATTCCTCAAATGCATGCTGAAACCCAAGCAACACCACATTCCTCGGAACGTTGTGACGAAGGTAGTACGTTTCGACCTCCGGCGCATAGCACTCCGCAAGAAGCTGAGGGTTTCGAGAGCGTTCTGCGGCTTGGTACCACTCAAGCAGGCCTTGAACCTCTCGCTCGGTCCGAACTCCCTGTAGGTTGCCTGCCCTTGGTATGACCAAGGCGGCCAAGGCAATCAATACAAGGCCGATTGGTAACCAACCGCGCCAGCCCCACCCCTTGACCAAAGATTGAAGTCTAGCAAGAACGGTGGTCGTGCCGATCGACGCGACCGTCCCGTCTTCCGGCGCGCTAAGAGCAGTCGGAATTGTCTGTACCGGTTCAGATTCGGGAACGACAATTGGGGAACAGGCCGATTCTGATGACTCAACGGCTGGAGCGGTGTCTGCAAGTTCCCTCTGGTCGGTGATGGCTTGGGCCGGCCTGCAAAGAAGCTCCGGCAGGTTCATTAACCTGCTTCCATCAACGAGATGTACGCCTGTTCGAATCGCAAGATCGATCGCGTCTTTTGAGAAGGTTGAGGTCGTGACCACCCAAGCCTCGCTAGCGTTGTAGTAATGCCTCGCTCCAAATACCTCCTGCACGGACTTATTGCCGGTAGTGTCCTGGTACTGCTTTGCCTGTACGACAATCCTGCGGCTTCCGATGGTGATTACTATGTCCGCGCCCTGGTCCCGGCTGTCTTGGGTCCTGCAGACACCTGGCACTCCCGCATCTCGCAGGAGACGGATTAGCCACTCCTCAAAGGCAATTCCGTCCAAGGTCCGAGCATATTCCAACGTCAACTGGAACCCGGGCCTTGGCGCAGAACGGCGCTCGTAAAACCTGCGTTTCAATTCCGCCGATAAGAACTTCCGGCTGTAGGTTTCTGAAGTCCTTTCACAGCAGCGGGCGACGAATCCAAGCGAATGGCGCACGGAATGGCGGTTGTGAAGTATGCCGTCTAAGAAAGTGCTGACCTCTTTCCCCAACGCCTCTTCCAGTTTCCATGAGTATTCGCTTTCATGTTTGGCCAACCGAACGGGGACAGCATACAAAAACTTCTCCAAATCGTCTTTGAACTCAGCCAGTAGTTGCTCATGTCTGCTGAGCACCTCTCTGAAATCAACGCCAAACTGCGTTCTATCATCGAATGGTATCTGTGGGCTTGAATTGGAATCGCAGACCCATGATTCGCGTAATGCTCTCAACTCCCTTTCAGCTAGTTCGCGCCTGACACGAACAGCGAGTGTACGACTGGGTAGGATGCGATCAAGCAGGCACATTCCAGGCAGAATCGGCGCAAGCGGGATCCCCTCTTCGAATCCCACATAGCAATGCGGGCATTTCGCCTGACCAGCAAACGCGAAAGGACGCCCGCACTGAGGATGAGGACAAACAACGGATTTTGAAGCCTCCCACCGCCTAGAGCAATGGACCCAGACAAGCATCCTGTCTGCTGGGAGAAAACGAACCCGCTGAAGGCACTGCGGACAGAGCGACAAAGAAGTCGTCCACTGGGAGGCGGCAAGAGCTTTGTCCTTATATCCATTTGTTATTGGCGTTTTCGGGTCCATGCGTTCCCACCCAGTCGGCGTATCCTCCCACCTCGCGTCGCTCACACGCAAAGCTCGCTTGAGTGAAGGCCACCATCGGAATCATAAACTTAGCTGGAAAGATTCTAACCGGAAATGCACGATTCTTGATGGATTCCAGTTTTTTTCGTCTCCGGGAGTCCCACAGATCGCAGGTTGCGAGGAGATTGCGGACTGCTTGGGGTCCACTGCGGGATCCCCCGTTTCACTAGCTCACCCCTCAAGTACACTGGTCCATGGGAGCTGAGGATGGCGGGCTTGTGGGCGAGGACGCGGACTACGCTGGAGATGATCAAGTGGGAGCACTCGATCTTCGCGCTGCCGTTTGCGCTGACGGCGGTGCTGCTGGCGGCTGACGGGCTGCCTGGCTGGCGGGCAGTTTTGCCGGCGAAGGTGGTGTGGATTCTGGTGGCGATGGTGGCGGCGCGCTCCTCGGCGATGGCGTTTAACCGCTGGGCCGATGCGGAGCTGGACGCGGCCAATCCTCGAACAAAAATGCGCGCAATTCCCGCCGGCCTCTTGTCGCGCGAGTTTGTGCTGGGGTTTACGCTGCTGGCCGCGGCGGTCTTTGTGCTGGCTTGCGCTGAATTGAATCGGCTCACGCTTTATCTTTCGCCGCTGGTGCTGGCGGTGCTGTGGGGTTATAGCTATTTGAAGCGGATCACGCGCTGGTCGCATCTGGGGCTGGGGCTGGCGCTGGGGCTGGCGCCGTCTGCGGCGTGGATTGCGGTGCGCGGCTCGCTGGACGCGCGGATCCTGGTGCTGACCGCGGCGGTGACGCTGTGGGTGGGCGGCTTCGACGTGCTGTATGCCTGCCAGGACTTTGAGCACGACCGCGTGGCGGGGCTGCATAGCCTGCCGCAGGCGGTGGGGATTCCGGCGGCTTTCTGGACGGCGCGGGCGATGCATCTGGCGATGCTGGGGCTGCTGGTGTGGTTTGGAGAACTGTTTCATTTTCGGATCGTGGGCTGGATCGGGGTCGGGGTTGTCGGGCTGCTGCTGGCTTATGAGC
>Ga0302320_10007024_pt1 | contig 24852 bp, 41 predicted proteins | sample Bog_T0_3_FD_202130 | JGI IMG/M metagenome (GOLD analysis project Ga0302320, IMG submission 202130) | Peat permafrost microbial communities from Stordalen Mire near Abisko, Sweden - Bog_T0_3 | ecosystem: Environmental > Terrestrial > Soil > Wetlands > Peat | place: Sweden: Abisko, Stordalen Mire...
GATTTCAATTTGCGCGATCAGACCACTTACAGCTCGGTTGCGCGCAGCCCCTACGGACAGGCTTACCAAGAGGGTTTCCTCGGGCCGCTCGCCACGGCTTACACACAGTTCTTTTTGCGCGACGCGCTCGGGCATGGCCGTGTCTGGGTAGGCGCAAGCGATGGCAACCTCTATCAACTCTATCTCGGCGGCGACGATGCGGGGACACCGTTCACCGCCGACGCCGTGGCGCTGAGCTACGTCGGCTCCGAAAACTCCGCCGTCAAGCTCATCGACTGGTACGGCGACGGCACGGTGCAGTTCTTTATCACGCCGAATCTCAATGCGCCGTTTGACCCGACGCAATGGACAAACCTCACCGACCAAGTTCGACCCGTGCCCGGCGAGGAACAAGATTCGCATTACATGGCCGACGTGCAGAACCCCGAGATGACGCACGTCTATCTCTGGATTCGGCTCTTGTCACACGCTGCCGACGCGCCCGACCCGACACACCCGACGGCGAACAATGTGCCGCCTCACATCCCGGTCGAGGTTTACGGGAGGATTTTGATGATTACGCCGGTCATGGGCGATTCGAGGGGAAGATGAAAAGCTCCATCGGTCCCCAGCTCGGCTCGAACCGCGCCGTGATGATGCGCGAACGCAATCAGGCCGTCACCAAGGTGCGCGCCCATGGCACATCGCGCTTGCCGCTTATGGCGCGCGACGCGCAAGTACAGCCGGGAGCAGGCGGAACGCTTCTCACGTGGAAGCTCCCGCCAAACTCCGAGAACGTCACCGGCTACCGCATCTATCTCGGAACCGAAAACAATCTGCACGCGCAGATTCGCGACCGTGGCACGCGGCAGCTCTTCATCCCGCTATCGAGCGGAGCCGAGCCGCCCGTCACCAATCTTTTTGTCAGCGCGGTCAACGGATTCCGCGAAGGCCCGCGCGTACACATTCAGGCAAAGCCCTTGCCGGATACCACTTCGCCGGGGCCGAACCCAACGCCGCCGACCGACTGGATAAACCAATTTTCGGGCGGACTCGACAAGACACAGAGCGGGCCGCCGAGCGGAGTGCGTCAGCAATGAAGGTTCACGTTTTTCAACTTATGTGGAAAGCGGTTGGCGGGGCGCTTGTCCCCGTGGATGAGCAGCTCTTTCAACTCGCCGCCGAGTATGCGGACAAGAACCTCGCGAACCCAAAGCCAATCAATTTCCTCGACTACAAAAACGCATGGTTTGCCTGCGAAGTCGATGAGGCGGGCAAGCCAGTACGCGGGCTCGGGTTGCTGTGCATGGTATTGCGTCCCGACTTTCCCGTGTGCCGCTTCACTGACAATGCGGCGACTAAGAAGCTCGTCGATAGAGCTTCCGACTACTTACACGATCAGGGTTACCGAGGCGCGCATGTGCTCGTTCACATCGCGAAGGACGAAGCTCCCGAGGAGCGGTGTCCGAACTATCTCGATTGGATGACGGCCTTCGGCATGAAGCCCGCAGACCGTTACACGTTCGACATCAAGTAAGGGGGACTTATGGGCGGTGGAGGAGTATCAGCGGGACAGTTGAATAACTCGATCAGCGGGCAGCAGGGTCTCGCGGGCAATGCGAATTCGAACATGATCCAGCAGCAGGGCCAGCAGAACTCCGATCAGACCGGGGCCACCGGCTTTTACAACAATCAAATGAAGCAGGGCTTGCCCTTCTATAACTCCCTCACCGATTACAGCGCGGGTGCGAACGCGCAAGCCTACGCCCCGGCGCGCGCGCAGATGCTTCGGCAAACGTCGCAATACGGGAACATGCCCTCGGGCTATCGCGACTCATTGACCTCGAACCTCGGCGCGCAGCAAGCGAATTCCTTCGACGCCTCGATGACGCAAAACATGATGGCGCAACAGATGGCAAAAAATCAGGGCGCGGCTGGAGTGCAGGGACAACAGCAGATCGCCGGTCAGCAGGCCATGGGTTACGGCGGGATGCAGGGCAACGCAAACCAGTCGATTATCAGCGGACCTCAGAAGCCGACGGCGATGGGTGTCATCGGCGGCCTCGCACAGTCTGGTATCCAAGCAGCGGGTCAGGTTGGCGCGGCCTACGCGAAGGGCTAAAAACGGTTCGACGGGAGGGGCATAAAAATGGGATCGAATAGTGGTGGAGCAGGAGCAGGACCGGCACCGGATATGCCGCCAACGCAGATGGGCGGAGCACCGGCAATGCCCTTGCCCGGAGCGGCTGGACCCGCACCGGCGATGCCGCCGACGCAGATGGGTCCGGCAGCGACTATGCCTTTGCAAGCGGGCTTAGCGCCAAATAAAAACTTCGCGCAGAATCACCCGAACCTAATGAAAGCTCTCAGTGGTGCGGGAACTGGAACAGCGCCGTCGAGTGGACTCGCGAAATCACTTCAACCAAGGCAGGGCGGCGGGCAGTCGCCGCAATTCGCCTTGCCGCCGATGACATTCGTACCGCCGCCCGTGCAGCAAGCGCAGGCGACTGCTCCGCCTCGAATGCCCGGCTACACGCTGCAACACGACGGCAAGGGCAACGTGACCGGACTAACGACCGGGAGCATGGGCGACACGGGCGGACCAGCGCCAGCGTTTTACGGAAGGTGACCTATGGGTTTCATGGACGATGTGACCGCGATCAAAAACAAATTGGCCCTTACAAAGCCGCCAGTAACTCTGTCCGATCTTCAAGGACAGAAAAAACTAGACGAAGCCAATCAGGGAGTCGCGAGTCAGCCGATGAGCATCACGCCGCCGACTTCGACGACGGTCACGCCAACCGCCCCACAACCGCAAGCGACTGCCGAAGATTTCAATGCGCAAGCTCCTAACTCGGGGCCGCCGACGCCAGCACCGGCAGGCGCGACCGCCGAGGATTTCAACGCGCCGCAAGCGCAGCCCGCGCCGGTAGAGCAACCGCCACAAATCTCGCAGGCTGGCGGCAGCATGAATATCGGCGCGCCAACTCAGACGCCGACGCCCGTCCCCAACCAAAGCTACGGGCAAGCCTCGACCGATCCGAACACCGGGCTGCCGAGCGCGGCGGGCTCCGGTCTCACGAAGCTCGGGAAGCTCTTCACTCTGCTCCGCATCGCGGGGACAGGCGCGGCGGAGGGCTCGCAGGGGCACAACTTCGGGCAAGGCTTCGCCATGGCGCAGCAGGCGCAGGATCAGCAGCAAGCGCAGAATCAGGCGATGCAGCAGCACCAAATGAGTTTGGCGACACAGCGCGCGCAACTCCAGTTTCTTCCGACGGCGCAAGCATTTCAGCAACTCATGTTGCAGAAAAATGCCGAGTGGAAGCAATCGCAGACGGATGCGAACGAAGCGCACGCCGGGCAGCAGGTCGCGGCAGCCGGGCGTCAGGATCAGCTCAAAGATTCCGGGGCAGCGAAGACCGCCGCGACCGCGCCGATGACCCGACAGTTTGGGAGTCGAGAGATGTCGTACTCGCCCAAAGACCCGAACGCGAACTCGCAAGGTTGGGTTGACGCCGGAGCCGCACCGACAAAATCGGCGAACGCGCAAGTGAAAGTCATGGGCAACCGATCTATGCAGTACGTGCCCGCAACCGACACCACGCCGGAACATTGGATGGATGTTGGAGCCGCGCCGATCCAGCACACATCGAATGCCTCGGCCTCACCGAGCGACGCGAAGGACATCGCGGATGCGATTGAGCGCGGAGACCAAGCGCCAACCATGCAAGGTCTCTATCGCATGGGCGCACCCGTAAGAGGGGAACTGGCGCGGCGCGGCTTTAACCTCGCGAATGCGCAATCGGATTGGACCGCGACGCAGAAATATCTCAGCTCGCTTAACGGGCCGCAGCAACTTCGAGTCCATCAAGCGGTCAGCACGGCAGGCGACTCGCTCGACAAAATCGACAGCCTTTACAAAGAATGGCAGGACGCAGTGCCGCTCGGGACAAGTGGAGTAAAGGCATATAACCATGCCGCGCTCATCGCGAGCAAAAACTTACCCGGTCGCGCGGGCGCAGTCGCGCAAGCGCTCGACTCGAACATCGCCGATCTAACGAGCGACCTTGCGGTCGTGTACATGGGCGGGAACAGCCCCTCGGACAAGGCAATCGGGCTCGCAAAAGAAAACCTTTCTTCGGACTGGAACAAGGAGACTTTCGAGGAAGGAATCAAGCAGGCGCATTTGAATATCGGCATTCGCAGCAACTCGATGAAGAACGGGTTACCGAGCGGGGTTAGCCCGGCTTCGCCGTATATCCAGAGGATGCCCGGAGCCGGTAACCCCGCCGCCGCTGCGGGAGCTGCCACGCCTGCAACGGCAACACCGGCAACGGCAACACCGGCAGCGAAGCCGAAAAAGAGTTTTGGAGTCGCAATCAATTAACCCCATCCGAGCTGTGCGAGGCGGGCAAGTTCGGCATCCAGTTTTAGCCGATAGCGCCGTTCGCCACGACGCTGGAACATCTTGATGCAGACAACGAGAGCGACGAACGCGAGGCACCCGATGCAAAGCATGACAGCTAACGGGACGCACGCAACAATCACGCCGCCGATGAGCGCCAGAATAACCCCAACCAGTAACTTCATTTTGTACCCCACTAGGAACAGTGTAGCCGGGCGCGACCTCTTATGAGCACTGACGTTAGTACCCAGCCTCAAGCGTTACCGCCGGGGCCGTCGCTTCCGATTCCCCCCGCTTTGTTGAATTCAGCGCCGCCACCACAACCCCAGCCGCAACCCGCCGCCCCGCCGCCCATGGACGAGGACGGCGTAATGAAAAAGGTGTCCGCGATTACGGACAAGCAACAAAGAATCATCCAAGGCACTGCCATGGGGCTGACGCCGATGGTCTCGGCGGAGAACGATGACGCGCAGCTCGTGCCACCCTCGAAGGTCGCAGAAGCAACGCAGAGCGGCTATCGCAAGTCGATGCTAATGACGAGCCCGGAAAACACCTTGCACGTAGTCGCGCACGATGATGCGCCGGAAGCGATTAAGCACGGATACAAGGCCGGTCAGCCGGTTTCCGCTGACACTGTTTCGGATAAGTATGCGCAAGCCACCGTGAACAATCCCGGCTCCATGATGGTGACCGACCCGCAAGGGAAACCGCAAATGATCCCGCAACAAGGCGCGCATGAGTTTCTGGCGAGCCATCCCGGTTACATCGTCGGGCAGCCGCCGACGAAGACTGAGACTAACCCGCTCTCTGCTTCGAACACGGTCAGCGTTGGCGGCGTGCGACTTCCGAAGGGCGTAGTTTCATCTGCCGTTGGCTTAAAGATGGTGCGCAACGCGGCAGACGTAGCTCACGAATACATCACACAGGAAGGGCAAGCCCCGGATGCTTCGCCTTTTGTCCGCGATGTTAGCTCGCCCATCGGCGCGGCGTCCGCTGGCTTTGAGAAATCGCAGTTCGAACCGCAGAACATTTTCACGATGGGAGCGATGTCATCTCTCTCGAATGCGAATGCCGCGCTACGCACCGCGAAAACCGGAGCCGGATTGTATTACACCGCGCAGGCTACCAAGGGTGCAGTGGACGCGACGCGCGCCGGAGCCGCATCGGCAGCGCAAGGCGACGTGCCCGGAGCCATGGAACAGTTCACGAATGCCGCGTTCCAAGGCGGCGCGGCGGGGTCGAGCGCCTATGGAACGGCGCAGGATATACCGGGCACGATTAAGGACTTGCCAGATGTGCCGGGCGCAATCAGAAACTCCCCAGCGGCGGCGGCGGACTACTTGCGCAACAGCGCCAATGCGCAGATTCAGCGCGTGCTCGGGCCGACGACTGTAAAGAACAAACTGGCTGCGGCCAAAGTCGCCCCGCAGCTCGCGCAAGACTCCGACCTAATGTCGCTCACCCGCAAGAGCCTTGAGGAAAAGGCTACCGCCAAAGCTGACGAGGTAGGCCAACAGATCGACGAAAAGTATCTGAGCATACCGGAGGGCGCGACGCTGCCAACGAAGCCGCTCCTCGATCACTTGGAGCAGGGCAAATCGAACTTCACCGGCTCAAAGGGAGAAATCCTCGATCAAGGTGCAATCGACCGCATCGACGGCTTGAAGCAAATCGTGCAGCAGTTCGGCGATCAAGTTCCGGTTACTGACATCGTAAAGCTGCGCCGCATGTGGGATGAGCAAATTGCGCAGTCGAGCAAAGGGCACCTTGCCCCGAGCATCGCCGAAGCCTCAGACATTGCCTTGAAGCGCGATGCTGCGGGCTCGATTCGCGATCAGTTGGCCGAAGCATACCCCGACCTTGACGTTATCAACAAGCAGTACAGCTACTATGCGTCCATTCGCGACGTGATGCGCGCGACCAATCTGCGCAAAGGGTCGCAAGCCACGCCACTCTCTGAGACCGCGCTCGCTGCCGCTGGAGCGGTCGGCGGAATTGTGAAAGGCGGCCTCGCTGGCGGACCAGCCGGGGCAGTCGCCATGGGCACGCTCTCGAAGGCGATGCACTCGACCGGATGGAATACTCTCTCCGCGAACGTAAAATATCGTGTGGCCGATTTCTTGGCCGCTGGCGATGCGCCCTCGGCGGCGAAGCTCGTCGAGTCACAAATGTCGTTTCCGTTTGCGGCCACGGGTGCGGTCAATTCACAGACTCCGCGCCCCGGCGAAGGTTCGCGCCCCGGCGATCCGCCGTTTCAATCCGGCTCGCTCTTCGATCACACTCAGACGCCGGGCACGCCCGCGCCGGGCAATCCAAGATCGCCGGGCGGCGGATTCTATTCGCCGACGAGCGGCGTCGTTCCCCCGCAGTTGCAGCTCGGCGCTGGCAGCCAGATCGCGCACGTCCCGACGGTTGAAGGGCAGAACGTGCCCACGCCCCCGGCTCCAGCCGGGCCGCCCGTTGCCCACGCGGAATTCAGAGAAGGGCCGGAAGCTCCGCCACGTCCGCCGACTCCGCCGATACCGATCAAGGGCGCGTTGCCAGCAGGCCAATACGCCGGGCCACAACACAACCCCGTATCCGGCGTCGTCCCTCGGCAGCTCATGGATAGCAACCCGGAGTACATGCCGCCGCCGAACCCCAACGCCATCCCGTTGCAGTCGGCTGAAAGAGTGCCCCCGGCGGCAGCCGTACAAACCCGCCCGACTCTTCCATGGGACAAATTCAGCAAGAGCAAACCGCCCCGCCAGCTCACAGAGGGCACCCCTCAGACCCCGCCAGCGCCAGCGAGCGCCCCAGCGCCACCGCCAGCCCCGGCACAGGCCACTCCCGAGCCCACGGCGACCACACCGGGCGGAGTCCATGGAGCGTTACAGGAAATCGACGAGCAGTTTCCCGTCAATCCCAACAATCCGGGCGCGGGCACCAATCCGAAAGAATATGCGGCGATGGGCAAGGACGGGCCGAACGCGACCTTTACCGTAGCTGAAAACGATGGAAGGCTGCGACTGAAAGGAATCCAATCCTTAAAGCCCGGCACCGGCGCGGGGAACACCGCACTTCGATCCCTCACCGACATCGCCGACAAACATGGCGTGACCATGGAACTAACGGCCTCTCCCTATGGCGATGAAGCTACGCGACTAGGGAAGGATGACTTAGTGAAATGGTACGGACAACACGGCTTCGTTCCCGAACCCGGTCACGATCCCGCGCTTGGCTACATGGTGAGAGAGCCGAAGAGTGCCTCGACGCCAGCGCCCGAAGCTCCCCCAGCACCCCCGACCCCAGAAGCCGAGCGCCCCCGGTACGCCTACCGCGCCCGCCGTGTCGGCGAGAAAGGGATGGGCATCCCGACGAACGAGCACTCGAACGCAACGGACTCGGAAGATGAGGCGCGAGGCTACGCGGAAAACCTACGCAACCTCAACGACGGAGCACCCCATGAAGTCGCCATGACCAAGGTTGACGACGCGGATACCGTGCATCCGGGGCCACGCGGTTCGCAATGGATTCGAGCCGGACGCGCCCGCGCCGAGCGCGAAATGACAGTGCTGCAACCGAGCACGCCGGAACAATTGAAACAGATACAAGACAACGCGCTTCGCGAGCACGGAGTAACCCCAGAAAGTGACCAAGGGGCCATTGTTCCTGAGCAAGAACAAGCGCAGACTCGGGGCAATGATATTCGAATGGAACAGCCCGGTGCCGATCAGGCAGCAATTGGAAACACACCTTCTCCGCTTCGAGGAGCTGAATCAGGGAACCAAGCAACACGTGTTGGCGATGCTCGAAGCGATGGAGGAGGCCGGGTTCTTCAAGCAAATCCGGTCTCACCTGTATTGGGCGATGTACCGCAAAGCAAACTAACAGGCAGGACGCCGGGCGTTGACGGTGCGAAAACAACCGTAGAGATGCCAAACGGCGAATCGCTGCCCGCACGCTATCGAATCAGCAACGGCTCAGACCTGAATGCCTCGCACGATCCCTTCACGTTCGCCAAGAATCCCAATTATTTCGATGGCGCGGACGTGCAGCAACGCGCCTATCACTCGGAAAAAGAAGCTCAGGCGCGCATCGTCTATCAGGGTAACCCCGACAACTTCAACCCGCGTTACATCGTCAACACAAACCCCGACACCGTGAACGGCCCCGAAGTCACCGCCCCGAACGGCGATGGCAAATCGAACGTGATGGGCGGTAACAGCCGGAACTTGAGCACCGAGCGCCAATACCAAGGCCCGCTCAAAGGCGAACCGTTGCGGCAATCTATCAGGGATAATGCCCATCTCTTCACCGAGAACGATCAGCAAGCGGCGGCTTTCAGAGACTCGGCTACCAACCTCTCGAATCCTCACATTCATCGCGAACTAATCCCGCCAGAAGGCGGTTGGACGCAAGACCAGTTGCGGCGCATGAGCGCAGACATGAATAAGTCGATGACCGGAGCCCTCGGCGACACCGAGCGCGCGGTCAGCGCGGGTAAGTCGCTCACACCGGAATCGCTCGGACACATTGGAAACATGGTGAACGAGACGGGCGAGAACGCCAGCTTGCGCGACATGATGCGTGATCGCGGCAAGGATGTCATGCAGCTCCTACAGCGTGACGGCGTAATCACCGACCGCGAGCGCCCGCAGTATGTCGATACCGCGAGCGGGGGATTGAACGAAGAGGGAAAGACCTTTGCCGAGCGCGCCCTGCGGGGATGGGTTGCCGGTAGCACCGAGCTACTCGACCGCGCCCCGAAGAGCATTATCAACAAAACCGACGGAGCCCTCGGCGATCTGGCGACGGTAGGCTCGCGCGGCGACGAATACAACGTGCTGCCTTTGGTGCGCGAGGCGCTTGCAATGCACGCCGACGCCTCAGAAGCTCACGTACCAATCGACGACCATCTCAATACTCCGCCGATGTTCGGGCCGCCACGCACCGCCGCAGGCGAGGTTATGGCGCGGGCTCTCAGTGGAAGCGCCAAGTCATTCCGCGCCGCGATGCGCACCTTTGCGACCGACGCCCGCAACGACGTGCCCGGTCAAAGCACGATGCTCATGAGCGATCCGCCCACGGCAGTGTCGGCGTTCAATCATGCGTTCAATGCGAACTTGACCGAGGCGGAATTCCACGAAGGGTTGCAGGACGCCCACGAGCGGGCCAGTTCCCCCGGTGGTAAGCTCAAGTGAGGACGTACCCATGCTGACACAAGAGCCCGAGTATCAGAAGCTCAAGCCCGCCGACAAGCTCGCCTTATTGCGCCGCACCGCGAAGGCTTACGCGAGCAGTCATCACCCCGAGCAGCGCGCGGCTGCGCTGCGTGCGGAGTTCAAAAAGATTCGTCAGGAACTAGGCACGAAGAAGGGGAAATAAATGGGCGCGAATTCAGCAAAGACTTTCGCAGCACCAAGTGGCATCGGCGGCGCACAGTCAAACGGCGTCAGCGCCGCGCAGGGGCCGACCGCATCGCCCTTGCTGCCGGGCACTGCTCTAAGCGCCCCGACGCCCATGCAACCGGCTCAGGCTGCCACGCCGATGCAGCCCATCGCGCCGCTGCCAAAGCTCGGCGGCGCTATCGGCTCAACTTCGCTCGGTACGGGACAGGCACCGCCGCCAGCTATGGGGCAGACACCTTTGAATCCTTATGGGGCGGGCCGGGGCGGGCCAGCAGGGGGATTGCTGCCGCAGTATCGTAAGAGCCTTCTAGCGCCCGGCGCGCCCGATCCTTCGAAGGCGTTCTTTGGCGGGGGTTAAGCGGTTGCTTCTTTGTGCGCCTTCTCTGCCTGCTTAGCCTTGTTCTTCGCTTCGCGTTTCGCCTTCGCACGTTTCAACAATCCCGCCCCGTTCACTAATTCCACGGTCTCCTTTTCCGGGTCATAGAGAAAGCGGTCGCGTGTGTTGCCGAGCGTCGAGCGCACATTCCGCTCGTACCGTTTCGGGTCCGTGCCCAGATCAACCCCGCCCGTCACTAGCGCCTCACACAGCGTTAGAAACGATACCGGGCCATCCGCTTGCGCAAGGTAGGCGTGAATCGCTTCCGGCGCTGCCATGCCGATCCAGCCACCTTTCTTGACGCTTAAATCTCTTCGCTTCTTTTTTGTATGCTCCGTTTTCTCCATGCTCCGGCGCAGGTTGTTAATTGTTTCTTCGAGGCTCTGTTCTTCGAGCCGGTTCTCTTGGCATACTTGTTTGAATTCCTTTTCCAACACTTCGAGTGCTTGCTTTTGACCTAGTGACATTGTGGGCTCCTATCGGTGATAGCCCATTTCGAATGGGACAGACTAGAAACAAAAATATCGCGTTCCTAGTCAGGAACGCAAGGTCAAAAAATGTCACTACGCACTCAAGGGTTTACCCCTCGACATGACCAAAGTCACCACGGCAAGAGCCACGGCCCGCCCGGCTTTCGTCAGGCGAACCTCGTCGGCATCTTCCGGCCAGCGGGTAATCAGACGACGTTCCAAGAGGTCTTTGACGGCGCGGTTAATGGTGGGACCATCGCCCGGCAACATGGGGCGGCGCGCCTTTTTCAGTACCGCCAAAATGTCGTACTGAGTGAGGGTGAGTTTGAAAGTTTTGAGCTGCTTGACAGATGGACGCGGGACATCCTTGACCATAAAAAGGGGTTCCTTAATAAATGTTGGAAAGTTTTACAGCGCGGCCCGAGAAACTACCTACCGGATGTGTTAAGCGTTTGTAAACCTGTTCTTAGTGAAACACAATGGTAATAATGTGCTATCTCTTGCGGCGTTTCAGCTCGCGGCAGCGACGGCGACGGGTCCGAAAGTCAGGCCCGTACCACGCCCGGCGCACGAGCGCGAGCAGTCGCCGCATCGCCGTGCGAAATGCGTCATCGTTAAAGCGCAAAACGAACTGTCTTACGGTCATTGCACCTTCCGCACCCACGCCGGTTCGAGCGCGAGCATCCGATTGAGTTCGTCGATGTCGAGCGCCCACGCCTCGATGAGCTTCAATGCTTCCATGTGCCCCGCCACGGCATCGCGGCGGCTCGTGTAGCGCCGCTGGTACTGATCGTGCGCCCCGCCGAAAATCATCGTCTCCCAAAGCACCGGCTCGTGCGCGTCGAGGGTGTAAGCGTGATCGAGCCCGAGGAACACGGTCGAGACGCTAATGTCGCCAACCTCATCCCGCCGCACGATGCGGTTATCTTTGCCCGTGGATTCGTGCGAGTGTTCGAACCAGCGCCCCCACCGAAACGTGTCCGGCTCCGGCTGCGCGTCGCCGTTCTCATCGAGAATGTACTGCCCAATCCAAGCCATAAAAACAAGAGGGTGTAACTCTGGCCCGAACGACATACTAACACCGTTGTGCCCGGATAGGAACGGGAGTAAAATCCCCGGATGGCAAACGATCCCATGCGCTACGAAGTTCGCAACGAAGCCGCCGAGAAGAAGCTCCGAGAAATCGGGCGGACGCTCAAAGAGTCCATGCCCGACGGCTTCGGCTTCACCGTACTCGTGTTCTCCTACAAGGGCAAGGAACTTTTCTACATCTCTTCCGCCGAGCGCGAGGGCATGATTGCGACTATGCGCGAGTTCATCGCGAAGTTCGAGGAAAATTGAAATGGACGCCAACGATAAATATCTCAAACGCTTCGCGGATGAAGTGTTGCCGATGATTGAGCAGTCCGCCATCACGCTCATAATTACCCCCGGCGGGCATCCCGATCCGAAGATTTGCTTAGAGCTTGGCGCGTCGCTTCTGCTCGATAAACCGCTCATCCTCATCGTCACACGCGGCAGAACAATACCGGCGCGCCTTCGCCGCCTCGCCGACGCCATCGTCGAGGGTGACATAGGAGAGCCGGATTTTCAGGAGCGCGTGCAAAAGGCCGTCACGGAAATCATGCAGACCGATAAGCGGTGCCAGTGATGAACTACTTCGCGCAGAAAGATTTCGCGGACGGCAAAACGGCGTGGGTGATCCCGCTCACCTTCGGGCGCGCGCGTATCATCTATGGACCTATCGAGCAGCAATGGGTCGAGAACGCATGGTGATACGACACACCCGGCGCGGCGGTCGCTGCGCTCAAGAGCTGGGACGGCACCGGCGAGCCCGAGGGGTGGATGCGGCACCCTGACACCGGCAGACGGCGACCGGGCGGCGATCCTGAGAAGGAGTATATAAACCCATGACCAAAGGTGACCGCGTGAAAATCCGCTTCAAGGGGCGCGAGGTCGAGGGCGTCGTCGTGCTCGCCTCGGAGAACGGCAACAGCCTCGCGCTAGAGTTCGAGGCACTCCTCGGCGGATATGCTGGCATGATGCCCGTGCTCGACTGGGGGGACGGCTACCGCGACCTCGTTACGAATTCACCCGTGGAGATAACAAAGCTATGACCAAACCGATCTATTGGGGCGACCCGAAGGCGTCGCCCTCGGAAATAAAAAAGCTAGTCGCGAATTCCCACGTCGCGAGCGTCGAGGAGATAACCGAACTGGCGCAGGCGGCGGGTGAGAGTCACCGCGAAATCACCGAGGTCGTCAAGGCGAAGATGAACCGCCCGGACGCCCAACGCATCCGGCATCTGCGCTGCGTCGAAGGTCATAGCTGGCGAAGCGTCGCGGGCATCACTTACATGGAGTGGGGTTGCACGTTCGATGACTGGTATCCCGCCACAAACCAGATTGCGGGCGTCGCCCTCTGCGAAGTAGCCGCCGCGATGCTCGGCGAGGATGCGCGAAAAGAGCCTTGGGTATGAAAACCCATTACAGCATCTCAATGCGCGGCGACACCTTCGCCATCACGTGCGACCACTGCAAGATGACGAGCACGAACCCGAACGATGTCGAGGCGAAGTATTGCGCGAGCTGTCACATCTTCCTCGAAGACGATACGCACTGCGATTTCTGTCTCGCCGAGGGACCGCTGCCCGGCAACTACACCGCGAAGAGCGCCGTCAGCGGCGAGCTGCACAACGGACAGATTTTCGTCGATTCCGGTTTGTGGGGCGCGTGTGCCGACTGCAAAAAGCTGATCGACGCGAAACGTTGGAACGACCTCGCCGACGCTTCCGTCGCGGGCAACCTCGCCAATAATCCAAACCTCATTCACCGGGGCGAGGCGCTCAAGCTCCGATACTTGTACATGATCTACGCAATTTTCGAGGGCGAGATTCTCTGCTCAAAATGTGGCGAGGGGCACCCGACCGCAATGCACTTAGGAGAGCTATGATCTGGCTCCGTCGCCAACTCGACATCATGCTCGCGGGTTACGACGACTTTCGCGAATGGCATCCGCGCACGCTCGGGTTTCTCCGAGGATTGTTTTGCGGTATCTGTCTCACCGTCGCCGCGTTCGCAGTCTGGAGGATTCTCAAATGACCAACCTCACGGCGCTCGAAGTCTTCGCATGGATCGGCGAGGATGAATTCGGCTCGGGAAAGATCGGGCTCAAGCAGGGCATCGTCCCCGCTGGCTGCATCCCCATGGTCGCGATTGACCGCGAGAAGCTCGCGAAGTATTGGACTCAGGCCGAGGAGCAAGCGGCGCTCTACGGAAAGAAAATCTATTTCTGCCGCCTGCAAGTCGTCGAAGTGTTGCGCGAGACGGAGGAGGGCAAATGATTCACGTCATCCAATGCCTGTGCCCCAACCGGCACTGCATCTTCGGCATGGCCTACGATCCCGCCGACATCTCTCCCGAAGAAGCGATGCAAGGTTTCCGCGAGGTTGTGCAGGCGGCGCTCGACCGGCAGCTCGCTAACCCGCATTGCGGCATATGCGGCTCGACCGCGTGGCAGTACGAAGACCGCGCGACCAAGTTCAAAACCATCGAAGAGGCGCGCCCGGTGCTCGAAGAAAGCGAACGGGCGCAGGCTATCGCGCGAGCGGTGCTGGGGAAGTATTAAGTTGTGCTCGGCTAGGAACATTGCTAGGCTTGAGTTATGAGAAAAGACAAAGCGTCATCGCGATCTATCGCCAAACTTTTCAAGAACGCGAAAGTGGGCGGAGACCAAGACATCACCGAGAAAAAACACTGGCACTATATGCTCGACTTCGAAATCGCGGTGCCGAAGAAGTTGACGCACATGCAGGCGGAACAACTACTCGAATCGAAAATTGTGGCCTTTATCGAGGACACGTTGAACGGCGCGGCGCAGTGCTATAGCAGCAAATGGGAAGCGTGTAGCAAACCTCGACGCCTCGGCGCTCACTGCGCAACAATTGCGCGGCTCGATAAGAGCATCAAGGCGGACGAGAAAAAAGAACGGAAGGTACTCCGCGAAGCACAGCCGAGCACGTCAGCAGTGCAGTAGAATTTCCCCCGGCCCTTCCCCCAGCCGCGTTTCCGATGTACACAAGATGTACACACCGGTGTTGGGGAAGTATTGAGTGAAAGAAGTGCAGACATAAAATGGACATATTCGGCTTGAATTATGTGAATCCGTTGAATCATGTGTATTCTATTTTCAGTAGGTTACACATTCTAAACGGCTGAAAGGAGTTCAAATCCCACCCTCTCCGCCAGTTCAAACCCGCAACAGTTGACACTTTTCGACGTTCCTAAAAATGAATGGACATGATATAGACACGGTGCTAGGATGTTCTTGCTAGAGAACATCTCTCTACTCCCCCGCGGAACGGAATACCGCAGCAATGAAGCAAACTCTGGTTTTCAAGACGCGCCCCGAAGCTAAGGTCATCGTCAAGCAGCACAAACGCGGTTGCGCCTACCCCGTCACCCATAAGGAAAAAGACTGCAAGTGTCCGAAGTATTTTTACGTGACGCCGGGTAGCCATCGGGTTCCTGCGGAGACGGCATCGTGGGAGATGGCGCGCCAGCGTGTTCCGAAGTGGGTAAACGATCATGACCCGAGCATCGACCGCACCACTTCGATACCCGTCATTGAGAGAACAGTCGCGGCAGCCTTCGCCGAAATGGTTGAACACAAGAAGGCATCGAAGATCGGTTCCAGTAAGAGCAGGGTCGGAAAATTCGCAACCCTCGGGAAGCAGATGGTTGCGTTCCTCGCCGAGTACAATGCCGAACATCCCAAAGAACTAATCACCTATGCCCATCAAATCACCACGCAGTTTTTGGATAAGTTTCAGGGCTCATGGAAAGGGCACACTCAAGGGACTTACGAAAAGGAAGGGGAGATATTCACTGGCATGTCGCGGGGAACTTGTAAAAATCGCATCGGCGACATTCAGGCGTTCTTTGATTTCTGTCTCGTTCGCAATTACCTTCGCGACACTGGCAAAATCAGAGTAGTCCGAGGGCGAGCGAGGCCGAAGGACAATCCCGGCTACAACCTGACGGTCTCAGGGCTCTGTCCTGTCATAAACCACGAACCCCTAAGCGACGAATTAGAGCAGGGCGTTTTCGACGCCTGCGACCGATACGATGCCGCGATCAAAACTCGGAATCGCGACGAAGTTGATGGCGATGGTTACAAACTGAAAATGCTTTGCCGGTTCATGTCTGCGGGCGGCTTCGCTATTACGGATGCGGTGATTTACCCCCGTGCTTCTCTCGGTGCTACGGAGTACGTGCGATTGAAGACGCACAAAAAAGGGATACTCGCGATTGATCCCGGCCTATTGGATGAGCTGCGGGCGATGCCGAATGACAACCCGAAATATCTGTTCTGGAGCGGGAACGGCGAGAAGGCCGACGCTGCGAAGCTGTGGCACAAGAAATTCCAGCGGTTATGGAAATTGGTTGACCCCGAATTGCTCAAAACGCTCGAAGGCGATCCAGACCCGCATTGCTTCCGCAACACGCTCGCCCGGCGAATGTTCGAGAAGGGTGCGAACGAGGCCGACGTGGCCAAGGCGCTCGGCGACACCGAGGCCGTGATTAGAAAGCACTATAGCAAGATGTGCGAAGGTATCCGGTCGCGCGTTACCGGCTTCATTCGCATGACTCACGCTTCGAATCGTGCGGAGGTCATTCCGCTCAAGAACGCCGACGCGGTGACGGTCGCCAGCGCCGGACAGGCTTAGTGGTTAATAAACTGTTCGTCGATCTTGAGTAAGTCGGATTCGACGATTCTTCGGATTCGATAGGGGCGCTTACCGCGCCCCTTGTTTTTTTGGATCATCGCTGTGTCGTCGCCGAGGATTGCCATGATCCAGCGGCGCGCGGTTTCATAGGAAACCGCATATAGTTTCGCGATCTGCCGAGGGCCGTACTTCTGCTCTGGGGTCATGCGGCCTTCCTTGCCTTGGCGAGTTCCTTCGCGTACTGGCGATCCGCGAATTCCTGCGCCGCGAGGCGCGTGTTGAATCTGCGCTTGCCGCCGAAGACTGGCCCCTTGTACTTGCCGGGAATCATCAGTACCGTGAAGCGGTTCGCGCGGCTGACTTGATAGGTGTATTCGGCAACCTTGAATCTGGCGATGCCGGGTTTGTAGCGTGGTAGGTTTCTTGCCATGGTGTTGTCCCCTTGTTCGTTCATGCTGCCTTCTTTGGCTTGGGCGCGGGAATCTCGCGATCCGCGCGCCGTCGCCGAGCTGGGAGTTTGATAATTTTCTTCACGCCGCTGCCTTCCCTCGAACTTGCGATTGCCAAATTCGGTGAGTAATCCCATGTTTGACGGCTCGCCGGGAGCGTTGCACTCTGCCGGTGAAAACGATGACGCCGTTGCGCACGGCTTCGCGCACCAACGGGCCTATCGCTGACAGGTTGCCCGTGTTTGCTGGCAGGGGATGCGCGTCCGCTTCGTCGAGCAAATCGTCAACCGTGAAGAAATCCATGCGATGAGCAACGTCGAGGATCAGGGTGCGGAAGGCCGCCTTCCAAAGCTCGTTCGCGCCAGCATCGGCCATCGCCATACCCTCGGCGATAGCTTTGTGCGCCTCGCGCGGCAAGGGGCGCTGAATGTCGATAGCTTGGCTAGTTTGCGGCGGCTCGCGCCTTGGCACCGACAGCCTTGGCACCGACACGCGCACCGCAAACCTTACCGGCACTCGCTCGTCGAATAGCTTTCCCTGTTCCATACCCGTTCCTAAATCTGGATTCCCGTAAACATCGAGGCGAAGCTCTCGATTTCCGTCTGCTCATCGTGATCGTTCCAAGTCACGATTGCCGCGTAGGGCGTCCCCATCGGCGTGATGGGAAGCTGATCGAAGAACAAATGCCCCGCCTGACCGTCTAGGACGCGCGCAGGGCCGCCGCCCCAAACCGACTGTGAAAAGTCTCGGCTGCCGGTCCATTGCGCGAGCTGCACGCCTGCGGGCGTCGGCATACCCGCATCCATGAAGTTCCTGCACAGGCCGGGTATCTTCATCGCCGGATTCTTGTTGAACCCGGTGAGCGCGGAGACCGCGACCGCGTTCAATCCAGAAACGGGAGTGGTCGTCGGGATAGAAATCCACGAGAAGCCCTGATCCATGGCGAGGAACTTGAGCGCCGGGAACGTGGTCCCGAGTGTCGCGAGGTTGGCCCCGGTTCCAAAATCGAGAACGTACTTTTCGGGGACGTAGGCGAACGAGTTGAGCATTGCCTGCGAGGTTGGATCGTTGAGCGCGTCGGTGACGTTCGCGGTGTAGTTCGGCACTTGCCCCAGCGCGGCGAGTTCCTTCCGGTGCGCCGACATGATGGCGGGCTCGGTCAAGGTCTTGCGCCTCGGCACGTGGACGACAGCCGACGACGACGCCAACGCCTGAAAGTTCTTGCCGAGCTTCGCGGCCCATGGATCGAGGAGCAGGACGAAGGGCATATTGCGCTCGCCACACTCGACGGCCATAATCTGCGCGGTTTCGTGCTGGAAGGGTGCGAGCGGCCCCTGCCACGTGAAAATCACGCCGTCGATGCCGACGGCTTGCATACATTCCAGTTGGTGCGCGATCACATACGGGTCGTTCGATTGATAGCGATTCATTCTGTGAATGTTGCCGTCTCCGAACCAGCCCATGACGTGACAGAGAAGTTTGCCGGTAAACCCGGCAGCGATGAAGCGATCTTTCAGCAGCATGAGAATTTTCCTTTTCTGTGAGCGAAGGGAACGGGCCAGTGAACCCGCCCCCTCGACCCGCTCACTATCCCAACCATCGGGCCACTCGAATGAACCCGAGGATTAGAAAACTTTGGGTGAGCCCCAGAAGCGCGGCAGCTTGCCAGTCACCGCGCTCCCTTCCCCGGCTCACCCTTTTCCGGTATGAACCGGAACTGTTAGTCAGGTTGCGTCTGCGCCTGTACTGGTTCCTCATTGGCGGGACGTGCGTTCTCGTGCCGTCGGTCAAACGCTGCATCGAGGCGCGCGGATTGCATTTCGGCCATGATGTCGATCCGCTCTTTCATCGGCGGTAGTGGCTTGATGCCGTCCCGCTTTTCTGCTTCCGCGATGAAGAGCCCAGCGGTTATGAACGCCCGCTCGACGAGTTCCTCGGGAGTTTGTAGCGCGAGGATTGCCCGCCCCGCGCTGTCTTCTTTGCCGCTCGGCTTGCCTGCGATCAGGCCCCAATGCTCGATGAGTTTGAGCGCGAGGACCGATTCGAGGTCGAGCTGCGCGTTGCGATGGAGTTCCATGTTGTCGTCCCAATACTTCGTTGTTGTTTTCATTTGCCATCCTTCCTGCTTTTTGATTGACTTACTTAACTACACTCGTTTACACGCTGACGATTTCGCTCAGCGCCCAACAGAACAGCCCCCACGCGATGAGTCGATAGGTCCACGCCCACGGGCCGCCCGCGCGAAAGTCGCCGAGGCCAGCGAGCAAAAACAGCAACATCGCGAGGACTATCAGAATCAAGTGGAACGGTGCTTTCATTGAGTTACCCCTTTTCTATCTATGGCGGTTAGGCCACGATGTCGGCGTCTTTCAGCTTGTCCCCGAGCCACTTCTTGATGCTGAGCACGGCGGTATTCATCCACTCGCCGCCGTCAGCTTCGAAGAGCGCGACCATGGGCGTTTGGTTCTGCCGCGATTTCAACCGCAGCACAAACTCGCTAGTCGGTTGCTCAATCTCGCGGAAGGTGCGATAGGGTGAGAGCTTCACGCGCGGCGCGATCTTCTCTTCTGCCTTCATGACTACGCCTTGCCGCGTCGCAACCGTCTGCGAATAGCCGTCATCGCTCGCGATAGTGACCGCTTCGGCGGATAGGTTCGACACGAGCTTGAGCAGGCGATAGTGGTCGCCGAGCTTCGGCCCACTCTCGAAGAGGGTTTGCAGCCCCACGATAAAGTCATCCGGTTCGAGATACTGACCGAACCGAAACTTCTGTACTTGAGCCGGAACATCGGCGCGCACATACTCCGTGCGTCGGCTCCATTCGTCGGCCCCGCGCGTGATGATGCTCACGGTGTCATAGCCCTTGACGTGGACGATGAGCCCGCCCTCGTCTGGACCCTCAAGCGTGCCATCGCATTGCAGCTCGAACAGCTCGGCGAGCCCGGTGAGAGTTTGCACGTGGATCGGTTGCAGGAGAGGCTTGAGAACTTCGGTCATGGGACGACTGGTATAGACGCGCCCGTCATCCACTTCCCAGCGCTCGGGTTGTGCGAGATGGAGGATTTTGTCGATTGCTTCACGAAGCATAGAATTCCTTTCTTCCGGTACGGGTTCGAGTTTGTAAGAGTCGCCACGCGCCCGCGCGCGGTCCCTGATTTCTTGGTCGGCTGCGTATCCCATGGCACTTACCCCTTGATCGACGCGGCGTTATAGCGGTTACTGGTAGCGGCCACGGTGCGCGCGAGCAAGCCCGAGCCCGAGCCGGTTGTTGTGTAGACAGTGTTGACGTTGCCGTTCTCAACCGTTTGCACGGGCCAACCTTGCTGCCCGAGCTGCCCGCCTTGCATCCCGAGCGCGTTCTGTCCGAGTGCCTGCCCGAGCTTTTGCATTTCGAGCTTCCGCATGTCGTTCGCCCGTATCAATGCCCCCGGTCTCTGCTTCGCCGCCGCTCCCGGCTGTATCCACATCGCGGGCAAGCCGGGGGCTATAAAGGGCGGACGATGATGACCACTTCATCAAGGTGCTGCAAATGCTTTTCGTCGATGGCGCGCGCCGCGAGAATCTTCACGTCGTTCTCGCAGGCCGCGAGTACCGGCGTGATCGGTTTCAGAATCGTGGTGTCGGGTGTGGTGTCATTGCCTTGCGCGTCGCGCGTGGCTTTTGGTTGGTGAAGAATCGCGTACTCGAACAGATTTTTTGTTGCCATTTTTCTTCTCCTCGCGGATTTTCCGCATTGAAATTTTTGACTCTCGGCGTTTCCTGCCGAGGAACATGCGCAGCGCGTCGGCAGCGTCCCGCTTGGACTTGTCGAGATAGGCCGCCCCATCTCCGCGCAGCACATCGACCGCGACGATCAGCGCCGTATGTAAGCCAATGCTCATGGCTGCGTCGCAAGAATGCAGGCAACCAATACGGTGCCCGCGCACAGGATGACGAGCAGGAACCACACAACGCCTTCCGCCGTTTTCATGACCCGATCCCGACAACCTTGTCCCCGGCCCCGGCGCTCTTGCCGTCCTTCGCCGTTGCGTCGTCGTCCTTATCCCAGAGCGATTGCTGCCGGATGTCTTTCGAGTAGGCCGTGATCTTGCCGCCCGTCTTGACGAGGTAGCCGATGCCGTCGATAGCCTCGACCGACGCGAGCCCGCTCTTGCATTGCAGCGAGCACGAGAACGCCGAGCGATCCGGGTAGGGCGTAAATTCGAAGGTGAGCACGATGCGCCGCTTGCCGCTCGCCGAGGTATTCACGTCCGCAATGTTCTCCAACACTTCCGCCAGCTCGCGCGCGAAAACTTCCGGCACGGCTCCCCGGCAAATGTCAAAGAGGCTTAGTTCCTGACGCGGTACATTCGCTTCCATTGGTTTCCTCTCACATTCCCCTGCTAGTGGTGTGCGCCGCCGCATCGAGTTCCGCGATGGCGCGCACGATGCCATCCACGTTGACCATGCCGTCCGGCATGTGTAGCGCGTCCGCGATCTGCCGCAGCTCTTGCTGACGGCTCTCGGTTTCGAGTGCCGGTGTCTCTTCCGTGTCTTTCTGAAACTGCTCAATGTGCCATTGCTGATCTGGCATGAGCGTGACCGCGATGAAACGCACGGGATGCTCTTCCGCCGCGACTTTGATCTTTACGCGGGCGTCGTCCGTCCATCCCGTCTTACCGAGCTTGCCGTCGCGCCCCGGCCAGTACGCTTTGACCTCGTGCGCCTCAATCCGCATATCGTTCGTGACGACGATGAAATCGGGCGTGTAATACGTGTTGTCCGCGAGGCGGAACTTCCAAGCCTCGTACTCCCACCATCGAATCTCGCCGATCATGAGCCGCTCGCGCAGATGGTCGGCATACTTGCGTTCCGTGCGATTCATTTCACGGTTGTGCAGCGTGGCGGTTGCCTGAATGCGTTGCCCCGCCGCCGTGTCGTCCGGCGTTTGCCCCTTGGGTAGCCGAATGCGTCCCATGTGTGTGCCTCAGTTCCGCCGCCCCACGGAGAGAGAAAAGCGGGAAGCTAGAAACTCTCTCCGTGGTCGGGGTGTGGTTAGCCAAGCGGTTGCATGAACGTCAAGAGGGGTTCCTTGAACGCTCCCGCTAGGGCGACCAATTCGGTGAGTCGGGGATTTTTTCCCAGCCGCTCGAATTGAAAGATGTTCGTGTGCGCCATCTCCGCGCGCTTCGCGAGCGCCCGGATAGACAGCTTCTTTGCTCTCCGTCGTTCTTTGAGGTAAGGCCCGAAACGTCCGAGCGCGTCGGGCGGTCCCGGCTTCCGGCGTCGTCCGCGCGCTGCGATACTCAGCGCCTCTCGCACTTTCTTTTTCACTATTCATCCCTTGATTGATGTTGGGGAACTTAGCTCCCGGTGCCGTGGCCAGCGTGCAGCCACGTTGCACCGGGTTTGCCCCGGTCTCCATCCGCTTCCCCTTTGCCGGTTGGAACGGGGTAAACGCGGTCACTCTTCCAAAACTTCGTAAGGTAGCCCGAAAACTTGATGTTGCTTGCCCGCCGAGTCGGTGAACGTCAATTCGTTCACGTCGGTGTCCAAGTTCGTGCAGCCGCGATAGTGCTCCGGCATCCCGGCGTGCGGCCAAAAGATTTTGACCGTGTGCGTCGGCTCTTCCGTCCCGTCGTCCATGTGTCCCATGCGTCATCTCCGTGTCTTCTTCGCCGGGCCGTCGAAATCGAGTGCCGGGCTCGCGTGTTCGGTTGTGGTTTCGACCGGCTCTAGTTCGAGCGGGTCGCTGAGCTGATACTCCTCGGGCGGGGGCTTTACGCCCCCATCATCGGCAGGCGCGACGGACGGAAGTTCCGACTGCGGAGACTGCGCAGTTGCCCGAGCTTGCTGGAGGCGCGCGGCTTGCGCTTCCAATTCTTTGCGTCGCGCGCTCGCCTCGTTCGCTTCGAGGGGCGTGAGCGGTCGCGTGTTGTCTTCCGGCTGCGCTTCGAGTTGGTGGCGCTCCTTCACCGCTTCCAAGTTCTGCGCGCTCTTGTCGGCGAGCCGATTGTCTTGCGTGGTGACTTCGAGAATCGGCGCTTGCCAAGTGTTGTGAATCGCATCCTCGACGCCGATGGCCTGCCGCCCCTGTTCGCTCGCTTCATCGAGCGCGATGGCGGTGGCAATCTCGGGTGACTTCGGCAAGAATTTGCAGATGCGCCGCAACACCGTCTTGCGCCACATCTCTTCTGTGTCCGTGTCCCATGGCGTCTGCTTCCCGTAGTTTTTGGCATTGATGACCGACTGCGAGCGGTCGCGGATGCGCCCAATTTGCTCCTCGGTCATGACCTCGACGTGGTAGCCGCCGTCTTTGAATTCGGCGACCGCGTACACAAGGCGCGGTTTGCCGGGGTCGCCTTCGAGTACCGGCTCGTGTTCGAGCACCGTACTGAGCCCGGTTTTGTAGGTGAACTGATCGCGCTCATGCACAACATGCGCCTCGATGCGACTCACGAACCCAGAGCGGCGCACGAGGTCAACGAGACCCTGATAGCCAACGATGAGTTGACACTCGCGCTTGTACGGAATCAGGTAACACTGTCCGAGCACGCCCGGCTCTAGTCCAAGTTGCGACGCGATGATGATGGCCGCGAAGACGCTCCGGGGGTCGCAGTCGGCGAGCTTCGGATTCTTGCGGAATTCGGTGAGCGCGATCCGACACATGCGGTCAGGGTTCAAGTGTCGCGGCAGTGCGCGCGCAATCTCGCTCTTGAAGTTTTGGAGCATCTGCGGAAACGACGATTGGGCGAGGCGATCCGCGCCGCGTCCCTGCTTTACGATTTCGTCAGTCGGCATTTTGAAAGTTCTCCTCTCGTTTCTCTGTGTGGTCGCGCCGTTCTATCGCGCGCTCGGCGGCCCGTGTGACTCGTATCGTGGTGCCTTTCAAATTGTTGTCCCGTACCATGGCGACTATGTTCGCGAGCGCCTTCGCGAGCCCGACGCCGTGATTCCGCCCGCCACAAACGCAGTCGCAATGCCCGCCCGCCTTCGCGTCGTAGCAGCGCGCATCACAGCGCGCCATCACGCCGCTATCGAGTTTTTGCGTGAGCAGTTTCATTGCGCCCGCTTTACCGGGTGAACCTGCAACCGCTTCTTGCCGGTCGCGCGTCGCACAAAAAACTTTTTGTAAACTTCGGGGGCTTCGACTCTGAGCTTTTGCTGATCGACGCCGCTCCAGAAATTCGGCTGCGAGTACACGCGCCATTGCCCATTGACTAGCGCCGCCTCGGTGTCGCCCATGAGTTCCTTAATGCGCTCGGTCACGAGTTGCAGCGCGCCGGGGTCGTCTTCTTTGTCCGAGTCGAGCGCCGCGATTTCCGATTGGATGAGCGCGCGGTTAAGCAGTAGGTCGCCAAGCTCTTCGTCTTGTACGGTGCGCAATGGCGTCTTGTTATCGCGCTCCGCGCGCAGCCGTTGCAGTTCTTCGTGATCGAGTTCGCTCTCGCCGCGACACGTCAAGCGCCACGGGCAAACCTTGCAGCGCACGTCATCCGGGCCGAACGGTTGCGGGGGTAGCTCGCCTTGCGCGAGCGTGTTCCAGAATTTATCCGTCTCGCGCTTGAAGATGTCGATTACTGCCTCGTCGCGCGCCACGTCGAAATGCTTGAGTGGTAGCTCGCCGAAAACGCCGAGGATGATAAACGCGCCCCACGTGTGCCCGGTGCAGAACAGCGACCATTGAAGCTGTAGATTGTGGCCGGGGGGTAACCCATTGCGCAGGATGCCGAGGAACGGGCCTTCCCCATGGCTCTTTAATTCCGCGTCGCCGGTCGGACGGTTCGCGAGCGCGTCACTCAAGATTATGCGATCTGTGTGGACTGCCGCGCCGGGATAGTCACGAGCGCGGATGATGCGCTCGCGCCGGATGAGTGAGCGCCCCGTGTCTTCCATGTAGAGCTTCGCGATGATGTCTTCGAGCAGATGCCCGCGCCGGAAGATGCCCGCGAGCGTTACGCCGCGCCCGGCGCGCTCTTCGAAGTCTTCCGCTACTTGGCTCTTGCGATAGCCGAGCGCGCGCACACAGCCCTTGCCGTACTGCTTTTCGTTGAGCAATTCATAGGCTTCGCTGCC
>Ga0302320_10007025_pt1 | contig 24851 bp, 22 predicted proteins | sample Bog_T0_3_FD_202130 | JGI IMG/M metagenome (GOLD analysis project Ga0302320, IMG submission 202130) | Peat permafrost microbial communities from Stordalen Mire near Abisko, Sweden - Bog_T0_3 | ecosystem: Environmental > Terrestrial > Soil > Wetlands > Peat | place: Sweden: Abisko, Stordalen Mire...
CATCCTGGAGGCAAGTCGATACTCGACTCCGTTGAGAAGGGCCTGGAACTGCCCTCAGGCGCGCTCGCCGCCTCGCGCAGTGTCCTCGCGCAGTATGGCAATATGTCTTCCGCGACTGTGATGTTCGTTCTGCAAAAGCTCATGCAGCAATCGCAAAGCGGGCAGCATGGTTGCGCCATGTCATTCGGTCCCGGCCTGACGGCTGAGACCATGCTGTTCCATGCCGCGTAACCAAATCGATTTTCGGCATCGGGCGCAGCTCACTGAGCTGATGGATGAGCCATGCAGTCGCGAGCTAATGCGCGCCTGTTTGCAGGATCTCGCTCGCACCAACCGCTGGACTTTTACGCACCGGCCCACGTTGCACTGGCTCAATACAATCGTTGATGCGACTCCACATCTTCCTTCGCCTCTGCGCATTCTCGATGTGGGCTCCGGGTATGGTGACAGTCTGCGCGAGATTGAGCAATGGGCTGCGAAGCGTCGTATCGCGGTGGAATTGACGGGCGTGGATTTGAATCCCGATTCGGCTGTAATTGCAGCGGAGGCGGGCCCTGTATCGAGCAGGATTCAATGGGTATCGGCCGATATCTTTGACTACACACCGGCTGAACCGGTTCACGTAGTGCTGAGCTCGTTGTTCACACACCACTTGGCCGGTGCTGACATCATTCGCTTCGTCCGATGGATGGAGGAACACGCCACGCTGGGATGGTTCGTCAACGATCTTTCGCGCGCCCCGATTCCCTACCACCTCTTCCGCGCGTTTTCAAAAGTCACTCGAATGCACCACTTCGTCCAACATGATGGCCCTGTGTCAATTGCCAGATCGTTCATTCCCGAGGAGTGGCGATCGATGTGCGTGGAGGCCGGCCTTCGCGAACCGCAATTTCAGATCGAAAGTTACATTCCCGCGAGGCTCTGTGTCAGCCGGAGAAAGCGCCTGTGAGCGCCTCGGCCAAATCGAGCGGCAACCTGATAATTGGGGGTGGCCTCGCCGGTTCGATGCTTGCCATCCGGTTGGCTTCCGCAGGGCGCGAAGTGACGCTGCTTGAGAAAGAGCGCTCTGCACATCATAAAGTCTGCGGCGAATTCCTGAGCCGTGAAGCAGTGGAATATCTCCGTGCTGCCGGCATTGAACCGCTCCGTCTCGGCGCAGCGGCTATTCGTTCGATTCGTTTATCCGTCGAGCGAAGAGTGGTGGAAGCCGCTCTGCCCTTCACAGCGCTCTCGCTTTCACGCCAGGTACTGGATGAAGCGATGCTTGCGCGCGCCGCGGAATGTGGCTGCAATGTAGCGCGAGGCGCATTCGTTGAAAGCCTTGTCAATCGCGATGGGCTGTGGCATGCGCAACTTCGCGATGGCGATTCACTGTGCGCCCCTACCGCTTTTCTTGCGACCGGCAAGCACGATCTCCGCGGATTCGATCGCGCGCCCTTTGCACAGGGCGACCTGGTCGGATTCAAATTGCATTGGCGTCTCGCCGCGGCACAGATGGAAGCTTTGCGCGAAACCATGGAACTGTTCCTCTTCCCCGGAGGATACGGAGGGCTGGCGCTGGTAGAAGACGGAGCTGCCAACCTATGCCTGGTGGTGCGGCGCGCTAACTTGCGGAAACTCGGCGGATGGAATGAGTTACTTCGGGAGTTACTGGATATAAACCAAAACCTGAGTCAACGGCTCGAGAATGCGACTCCATTGTGGGATCGCCCGCTTGCCGTTTCCTCAATTCCATACGGCTATCTCATCAGGAGTTCCGACGACCTATGGCGCCTTGGCGATCAGGCCGCGGTCATTCCTTCATTCACTGGCGACGGCATGTCAATCGCACTGCACAGCGCGGCTCTTGCCGCTGAAATGTACCTTGGCGGCGACACAGCCAGCAGCTACCACCGCAAACTTCACGCTGATCTGCGACGCGGCATGAATCTGGCGACACTTCTTTCCCAGGGAATGGTCACTGGACCTGGCCGGGCTCTCGCGCCCATAGGGCTATCGCTTTTTCCAAATGCGATGCAATGGATTGCGCGATTCACGAGGATCCCGGACAGGGCGCTTGCCTCCATGCCGATGCACTAAGACGCGCTGTGCGTGCCCTTATCAATTTCGTGGAGGCCCAATGCCAGTGCCCGCTGCCAGCCCAGTTCAATCACTCGCGTGGTCACAGGATCAAGGCGGAGCGCGCCGTGGCTGTTCCATTCCGCTCGCTCAACCCATCGGACCGCGTCGGCGTCCGAAGCCGCTTTTAATTCGCCGCCGGACACGCGGCAGAGGTAATCGGCAATCACGTAATGGTAGCGGACGCGGTCGTTGGCACGATGAATTCGGTCAAGCAGTTCAACCAATTCCAGCGGTTCAACCGTCAGTCCCGTCTCTTCCTGCACCTCACGGACTACGCCTGAAAGTAGCGACTCGCCCAACTCAAGTACGCCGCCCGGAAGCGACCATTCGCCCTTCAGTGGCTCGGTTCCGCGACGCACCAATAACACTCGGCCTTCGTCCACAACCACCGCGCCCACGCCAACCAGGGGCGTTTCCGGGAATTCTCTCTGCATGCTCTTCCTCTTGCCGCGAACCCTTTACCTTAACGCGTTCACCCTCCAAACGCACAAACATGCATCGACCGTCGGCTATACAGTCGCATCTTTCGTCTGGCGCTATCATCTAAAGGAGCGGGTGAACGTGATGTCGGAATATTCTCTTCGGATCGATGGAATGCATTGCGGGTCCTGTATTCGCCGCGTCAGCCAGGCGTTGGCGTCGACGGCAGGAGTTGCAGTGAAGGAAGTACGCCTGGGCGCGGCGCGTTTGAACTCGACGCTGGAACCTGCGCCGATTGATCTCTCCATCGCCGCACTGGCCAAGGCCGGTTATACCGCACGTCTGGAAGACTGAGTGGCACCGACCGCAACAGAATCGATGACCTTTCCGGTGATTGGCATGACCTGCGCTTCGTGCCAGCATCATGTGGAAGATGCGCTGCGTTCGACGCCCGGTGTTGAGTCCGCGCATGTCGATCTGATGGCTAATCGCGCCAGTGTTGTTTTTCATCCGGATGTCGCACCTCCGCAGGCGCTCGTCGATGCCATACACAATGCCGGCTACGACGCCGTGCTTCCCCGCCCCGGCGAGTCATCGCAAACACCGGCTAGCCAGCCGGATGAATCTGCCGTAAAGCCGATTGTTACGCTCGCAGCCGGTGCGCTGGTCATGCTTTTTTCCATGCCGCTTGGCGGTTCAATGGGGGAGACGGGGGGCGAACTCGATCATTTTCTGATGCGTGGCATGCCGTGGATTTACGCGATACCGCGGGATCCGCTGCGCTGGTTCCTGCTTGTTTTGACGGCAATACTCATGGTCTGGGCCGGACGCGGGATTTACGTGAGTGCTATGAGCGCCCTGCGCCATGGAACAACCAACATGAATACGCTGGTGAGCCTGGGAACCGGCGTTGCCTTTGTCTATTCCGCGTTCGCCACCGTCTGGCCCGGTCCCGATCGCCAAGTCTATTTCGACGCAGTTTTGATGATTATCGGCTTCCTGCTGCTTGGAAAAGTGCTGGAGGCGCGCGCCAAGCACCGCGCTCTCGCTGCTCTCGACTCGCTTTCCAGGCTGCGCCCTGCGACTGCGCGGCGGGTGGTGGATGGCGTTCAGGCCGTGGTGCCTCTGGCCGAGATTCAGATTGGCGACAGCGTTCTGGTTCTGCCGGGCGAGCGCTTCCCCGTCGATGCCACCATCATCGAAGGCCGCACTACCGTGGACGAATCGATGCTCACTGGCGAGCCGATCCCTCTAGATCGTCAGCCCGGAGGCCGGGTTCTTGCGGGTTCGCTTAATTACGACGGAGCCGTAACCTGCCGGGCTGACTCGCTTGGCGAAGCCACCGTGCTTTCGCAGATCACACGCATGGTGCAGCAGGCGCAGGGGTCTCGGGCACCGATGGAACGGCTCGCCGACCGCGCGAGCTCGATCTTTGTTCCGGTCGTGCTTGGCCTCGCTGTGGTTACATTCGCCGCATGGCTGGTTGCCGCGCACTCACTTCCCATGGCCATCGCCAACACCGTCGCCGTGCTGGTAATCGCCTGCCCTTGCGCCATGGGGCTCGCTGTTCCCGCGGCGCTCACCGTGGCCGTCGGGCGCGGTGCGCAATTGGGCGTTCTGTTCAAGGGGGGTGAAGCGCTGGAGCGGCTCGGTCATCTCGACACGATCGTTTTGGACAAAACCGGAACCCTCACCGTTGGCCGACCCGTGCTGGAGAACTTCATTCCCTGCGGGGGCCGGAACGAAAACGATCTCCTTCGGATGGCGGCCGCGGCAGAAGAGCGGTCGAACCATCCCCTTGCTCACGCCATTGTCGACGCAGCCCACGCACGGGGTCTTGTTTGGCAAGCCGCCGAGGACGTCCAGAATTTTCCCGGACGTGGACTGTCCGCGAAAATCGAAGGACACGATTGCCTGCTTGGGAACCATGTGCTCTTTCAAGAATTTGGCATTCCCGCTCTCCCTGCGAGAATTCAGCCACCCAGTCCCGGCGTGACTCGGCTGTTGATGGCGGTCGACGGCATACCGGCTGGGTGCTTTGACGCGCGCGACGCTCTTCGTCCCGATGCGGCTCAAGCTGTCGCTGCTCTTCTCGCACAGGGTCTCAGTGTTCGTATGCTGACGGGGGACACTGCTGCCGCAGCAGCCCCCATTGCCCGTCAGGCCGGAATCGCGGATGTGGAGGCGAACCTTGATCCGGCAGGCAAGCTGGCCCGGATTCGCGCTCTGCAGCAGAGCGGTCACCGCGTGGCGATGGTTGGCGATGGGATCAACGACGCCGCCGCACTTGCCCAGGCTGACGCCGGCATCGCGATGGGTTCCGGTGCGGATCTGGCCCAGGAGGCCGGCGATGTTCTCCTTCTGCGCGCTCAGCCCTCGGCCATTCCAGCCGCCCTTGGCCTGGCCCGCCAGACTCTGCGCGTGATGCGCCAGAACCTTGTATGGGCGGCAGCCTACAACGTGATCGGAATCCCCCTGGCGGCCGGCGCGCTTTACCCGGCATTCCACATCCTGCTGAGCCCATGGATGGCTGCAGCGGCGATGGCCCTCAGTTCTGTGTGTGTGCTGGCGAACAGCTTGCGGTTGCGAGGCTGGAAGGCTCAACCTTCCACTGCGACCCCACCGGTCTCCACCAGCACCGGCAAGATAGACTAGAGAAAGAGCCAGTCTGTGCGCATCCTGACACGCTACATCCTCGGTGAGATTCTCTCCCACACGCTCATAGGCTGCGCGCTCTTCACTTTCATTCTGTTCATGCGCGACCTGCCTCACATCCTTGAGAGTGTGGTCCGCAATAGCTCCACGTTCGCCAACGTCATGGAGATCCTGCTCCTGATGTTGCCCAATACTTTCAAGGTCACGATCCCCATGGCTGTCCTGGTGGGGGTTCTGCTGGGGCTCAGCCGCCTGGCCGCCGACAGTGAAATCATCGCCATGCGCGCCTCCGGCCTGGGCATCGGCTACTTTGTCCGTGTCGCATCCATCGTGGCGATCGCCGGCACGCTGGTCGGCGTCGCCAACTCTATCTGGGTGGCCCCACGCGCCAATGAAGCCATCCTGGAGATGCAGCAGGCTCTCGAAACCTCGCAGGCGTCCTACGAAATTCAGCCGCGCGTCTTTTATGAAGAATTCAAGAACACCGTCCTCTACGTGCAAAATGTTCTGGCCGGCAGCGGTGCCTCGAATTGGCGCCAGGTATTCATGGTCGATATCACCGACCCTGCAAATCCCAAAATCACCACTGCGGCATCGGCGACTGTGGTCAACGATTCCACCCAGGAACTGATGATGCGGCTACGCAATGGAACCGAACACGAGACCCTTGCGGGCAAGCCGACGCAGTACGACATTCAACACTTCGACACCATCGACATGCCTCTGGCTCTGAACCAGCAAAGCACTGTGCAGTTGGGGCGCCTGGACACCGCGATCTACGCGCTGCCCCTGAATACGCTGCTCCAACGCACGCACGGTCCCGACCCCAAGCGCTTCCTCATCGAGTTGAATAATCGCTTCGCCTACCCCGTCGCGTGCCTGGTGCTGATGCTGGTGGGAGTGCCTCTGGGCGTTGCCTCGCGGCGTGGCGGCAAAAGCTCTGCCTGGGTATTCACCATAGCGCTGGTCGTGGTCTATTACTCGCTTTCGCTGATAGGCACCGCGCTGGGCCGCCAGGACAAGATTCCTGTGGTCCTCGCCGTGTGGCTCGCCAACCTGGTTTTCGCCACGGTGGGTATTTTTCTGCTGTGGCAAATGGCCACCGGCGGGCGCGTGCTGAATGCCCTGACCAGTTTCAATCTTCGCTCGCTCAAACCCCAATCCACAGGTGCTGCTGAAATCAGCTGGGGGCCGTTCGCTGCCTTCGTGCACCGTTACCGGAGCCGCCCGCGCGCCAAGGCACGCAGCGCTTTCCCGCGCATCCTGGACGAATACGTGGTGCGCGAATTTTTGAAAATGTTCTTCCTGGTTTTAGCTGGGTTCGTTGTCCTCACGCTGGTGTTCACGTTGTTTGATCTTGCCGGCGACATTCTGCGCAACCACATTGCGCTGGCCACTGTGGGCGCCTACCTGGTGAACCTGACCCCCAGGATGCTGTACCAGATTTCTCCGCTGGCGGTGCTGATCGCTGTGCTCGTCACATTCGGCGTGCTTAACCGCAATAGCGAATTGATCGCCATGAAGGCAACCGGGATCAGCCTCTACCGGCTTGTGATTCCGGTTGTTTCGATCGCCGCGATCCTATCGGTCACGCTGTTTCTTTTCGATGAATATTATCTGCCGCAGGCCAATCTCAGGCAGGAGGCTCTGCGCAACATCATCAAAGGCCGCCCTCCGCAAACCGTCCTTCATCCCGAGCAGACATGGATCTTTGGCGAACCGCATCCCGGTGAACCCGCCCGCATCTTTCACTATCAGTTCTTCGATCAAGAGGCGGGGGAGTTCGCCAATCTTTCTGTCTTTGAGTTTGACCCTTCCACCTTCGCGCTATCGAGGCGCATTTTCGCCTCACGCGTCTATTGGGACTCCAGCGACCATGCCTGGCGTTTCCAGAATGGATGGCAAAGAGACTTCCAGGATGCGAACATCCTCCCCGGCGGCTATCGCGAATTCGCGCAAACATCTTTCACTGAGATTCATGAAGACCCTGGCTACTTTACCAAGGAAGCGAAGCAGGCCCAGGAGATGAACTTCGGCCAGTTGCAGCACTACATTGGCGATCTGCGTCAGAGTGGATTCGATACTATGCGCCTGCGCGTGGCGCTGTGGCACAAGCTTGCCTACCCACTCATCGCCATCGTCATGGCCGTACTGGGCATACCCTTCGCGCTTTCCATGGGCCGGCGCGGGTCGCTCACCGGGATTGCCGTCGCCATCTTTGTGGCGCTCACGTACTTTGTCGTCGCTGGCACATTCGAAGCCATGGGCAACGTCAACTATCTGCCCGCGGCCCTGGCAGCGTGGACGCCGGATATCCTTTTTGGAATTACCGGCGGGTATCTCCTGCTGAAAACTCCGACCTAGGCGGAATTGCGCTTTTCTGTGGCCAGCCTGCTCCCCGTACAATAAATTCATGCTTCGCGAAATGCGCCCACTCTTCGGATATATGCGACGCTACCGCTGGGGATACCTGTGGGGATCGCTTACCTGCATTGCCACCAATGCCGCGGCCGTGCAGTTTCCTCGCGTACTTGGCTGGACCGTAGACAAGCTGCAGAAGCATCAGGCCAGCCACCAGATGATTCTGCTCTTCGCGGGACTGCTGATCGGCATCTCCGTGACCAAGGGTATTTTTCTCTACGCGCAGCGGTGGATCCTGATCGGCATCTCGCGCGAGATTGAATTCGACATCCGCAATGACCTTTTCCGGCATCTCGAAAAACAGGACTCGGGGTTCTATCAGCGCTATCGCACGGGCGATGTGATGGCCCGCATGACGAACGACCTGAATGCGGTGCGCAACCTGCTGGGCCCCGCGCTGATGTATAGCGCCAACACTGTCTTTTTCACCATCTTTGCGCTCTTTTTTCTCCTCCACCTGAGCCCCTGGCTCACTCTCGTGGCCCTTGCGCCCATGCCGCTTGCAAGCATCGTCGTGCAGTACCTCGGCACCCGCATTCACGACCGCTTCGAACGTATTCAGGCCAGCTTCTCCGATATCTCCGCGCAAGCCCAGGAAAACTACTCCGGCGCGCGTCTCATCCGTGCCTTCGCCCGCGAAGAATCCCAGATCGGCCTTTTCGAACGGCTCAACCTCGAGTACATCGCACGTTCCCTGCGGCTCGTCCAACTGATGGGAATGCTCTGGCCGACGCTCGAATTCATCCTCGGCGTCTCCATGGTCATCACCCTGCTTGCCGGCGGCCATCTCGTCATTGAGCACCGGATCTCTGTCGGCGATTTTGTCGAATTCAACACCTTCATGATCCTGCTCATCTGGCCCATTATCGCAGTGGGCTGGGTCGTGAATCTGTTTCAGCGCGGCACCGCGTCGATCCAGCGCATTGATGAACTGATGCAAGCCGAACCCGCCATCAACGACAGCGCTGCCGATCTTTCCATCGCCGCCAATGCGTTGCTGCTGGGGGAAATAGAGTTCCGCAATCTTGACTTCAGCTATGGGGAAACTCCGGTGCTGCGCGGTGTGAGCCTTAAAATCCCCGCCGGCTCGAGCCTGGCCATAGTTGGCCCTACGGGCGCGGGTAAGTCGACACTAGTCAACCTGCTCGCACGCCTCTATGAAGCGGCTCCGGGCTCGCTGCTGATCGATGGGCGGCCGGTTCGCGACTACCCGCTCGCCGTCCTGCGGCGCAACATTGGCATGGTTCCCCAGGAGACTTTTCTATTCAGCGAAACCATCCGGTCGAACCTGACCTTTGGCGTGCCCGATGCAAGCCCCGAAGAGATGCTCGAGGCGGCCGAAGCAGCCCACATCCGGCAGGAGATCGAGGAGTTTCCGCAGGGCTTTGAAACCATGGTCGGCGAACGCGGCGTGACCCTGTCAGGCGGACAGAAGCAGCGCTGCGCCATTGCGCGAGCCCTGCTGCGGCGACCGGCTATTCTCATCCTCGACGACGCGCTTGCCAGCGTGGACACCTACACCGAGGAGCGCATTCTTGGAGGGTTGAGCTCGTATACGTCAGCGTCGACCACCATTCTGATCTCGCACCGCGTTTCCACCGTGCGCCACGCCGACCAGATTGCCGTGATAGACCATGGCCGGATCGTCGAGCTTGGCCGACATGAAGATCTGCTGCTGCGCAACGGGTATTACGCCGGGCTATACCAGAAGCAGCAACTGGAGGAGGAACTGACAGTCGCCGGATAATTCAGGCCGCGCTCGTCAGGCATTCCATCTTGATCCGCCGAACGAGTCCCGGGAATAATCGTCGCCGTCGAATCTTGAACTTGCGTTTGACATTGCCTGCGGCGGCGCGGGATTGACGAGCGGATCTTTGGCGACCTCGCGCCACGCCTCACGCACGGTGCGCACGCACTCGATGGCATGCTCGAACTTCTGCCGCGACGCCGATTGCGAAGCCTGCAATATCTCAGAGAAAATGGACGCATAGAACTCGCTCAGCACTTGCGCCGGCCGTCCGCCAACATCCATGCGCAGCCGCGCCTGCAAGTGAATGATGATATCGAGGGCCCGCTTCACGGCAGCCCGCCGTCCCTCTTGGTCGCCCCGCTCCGTGGCCGCACTCGCGGCATACAAAAACCGGATAATGCCGTCGTATAGCGCCACCACGAGGTCCACTGCCGAAGCGCTTTCCAGCGCATAATCCTGATAACTTCCCATTGCGAGTAAGCTCCTTCGAATCCGCGGCAGCCTTAGCCGCCTGAGTTTTGGTTATAGCCCGTGATTGCCGAGTAGAGTTCGTTTACGCCATCCAACTGCGAAGGCAACTGCTGCATGATCTCGTTGGCGCTGTTTAGTTCCGCGGTCAAGCTCGTCTGTTGCGCGGAAATGTACATGTTCTCCTTCGATATATCGGCATTCAGCGTCGATTCGATATTGCTGTTTGAACTGGAAGCCAATGCCAGAATGCCGGTGCCCGCCGTGGTGCCTGAGTTGGTCAGCATGCTCGAAAATGTCTGCCCCCAACCGTTCGCATTCTGGAAGAAACCCACCACGCCGCTGTAGTCCGAGTTCAGCACCGAATCCAGTGAAGTCGCGTCCAGCGTCAACGAGCCGTCGTTGTTAACGCTGATGCCCAGCGTGGTCAGGCTGTTGATATCCGAACCGCCGTTGTTGTAGTTGAGAGCGCCACTTGTCGTCGTGTCGGTAATCGAAGGGGTCACGGTCAGCGCTCCGCTGGCTCCCTCGGTGTATGACACCAGCACAAGCTGCGACCCGGTACTGCCGGTCACTACGTTCGCCATCACTCCGGCATGGGATGCGTTGATCGCGCTGGCCAGGCCCGCGAGCGTGTTGTCGCCCGACGTCGTCGGTACATCGATGGTCTGCGTCGTGGGGTCCGCGATGCTTGAGGTTACGGTGAGCGTGCCGGCGCTTCCGGTGGTTCCAGACAGCAGAGACAGGCTCGACGAACCATCGGTGTTTGTGACAATCGAAGCAGTGACACCGATATTGGCTGTGTTGTTGATTGCAGCCATCAGTCCGGCGAGGGTATCCGCAGTAGAGGAATCACCGATATTGACCGTTTGCGAGTTGCTGCTGCCCACCTGGATGGTTATGGAGCCGGAAAGCGTATCGGCGGCGTTCATGATCGGATTCAGGGTTCCCGTCGATGTTGTCGCTGCGGAGCTCGTCGTCGCGTCCGCGTCGGTGCCTGCCGTGCCGGAATATCCCATGGGAATACCGCCTGCCAGCGAAATATTGATTGACCCGGTCAGGGCGTCCGACGAATTCTTGATCGCGTCGAGATATCCGTTTGGACTCGCCGTGTTCACACCACTCATCAACTGCTGCTGCAGTAGAGAGAGCGTCGGAGAGCCAAACAGCGGCTCGGGAGTGCCCGAGCTGGTGTTCCCATCCTGCGTATTGATGGCGCTGACCAGCGAGTTGTAATCGGTGACAAATTGGTTGACCGTGCTCTCGACATCGGCATTGTCGTTGCCGATCACCACCTGCACCTGCGCGCCGGCCGTGCTCGGGGCCAGCAGCTGGAAGGTGACGCCCGGAATCAGATTGGCCACGGTGTTCGAGGCACTTTGAATGTTGGGCTTCCCGTCAATCGTCAGGCTCGCGTCCACGCCGGTCACTGCTGAGGTGTAGCCCAAGGAGCTCGAACCCGCATCGATGAGGTTCGAATTCACCGTCAGCGTCCCGGCGCTTCCGGGAGTCGCGGAAGTCAACGAGAGGCTGCTCACCGTGCCGTCGCTGTTGGGCACTGTCGTTGCATTCACCAACCCGGAAGAGTGGGTTTGCACATAGGTTGCAATGTCTCCGATGGTGCTCCCGCCGCCCTCTGCTGCCGCTACCTGGCCCATGGTGAACGATATCGCAGTTCCGCTGCCCACCTGGATGGACATCGTGCCTGTAAGGTCGTCGCTGCTCCCGACTGCGATCAGCGTTCCGGTTGAGGTCGTCGCAAGGTTTGATCCGGATGCATCCGCGCCTGCCGTGCCGGAGTATCCCAGGATTTGCCCTGTGCCGGCGAGCAAGTTCTTGCTGACCGTGATGTTCCCGGAGCCTCCAGAAGTCCCCGAAGTCAGACTCAGCCAAGTACCCGACGAATCGCCCTCCACGTTCGCCGTGATGCCTGCTCCGGACGAGTTGATCGCGGTTGCAAGGTCGGAGAGAGTATCGGCCCCACTCCCGGTGTAAGTCGTGCCGGCGATCGATGTGCCCGCGCCGATCACAAAGGTCTGCGTTGTGCCGCTGCCCGCCTGCAGCGTAATCTGCCCGGACAGAGTGTCCGACGAACTAGAAACTTCCGCAAGGTATCCGCTCGATGTCGCCGCCAGGCTGTTCACCACAACCGTATGCGTTCCCGCAACCGCCGTCGAATCAGCCGCAGTCAGCGATAGTACATTCGTGTTGGAACTGGAACCCGTCTTCAATGCCAGGGTGCCTTCCGCGTCGGTCAGCGAACTCATGTCGTTGGAGAGAGTGGAAAACAACGTCCCTAGACTCGATATTGAGGTGTCCTGGCTTTCCAGCGCCGTCAACTGCGTATTCCAAGGAGTTTCTACATTCTTCAGATTGCCCACGATCTGAGCAACGGTCGAACTCACGTCGAAGCCGGCCCCACTGGTCGGCGACCCAAAACTGATTCCTACTGTGCCCATCGCACCCTCCGTTGGGAATAAAGCAGCCGGAAAACCATGCGCTCCCAAATCGTATGGGGAAAAACTCATGATCGACGGCAGTTACCGGGCCTCGACGCAGAGAAGGGCGCCCTTACGGACGCCCTTCTCGGGTTGAGTGAGGTTTACCTTACTGCAGCAGCTTGGTGACTTCCTGCTGCATGCTGTTGGCCTGGGCCAAAGCCGAGATGCCCGTCTGCGACAGAATCTCATACTTTGACATGTTGGAGGTTGCGGAGGCATAGTCGGTGGCCTGCACCGCGTTCTGCGCCGATTGCACGTTTTCAGACTGGGTGCTGAGGACCGAGCTGGCTGCGTTCAGCTGGTTGATCTGGGCGCCAATGTAGCCGTCTTGCGCCGAGACGTCACTGATGGCCGCATTCAGACTGGTCAGCGCTGCCTGGGCATCAGTCTGTGTGGACAGATCGGTGCCGCTCAGCGACTGGCCGGACTTGTCCGTGTAACTGATGGTTGCAATTCCGCCCGTGGTGGAGGCAGCGCCCGTGGCGACGGAGTCGGCTGTCGTCGAACTCTGAGCAGTATCGGACTTGGCCGCTGTACTCATAGTCATGGTCGGAATTTGAGTGGAAGTAGTCGATACCTGGTTCAGGGTCAGTACGTTACCGACCACCGTCGCGCTTACGTCGTTGGCTGTCGTATCGCTTGCGGCCATCGTGTTGATTGTTTTGGCAAGGTTGGCCAGGGTGTCGGAGACACCTGCGATCCCCAAGGTGATTGGGGTGCCGGTAGCGCCGCCCAAGGCAGTATTTGCAGCGGAGGTTGTGTTGATCGTGAGTACGCCGCTCAACGTAGTGCCGTGGGTCGGTGTAATCGTCAAAGTGGCCGCGGTTCCAGCCGCTGTTGTGGTCGCGGTTGCGCCGGTAGCAGACGCGGCGATCCCAGCATAGCTGCCTACACTGGAATCGACCACGCCTGTTGCGCTATAGGCCCCTGTAGTAATGCCGGCGCCGTATCCGCTGGTGGCGGAGTAGTTCGTGGACTCAGTGGTCGCTGTGCTGGTAGTGAGGGTGTTGTCGGTCAGATTGGAGGAGACCTTCAACGCACTCGTGGAACCCGTGGTGGTCAAGTCCAAGGCGCCCGTGGTCGAATCGACCGTTGCGGTAACACCAAGGCTGGCGTTAGCGGTGATATAAGAGGCTAACTGCTTCACGGTGACGGCGCCAGAAGCCTCGCTGTTTGCCGTAGCTACCTGGGCCGTGGTCACAGTCGAGGACGCGTTATTGCCGACCTGAAGAGTGATGGAGCCGCTCATGATATCGCTGCCGGCCTTGACAGCGTCAGCAGCAGTACCAGTCAAACCGCCTGTCATTGCTGTAAGAGCGGCGACGGTGTTGCCGGCCGCGGACACAACTCCGCTAAAGCTGCTTACACTCGGCGAGGAACCTGAGCCCACCGAACCGGAGATCATGATGCCTGTGTCGGTAGCAGCGGTGGCGCCAGTATCCCCTGCAACAGCTGCCGTGGTAAAGCTTGCGGTCACGCCCAGACCAGAGCCGTTGATGGCGCTGATCAAACCCTGCGCGGTGTTGGCAAAGCCGCTGGTGCCGCCGGCTGTAACGGTATTTGCTATGGTTGTGCCGCTGCTGGAAAGGGTGTTGATGACGATCGAAGTGGTGCCCGTGGTATTCAAGGTATCGTTTACGGATGCAATATCGCCACCAGTAGCTCCGCCGGTCAGATCGAGGAAGACGTTGCCGCCGGAATTGCTGCTGCCGTAGGCCATCGCGCCGGCCGTGTCTCCCACGTTGGACGAGGACAGGCTGCGGATGTTCAGATCGTTGATCGACGCGCCGCTCGCGGAGGAGTCGCCAGTGTAGATGTTAGTGTTCGAGCCGAAGACCGTCTCCTGGTTGAACGAAGTCGTAGTGCCAATGTTGTTGACTTCTGAAAGAATGGACTGGTATTCCTGGTTCGCAGCCGTATCCTGCGATCCGTTGAGGGTGCCGTTCGAGGCTTCGGTAGCCAGCGTCACGGCCCGGTTTAGCAGGCTTGTCACTTGCGAGAGAGCGCCATCGGCAACCTGCAACAGGCCTACGCCTTCTGTTGCGTTGGTCTTCGACTGGTTGAGAGCCATCTGGTTGGCCTGAAGGCCGTTGACCAGCGAAAGGCCGGCCGCGTCATCCGCGCCGGAGTTGATCTTCGATCCGGAGGATAACTGTTGCAGCACGGTGTTCAGGCTGTTGGTGGTGTTGTTCAGGTTGTTCTCTGCGTATACAGCTGAAAGATTATTTAATACACCCAGGGACATGGGGTACTCCTTGTTGGATGCGTTGATTTACAGTCCTTGCCCGCAAGCGCCCCCATTTTGTAGTTACCCTGGGTGGCTGTTTCCGGCTCAGGAACCGTCGCATCTGGCCCCTTCTTCGGCATGGCGATTGTGGACTTTATGGTTCGGGTATTTATGTCCTGCCTCGTACACTTTCGGCTTATGTTTATTAGTTTTTTAACCTTTTGACATGCCCGCCGATAACTCCCACAAAGAAGGTGAACGGCGATGATCGAACTTACTCGTCTTAATGGAAATCCCATCGTTCTGAACAGCGATCTGATCAAGACGGCCGAAGCATCCCCTGACACGATGCTCACGCTCATTAATGGTGAGAAGCTGATTATCCGCGAGTCCTGCGCGCAGGTGACGGAGAAGGTGCTTGCTTATCGCGCCTATCTGCTGACCACGGTGGCTCGTCGCCTGCCCTCCATCGCGGATCTGCAACCGGTCGCTTCCATCTCCAGTCTCAGTGAGACGTGCCAGATCTTCCCTATGAAACAGCGGAACGATTCATCGCTCGATTACTAGAATCGTTGTCATCTCCGCCTCGCACAGGAGCAGTTCATGGATAAAGCAAGCATTGGCGGTGTCGTCCTGGCGGTTGTTGGCATTGTGGCCGGCTTGCTGCTGGAAGGCGGCAACCTGGGCCAGATACTGCAGCCTACCGCGGCGCTCATCGTGTTTGGCGGAACCATGGGCGCGGTTCTTCTGCAATTCCCACTGACTACGGTGATAGCCGCGTTTCGCAGTCTGGCCAATGTGTTTACCGGTCCGCGCAAGCACAACGATGAACTTATCGACACCCTGATTTTGTTCGCCAACAAGGCACGCCGCAACGGAGTGGTCTCACTCGACAAGGACCTGCAATCGGTCGAGGATCCGTTCCTTAAACAATCTCTGATGCTGGCCATCGACGGTACTGAGCCCAGCGAATTGCGCAACATCATGCGGGTCAGCCTCGACTCCACTATGGATACTGACGAGAGGCTTCCCATGGTCTTCGAGGCGGCCGGAGGATTCTCTCCCACGATTGGAATTCTCGGCGCCGTTCTGGGACTCATTCAAGTGATGCAACATCTCGACAACATGCAGGAAGTGGGCCGCGGGATTGCCGTCGCCTTCGTTGCAACTATCTACGGCGTGGGCGTTGCCAACCTTTTCTTCCTTCCATTTGCGGGAAAAATGCGCATACGTCTGCATGAGGTACATCAGAGCCGCGAGATGATGCTCGAGGGGGTGATCTCCATCCTCGAAGGTATGAACCCGCGCATGCTCGAAGTCAAGCTGACAGGCTTTCTGGATAAGACTCGGTCAACAAAAACGGATCGAGCGGCATGAGTCGCCAGTCGCGCAAAAACCATCTTAGTAGTGATCGCTGGCTTGTCTCCTATGCCGATTTCATCACACTTCTATTCGCCTTTTTCGTAGTTCTTTATTCCGCTTCGAAGGCTGATGAAAAGAAGCAGACACAGGCGGCTCAATCCATCGAATCCGCATTTCGCTCTCTCGGCATTTTTGCTGACACGCGACGAAAGCCTACAGGCCCAACCGCAGAACAGGAAGGCATTGACAAGCCTGTCATCCCGATGAATATCGTCATGGGCGAAGATGTGCTTGGTCCCGCAAAGGTCAAAGAGGATCTCGAAAAGATTCACCGCGAACTGCAGCAAAAACTTTCAAACCAGATTGCTCAGCACACGGTGTCGATTCAGATGGGGCATGATGGGCTTGTCATCAGTCTGCGCGAAGCGGGATTCTTTAACTCGGGCTCCTCAACGCCTCATCCGGAAACCCTGGCCACCATGCACCAGGTCGCAGTTACACTTTCGAAAACGCCCTATGATCTGCGCATCGAAGGACACACCGACAACATTCCCATCCACACGGCCGAATTCGATTCGAACTGGGAACTCTCAACAGCGCGCGCGACGCGCATTGCACGCATTCTTCTTGACCTGAATGCGATGCCTCCCAATCGACTTTCCGCAGCCGGTTATGCGGAGTTTCACCCTGTCGCCAGTAATGAAACATCAGAAGGCCGCGCAGAAAATCGCCGCGTGGACCTTGTCGTAATGCCCCGCTCCAGTGTCAATCTCTCTGCGCCTATTCCTTCCGCGTCGAGCCTGCCCGACTCCGCGGGTGCATGGCGCAAAATAACCGACCACAACTAGCCTGGTATCCACGAATGCGCTTCGCCCGAATCAAGTTAATGGTTTTAGATCGCCGAGCATGGTCGGAATCAGCTCCGATACGGTCGGATGAATATGCATCGCGCGCTGCAGCGTGGTGTAAGGGCTTCCCGAATACATGACGTCGAGGATGCAGTGGATCGCCTCGTCGCCACCCGTTCCCAATATTGCCGCGCCAAGAATCTTCTTGCTCTCGGCGTCAACAAGCACTTTCATAAAGCCCTTGCTTTCGCCCTTCTCCACCGCTCTTCCAACTTTGGACATCGGCCGGGTCCCGATCAACGCAGGCTTCCCCATCTTCCGCACTTCCGCTTCCGTCATTCCAATCTGGCCCAGCGGCGGATCGATATAGAGAGCATGCGCTTGAATCCGGTCGCTCACTCGCCTGGGGTCGTCGTCGAGGAGATTTGCTGCAACAATTTCGAAATCGTTATAAGACGTGTGCGTAAACGCGCCCTTCCCATTGCAGTCCCCCATCGCCCAGATGCCTGGAATGTTCGTACGCAATTCATCATCTACAACAATGTACCCGCGCTCGTCAGTCTGCACTCCAGCCTTATCGAGACCAAGATCGTCGGTGTTCGGTCTGCGGCCAACAGCCAGCAGCACATGCGATCCGTGTACCTTGGGATCGCCCGCGTCGCAATGCGTATGAACGAAAGCGCCCCGCTCGGCGGGCTCAAAGGCGATACACTCCGCGTCAAGGCGGATGTCGATTCCTTCCGATTCAAGAATCTCTTTCACGGCTGCCGCAATGTCCTCGTCTTCATGCATAATGAGGCGCGATCTCTTTTCGACGATCGTCACACTGCTTCCAAAGCGCCGAAACATCTGCGCAAATTCGAGGCCCACATAGCTGCCCCCGACAACAACCAGGTGCTCCGGCAGTTCCTCAAGATCGAGTATCGACGAATTTGTCAGATAAGCAATATCGTTCACGCCACGCATATCCGGGACAACTGCGCGGCCTCCCACATTGATGAAGATCTGGTCGGCGTCAATGATTTCCGAATCGACCTCGATCTCATGATTGGAAACAAAGCGGGCCGGAGCATGAAAGACGGTGCATTTATCCATTCCGCGCAACCACTTTTCGATTCCATCGCGCGACTTGGCCAGAATCGATTCTTTGCGATCCTTGACCCCCTTCATGTCCACCTGGATCGATCCCTGGATGCGGACTCCGAAATCGCTTGCACGCCGCGCCATATGCGCTGCGTACGCACTGGCCACCATGGTCTTTGTTGGAATGCACCCTGTGTTGACACAGGTGCCGCCGAACAGTTTTCGTTCGATCAACGCTACAGTCTGGCCTGCCTTTGTTAGACGTCCTGCCAGCGGCGGACCCGCCTGTCCCGCGCCGATAATGATGGAATCAAAGTGACGATTCATAATTCCCTTTCAAACTAGTGTCCTGTCCCCAAAGTTCCTAGTGAAACTCGCGAAAAGAAAATGCAGGTCCTTCGACTCACCACCCCCAAACTGAAAAACGTTTGGGGCCCCGTTCGCTCAGGATGACCACTTCTAACCATATTGCTTCTGTGAGCTGGTCGCTCTGGATGGCAGGTCATTTTATGTTACGAACTTTAGGGACGGGGCACTAGAAACAAGACACACAGTCGAATCGTTGCCTCTGGCAATCATTTCTTCAGATGCATGAAGTCATCCTGCTGTTTTCGCTCTTCAAGCGCCACGGGAAGGAAATCTCTGGCAAGGAATGTTTTACGCTCCTACTCAACTCCGAGCACCTTGACAATCACACGCTTCCGCCGCTGCCCGTCGAATTCCGCATAGAAAACCCTCTGCCACGTCCCCAAATCCAACTTACCGTTGGTTACCGGCAACGTTGTTTCATGGTGAAGCAGGAGCGCCTTCAGGTGCGCGTCGCCATTATCTTCGCCGGTTTGGTGGTGTTTGTAATCCGGTCGGGCAGGTGCGAGTTCTTCCAGCCATTTGCCGATGTCCTCAATCAATCCGCTTTCCAAATCGTTCACGTACACAGCCGCTGTAATATGCATTGGCGAAACAAAGCACAGGCCGTCTTTGACCCCGCTTCGCCGCACAATCTGTTCCACCTGATCGGTGATGTGCACCATCTCCCGTCGCTTCCTGGTTTCGAAAACAAGGTACTCCGTAAAACTTTTCATCGCATCCCCTTTGTACGCGGGACAGGTCATAGCCGCGCGTTCCCTTATCCTAATGACAGCCGTGACCGAATCCAACGCACCCACCGCCGAATTATTGAACCAGCGCGCCCTCGACCTTCTTGCCGCCGGAAAACCGGCCGAGGCAGCCAACTCCTTTCGCGCCGCCATCTCAGCCGGCCCCGAGAAAACCGAGGCGCATGTTGAAGCCCATCACGGCCTCATCCGCGCCTTACGTGACGCAGGGCAGCTTGAGCAATCCATCGCAGCCGCACTGGCTCTGACCGCTATTACGCCTGCGGACCCGCTGGCCCACACTGCACTGTCCATCTCGCTGCAGCGCGCCGGCCATGTTCCGCAAGCCGAGGCTGCCGCCGCCCGCGCCCGAATTCTTGAGTGGAAGATGCAGCTTCTGTCTTCGCCCGCAGCGGACTCCCTGCAGTGAATGCCCGCCGCACGCCCGCACGCCCTACTCCCGCCGAGCGTCTCCGTTCCATGCACGACCTACTTGCCGCAGCCTACGGGCCGCAGCATTGGTGGCCCGCCGATAGCCCCTTTGAAGTGATCCTGGGAGCCTATCTCACCCAGAACACCGCGTGGAAAGCCGTTGAGCGTTCGCTTGCCAACCTTCGTGGTGCCGGCGCGCTGAGCCTCGGCGGACTGCGCGCGATCCCAATGGACGAGTTGCAGGCGCTGATTCGCCCTTCCGGCTTCGCCACACGCAAAGCGCCGGCACTCAAGGCGTTCGTAGCTATGCTCGACGAAGAGTTCTCGGGCTCATTGGAAGTTCTCGCGGCGACTCCCACAGCCGTACTGCGCATCCGCTTGTTTGCTTTGCCTGGCGCAGGGCCGGAGACTGCGGACGCTATCCTGCTCTATGCGCTTCATCATCCTGTTCCCGTCGCAGACGAGTATTTACGCCGGATAGCTGAGCGCCACCAGCTCATCGTTCCGCCGCCGGGCCGCAATCGCAAAGGCTATGAAGCACTGGCCGCACTGACGCGCCAGGCCTTCGCAGCCAATGCCTCAGTTCCCTCAGCGCCGCATGCGCAGTTCTTTAATGAGTTTCACGCGCTTGCCGTTGCCGTTGGGAAGTCACACTGCGGCTCAGTGGCGCACTGCCACGGATGCCCGCTTGCCAATGACCTGGAATGGATAGGGTTTTCCGAGATAAAACCGCAGACGTCCCTCAAAAAATGAGCGCCCAGTCGAACGAGCTACGGAGAGTCGAGGCCCACGCTTAAACTGTCTGGCCCGCGATTGCCTCAGCCGCATCGGCTTCAAAGCTTGGCACAAACCCAAGGCACCGCCAGAAATCCTCGACGAGAGCCACCGTCTCGCGAGTGGTGCGCGATGTGGTTCTGAGCAGAATGGGCGATCCTGGATTCGCTGCCAGGCTGCTGGCTTCGGCTGCAATCGCAATGCACTTGTCCGCGCGATAGGTACAAGCTGCGAGGTCCGCGATTGAGAGCCGCGTTGTCGGCGTGGCCAACACCGTGCGTGGCGGAGCCATCCGGTCAAGCAGGCAGAAAATCTCAAGCTTCGATTCCAGCTCGTCCGGCACACAATCAATCGCCAGGTCTGCCTCGCGCACCGCGTCCTCAATGGTGGAAACAAAGGCAACATTCGGCAGTGCTTCAGCATCGAGTTCGGCACGCAGCGCTTCCCGTGCATGGTGCAGATTGGTCGGCATCACATCTTCAAGCAGCACACGGAAGCCCGCCCGCGCCGCGCTCAGCGCGAGCCATCGGCCCAGAGGGCCGGCTCCGATAATTGCAACTGTCAGCAAGGGAGCGGCTTATTCGGGCAACAGCGCGCGCGCCACATCCTCGGCATTGGGACGGGACTGCAACAGGTGCTCGGCCACGCGTGCGCGCTCGTCCGCGGTAAGGATCGGGATGGTCGCCAGCACCCGGCGGAGGGTCACGGCGGTGTCGTCAATGTAGTTCATAAGGCGGATAGCTTCTCCGGAGAGCGGCATGGGTTTCCTCGGTGTTTGAAGTTCTCATCCATTGTAGGCGTTAGGGTGGGACCGGGGAAAGCGCCGCGCTGCATGAATCAACACTGGAATTTCCTTGAACCCCGATTCTTTTAGAGCTACCGTAGTCGGAACGCTGCACCTTCCGCCGAAGCCTAATGCACCTGTCTCCGCACGAAAGGAACTCCCCTCATGCCTACTCCCCTTCTGGCGAACGATTCTACACACACGAAACCAAGTTCCAAGGCGGCCGCAGGTCCCGACGAGGACCCCACTCCCGGGGGAAAATACCGTAAATCCATCCTCGCCGTCCTCGGCACTCTCCAGATTGCAGGGGTACTGGCCGGGTCCGGTTTCATCGTCAAATTCGCTCGTGAAGACTTTCTCGGCGTCTCCTCCGGTAACTGGGACGTTTCAGATCTTGGCATGCTGGCCGGCTCTTTTGGCCTGAATAGCGCAACCATTATGTGCCAGTACGTTTTTCATGCCTCCGTCATTCTTCCGCTTATGCTCATCCTCGGCGGCTATGTCTATGTCCAGAGCCGCTTTCAACGCTCGAGGCCGCGCATGGTTGAAGCATTGCACCTGGCTGGATACGTGGTGCTTGCGGCTATCCTTGGAGCAATCTTCCGCGTGGAGCAGGCACCAACACTTTATCTTCACGATTTCCTGATCACCAGCCCCAGGAACCAACCCAATATTTCCCAGCAAACTCCGGACTACAGGCAAACGAACAATCTTGTCCGGCTTATTTTTGGCTCCCGCATCCAGGATGATCCAACCCGCAGCTCCGATTTCCCCATCCTCAAAGACTTCCGTCTCACTCCCCAAAGTGCCTACGACGTGCTCAACGCGCAGTTCGCCCGTTCCTTGCTCATTTGCCTCGTCGCCTGGAACTTTCTTTTCACCACCGAAAGAAGAGGCCGATTCAAAGTGCACGGAGCGGCCATCGTCGCCGTCTTCGTGCTGCTTCTCCTCGTCGTCACCACCATGGTTCCTTACACCTATGGGAAGCTCATCCATTCCACTGATTTCCCTTCTGCGACCGTGGAATATAAGGGCAACTCTGAGGACCCGAAAGACAATGGCATAAAGCACCTGGAGGGTCCGCTCCTCTTTCAGAGCCCTCAGACCATTGCTATCCTCTGGGCGAAGGAAGGCAAAACGGCCGTCGTTTATATCCCCACTTCGGCGGTGCTGATGATGCGGCTTCACGGCTCGGTGGACGCTCTCACCTTTGTACTGGGACGTCAGGCTTTGCCCAAGCCCCTTCCACCTCTCAACTAGCGCCTTGCGAATTGTTGTTCAAATGACCATCTTCTTCCGTCTCTTCGGCGCTACAATCTCGGCATGAATAAGTCGGCGGAAGAAGTCGCACACCTTTTCGTGCGGGCGATCAACAGGCAGGACGTCGCGGGCATCGCGGATTTGATGACCCGCGAACACCGCTTTGTCGATTCGCTGGGTAATATTGTGGTGGGTCAGGATAATGCCCGCCAAGGTTGGATGGGCTATTTCAGCATTGTTCCTGATTACTCCATCACGATCCAGGAGAGCTTCGGAACCGGGCCGGTAGTCATCATGTTCGGCATGGCCAAGGGAACGTATTTCCCGGCCTCTCCGCCAACGGAGCCGTCGTATTACCGCGCCGCGCAGCCGAAGACCGCGACAGAGCCCGACACGTCGCTCAATCCGGAAAATGAGTGGAAGACCCCAGCCGCCTTCCGCGTGCTCATCGAGGATGGACTGGTGGCTGAGTGGCGGGTCTATGCCGATAACGAGCCGATCCGCGAAGTAATGAAGAAAAATCTAAAAAAAGTAACTGCGCAATAAGATGGATACCCGGCACTTAGGTGGGATCCAGAAATTTCTTTCCCACAAACAGCAAACCCCACTTATCACTAAGTGAGGTCATAACTCGTCATAAATTTCGTCCCGAGTTGCTGGTCCCAACCTTCAGCACTTGCACCGCTCAGAAATTACTCTCTGCTCGACACTTGCATCCTGTGCTATACACGGAGTACTCCGTGGTTGACACCGAATGCCTGTGTTGGCCGTGGATTACTCCGCGATCAACACTTTAGCGCTTTGCCCCGTTCACGAATTGCTTCGTGCTCGACACTTGGCCTTCCGCTCCGCGCCTGGATTGCTCCTGGCTCTTTGCTTCCCGCCCTGCGTTGAACCCGGATTGCTCCGCGTCCAACTCTTTCGCTCTGTTCCGAGCCCGGATTGCTCCGTGCTCTTCCCTTCGCGTTTCGCCCCGATCACGGATTACTCGGCGATCGTCGCTTGGCCTTCGTCCACCGCCCGGAGCGCTCCGTGCTGTTGACGTTTGCCCGGAGTTGCTCGCCGATTGCTCGGTGTGCAACCCTTTGCGCTTCGCACCGTTCACGAATTACTTCGTGCCCGACACTTGACCTTCCGCCTCTGGCTCGGATCGCTCCGCGCCTTCGACTTCCCGCCCTGCTTTGCCCGCCGATTGCTCGGCGCTCATCGCTTGGCTCTCCCTGCCTGTCATGGATTGCTCCATCTCCGGCAAGGATTGCTCGCACCGTTCACAGATTACTCCGTGATCGACACTTGACGTTTACATAACTCACTTGGATCGCTCCATGTTAGTTACTTAGCGTCCTGTGTTGCAATCGAATTACTCCGATCTCAACACTTAGTGCTTACCTTTGGGGCCAGTAGTAAGTTCGTTCAAATCCACGAAGTGAAGAAGCTCAAACTCACTAAGCAACCCGGAATGAAAGTAACTATGCTCTTTGTCGTTTCTCTCTGTCAATTGTTAATATTGTGGAAATCATACCGTTTAAGTGGAAATCTTCTTGACATTGAATTTGATTAGTCGATTGAGCCTCTTAAGGAAGATAACAGCGATTCATTTTGGCTCCAGCACAGTGCCATTGAAGACCTTGCTCCGCGCCTGCACGTTACTGATACATCTATAGATACGGCACACCGCCGCGCCCAGCCGCTCAGCGCATGTAGATGAAGATTGCTGCGCCAAGCATGATCAGGTTGAAACCTGCGTGAGCCGCCACAGCAGTCCAAAGAGTACCCGTGTACAGCCGGATTAACGTAAAGAGCAGGCCTAACCCAGCGAGAAGGGCCAGCGTGATTCCACCGGATACAAGGCGAACATGTATTCCTGCCGCATCCGACCAGATCGCATGGAAATAGAGATAGGTAATTCCAAAACCTGCACAGTTGATCGCGGTCGCCACATAGGGATTCCAGCGACGCGTAAATGCCGTTTGGATGAAACCGCGAAACAGAATCTCATCGGCAATGGGAGCAAACAGGATTGCAGGGATCGCAAACAGCGCAAACACCGCAATGGGTGGCATAACACCGCGCAGCTCGACCAGCCGCAAATAGTCACGCAGGGTCACACACCAGTTTTCCGGTGAGTCGCCGTAGAGCAACATGCCGAGTCCAAATGTGGTCAGGCCATATACGGCTCCAGCCAGCGATGCGAGTGCGAGGTTCGCCGCCTTCGCGCCCCGCTCACGGAGGCCGATCTGGTAGCGTCCGTTTGTCGTAAGGATGACAAATGGAGCAAGCCACGCGGTAGCATACTGCAAAAAGAAGAGCGCCTGCGCCGGATACGGGCTGAACACGGCAACGTAGCGAACGCCGCCCAGAAACACCATCAGCAACAGCGAAACGACCCAGGACGGGCCAAAAGTGCGGGTCCAGAATGGCTTGAGGAATGCAGCCCGGTCAGTATTCGAAGAGGCCTGGTCAGCGTTCATTGAGCCGGATCCTCGAGTTACGGAATGTTCCTAACTGGGTCGATTGTCTCCCCGTCGCGATCATGAGTCAATATTCATTTGAATATGGAGTAACAGAAAGCTGTGCCCCAACGCAGCAGGGCGGCCCACCCTCCCACAAGGAATGGACCGCCCGTTTGCATTCCGGAGTATCTTGAGTCG